>Ga0209191_1000996_pt1 | contig 19571 bp, 26 predicted proteins | sample S_130626_EF_Meta_FD_187320 | JGI IMG/M metagenome (GOLD analysis project Ga0209191, IMG submission 187320) | Freshwater microbial communities from Lake Simoncouche, Canada to study carbon cycling - S_130626_EF_MetaG (SPAdes) (version 2) | ecosystem: Environmental > Aquatic > Freshwater > Lake ...
GTCCTCATCTACTTCTTTTCCCTCTCCTGTTTGCGCTCCCAGCAATCCTTGCACATCCATCTCTTTTGTCTTTTGTTTGCGCTTATTATCCAAGCCCCATTCCTATAGTCTTTGCCATACTGGCAGTTACTGCACCAGCGCTTGCCGGTGATCGAACTATCAGCCTGTACGGCCTTGGCATACATATCATTTTCATGGCTCATTGCCGGTCTCCAATGTCTCAATCATTACCCTGGCCTGGCCACCTTTGAATGCTCCATTACCGCGATAGACATTGATCTGGTCTATCTGCTCATCGTCATCAAATACGCCAGCGTCTTGCAAGCTATCTAACAAGGCCTTGACGCGGTTATCAATGTCGTACTTGCGCTTGTCCTTGGGCCACAAAACAACCTCTAGATATAGCCTGGCAGATCCCAGCTTGGGAGTGTTTGACTCAGAGATGTAATCAGCTACGGCCTTCTTGTATTCGCGCCCTTGCTTACTCATGTAGGTAGCATGAGCGCCGCGTCTGTAGTAGGTATTGACGCTGGGTGGGAATGGTAGGTTAAGAACTATCACGCAAGCATCTGCGTTAGACGCTGGCCTAGATCTCCTTGCTTACCAAGGGATGCCCTCAACTCCTCATTGATGATGCTTGCTATGGGTTTCTTTCGCTCCAGGGCAGTCTGTTCTAACAATGTTCTAACATCTGGGCGCAGTCGTACGAGGAATGGTTTTAAGTCTGACATCTTTTCTCCTGTTTGTGGGCATCGGGCGGCAAGTCTTTTTAGTCGTTCGTCTGCGAGTACTTAAGCTGAATAGTGTCAGTACCACCCGATATCTGTGAGCATACAGTATGACTACATATAGCGCAATAACTAGGGTAAACACTTAGAAATTAGTTAAAAATAAGTGTTGTAAAACTACATTTAGTCCTTGACGGGTGTTCTGACTGTGGTAAAGTCACATCTAAGCGATATCGCTTTTAACCACCCAGATAGAGGAGTTAACAACATGAGTAACCAAGAAATCAAGATGTTAGGTTGTACAGAAGAGGCGCTAACAAAACACTTTAGCGCTCAATACAATATCAATATGTATGTCGCTGGCTTATTGTCAGACGCACAAGAGTTGATTGCAATGGGTAGAACCGAGCAAGCCAACCAAATTATCAATCAAGTTAAGTTTTACTTTTTTGAGCATACAGACACACGCAATGAGGTGACAGTATGAGACTCAAAGGACAAGGCCGCAAAGAGTACATCGTTATTCGTCAAGAGTTTGATGTAAAGCCCTGGGATGGCCAACCAGACGAGCCAGTAGTCAGCTTGCCAATGACATCAAAGCGTGCAGTTGAGGCCGTATTACATTACGAGCGCCTTGGCTATTTCAAAGTTAGCTATCAGAAAGTAGGTCAATAATGTTTGTTGCTTACTATCGCGTATCAACTCAGCGTCAGGGCCAATCAGGCCTTGGCCTTGAGTCCCAGCAATCAGCAGTAACACAGTACTGCGCTGGCAAAGAACTCATCGCGGAGTTCACAGAGATCGAATCAGGCCGCAAAGCTGACCGCCCACAGTTGGCCGCCGCTTTGGCCTTAGCTAAAAAGAACAAGGCCACCCTGGTGATTGCTAAGTTAGATCGCCTGGCCCGTAATGTTCATTTTATCTCTGGCCTTTTAGAGTCTGGCGTGCAGTTCATTGCAGTCGATATGCCAGAGGCTGACCGCACATTTCTACAGATGGCCGCTGTGTTTGCTGAGTGGGAGGCACGCAAGATATCTGAGCGTACTAAGAGCGCTCTACAGGCCGCTAAGGTTCGCGGTACTGTCTTAGGTAGTCCAACACCAGAAGTCGGCTCTAAGCGCGGTATAGAGGCTATACAAGCCAAAGCTAATGCATACGCATTCAAGGTAGCACCATCACTTCAAAGTATTGTCGCTCAAGTTGGTTCCAACTTGCGTGATGTGGCCGCAGAGTTGCAGTTACGCGGCATTAAAACAGCCAGGGGTAACGATGCCTGGCACCCAGCCCAAGTAGCACAACTTATCAGGAGAGTTAACCATGCAGTCATTTAACCAGCATAACCAATCGTCTAAGGACTTGTACAAGTCGGAGGACTCAATCGCAGACAGAGTTATTGGCGCAGTTGCGTTTATTGCTTTTGTCTTAATCGTAGCTTTAGCTTAAGGAGAATTTATGAGCATTCTTAATCCAGAAGTTCCATACACGCAGTCAGTCAAAACTGATATCTCAAAGATATTTCGTAGAGTTGGATGGACTCCACCATCAGAGGATAGAGACATCCAAAAGAAGTGGGAGTTCTATCGCACAATTTCAATCCGCAACGAAAGGAAACTGAAGTGAACACACAACTAGAACAAGTAATGAGCCACCTTAAATCTCGTAAACGCACAGGCATCACAAGCTGGCACGCAATACAGTCTTATGGCATCACGCGCCTAGCGCACTACATCCACCAACTGCGCTCCAGGGGGTGGCAGATTGAGGATGAGTACGAACACGATCCCGACAGACCCACACACAAGTGGAAACGCTATTGGCTTAAGAAAGCACCGACTATGGTTGCAATGAAGAGGGCAAAATGATGGACTATTCCGAATTTTTATTACGCATTAATCGTTTAATGCAAGAAACACACAAGGCCGCACAGGCTAACAACTATGATGCCGCAAGCAATATGGCCGCTGAAGTAGCACGCTATGCCATTAGTTTGGCCGCATACTTTGAATCAAAAACAGAAACGGAGATTTGATATGGTAGGAAAAGTCACACCAAACGATATGCTTTCAGCCAGCCGCTTGCCAGCGGTCTGCGGCATGAGCGTGTATCGATCGCCTAACGATGAATTACTCTCATCAATTGATAGTATCAATGGTATATCACCGCCTGATATATCTAACGAGGCTATGGGATGGGGCAATAAGATGGAGCCTACCATTCTGTTGGAGGCCGCCAATCGATTGAACTGTAAGAATTTGGAGATTGATTACCAGGTTCCATTCTTTCACGATAAATGGCCGCTCAGTTGCTCTTTAGATGGCACAGCATACGGCAAGGGCCAGACCATTGTGAGCGATCCAGAGAATGGCATCTATGTAGTTGGCAAGGACTCAATCACGCTCGATGGCATGGGCGTGCTAGAGGCCAAGCTAACCTCAATGCCAGCAGAGGATGTATTACCGCTGTATCGTGGGCCTATACAGTTACAAGCGCAGATGTCAATTATGAAAGCTACCTGGGGCGCGGTATGCACGCTCTATCAGGGTACGCAGTTGCGGATCTTTTTGTTTGAGCCGCATTTGCCTACTTTACGGCTAATCCAGGAGACATCTAAGACATTCCAGGACAAGATAGATCGCTATAAGAATACTGGCGAGATCGATTACTATCCACCGATTAATCCTAAAGATGCGGCTAGGACTTGGGCATCAGGCTCAGATGATGAGCCAGTAGTGCTGGATACTTATGCTGAAGAGTTAACAAAATTGTTAATAGAAAACAAGCTAAAAATTACAAAAGCAGAAGAGGAAAACTCCAAGATTCAAACAGAGATTATGGGAATGCTAAAGAACCGCACATCAGGAATAGCTGGTGAGTATCGGATCTCATGGCCAACCCGTACATATAAAGCCCAGCCAACAAAGATTACACCGGCAAAAGAGGCCTACACCATTCGCCAATCAACTCTCACAATAAAGGAATTGAAATGAGTTTAGTAAAACACCAAGGGTTCGCCCCACAAACCATGACAGAGGCTATTGAGTTCAGTTCAATGCTCTCCAGATCACAGATGGTTCCAAAGAATTACCAAAACAAACCAGAGGATATCCTTGTGGCCGTCCAATGGGGATACGAGATCGGTCTCGCGCCCCTCCAGGCATTGCAAAACATCTCTGTAATCAACGGCAAACCATCGGTTTATGGTGATGCCGCAATGGCATTAGTACAGGCCAGCCCAGTATGTGAGGATGTGCAAGAGAGCATCGAAAGTGATGGCACTAGCAATCCAGTAGCTATCTGCCGAGTAAAGCGCAAAGGCCGCTCCGAGGTGGTATCTAAGTACTCTGTCGAGGATGCCAAGAGGGCTGGTCTATGGGGTAAGCAAGGGCCTTGGTCTCAGTACCCCAAGAGAATGCTCCAGATGCGTGCCAGAGGCTTTGCTTTGAGAGATGCGTTCCCTGATGTACTCAAGGGTTTAATCACCGCTGAGGAGGCTCAGGATATGCCTGTAGATGAGGTCATCACAAGGCCAGCACAGCCGCTATCCAATAACCCATTAGATGCTATCCCAAATTTGTCAGTTTCCGAGGTAGAAATTTTGGATATACCAGCTGATAAGTGTCTCCAAAATACAACACTTGAAGAGATGCCTGTGCCACCAATGGATGACGCTCCGCTACCCGTAGTGTCATCTGACTTGCCAGAACCTGGCACATTCATGCTAAATATTCCCGGCAAGGATTCCATCGTCTGTGATGATATTGAGTCTTGGATGGAGTCCTATAACGAGATGGCTGATAAGGTTGCTAGATCTAAACTGTCCAAAGAAGTTAAAGCCAGCAAGATAGGCGAGTTCAATACTCTTAATGCAAATGTCTTAGGCTTGCTAAGTGCAGTTCAAAAGGCTGGTATGACAGCACATAAACAAAAGCGTAAGGCCATGCTAGACGCTAGTTAGTAAATCTGCCTCGGCCTGTCTGCGTTTGACAAGCCCTGGCAACTTCTTACCGCCACCATAGACCCATTTGTGCAACTCTGTGGTGGCACCATCCCAATCTTGATTATCTATACGCTTACGCAATGTGCTGGCGCGGTATCTGCCAACACCTAAGTTGTAAGCAAAGTCAGTCATTGCGGCCAAGGCCAATGGTTTATTAATGAGACTAGGGGATGCCTTAAGAACTCCAGCCATGTAGTTGTTTGTTAACTCTTGCATCAACCATGAGAGCGCTGTCTCATTTGATATTGGGCTGTCTTGTAGCGTTACTTTAGTTCCGTCTGGCTTGTAGACTGTGCCATATCCGATGGTTGGATACCCGGCCGGGCAGATGTATGGAGTAGCGCTAAATCCTTCAAAGCGTTTACATAGATCCGCGGCCAGGTCTATTGCTTGTTGCGTTCCCATACTCGGCCGACAAACCAAAATGTAAGAATCATCATTAGCAAGGCCATGTCATCTTTAGTCCAAGAGTTGATAAGCACTTCTTTCCAGTTGCCGTTATCAGCAAAGGCCACAAGCATAGTTGCTATCTTGACTGCGGAATACAGGACTACAAACCAGTAGGTAACCAATGGCCTGACCAAGGCAGAAATTGCAGAGACAAACTTACCAGCCGCTCTAGCGGTCTCTCCTTGCTCTTGAATTGCATTGGCCATTGATACAAGTTCTTGGCTAGTCAATGCAGTCTCAGCCTCACGCATAGAGATCTCGCCTTTAATCTTGGCGAAATCCATCTCTTTGCTTAGCATTTGTAGTTCATGCTCTCGCTCGCTCTTAGCATCAAGCAACTTCATTACTTCTGGAATGATGCGGAATACACCACCCATCAAGGATCCAAGTAATGTCTCTAACATTTAACTGCCGATCTTAATGTGGCCAATGCCAGCAAGGTATGTAACGATACCAATAGCGGCAACCCCTACAAACCAAAAGAACTTAGTAACAACTGATCTGCCGACAGAGGTATAGACATTTTCGATAACTCTTTCAGTTACCTTCTCAACGATATCCTCGATCTCTTGCTCTGTCAGGTTAGCCATGATTATGCTTTCTTGCGTACGGCTTTGCGTACTACTTTCTTAGCCGCTGGTTTCTTTTTAGCAACAGTCTTTTTAACTGGCCTATCTATACCAAAAAAATCTTTATCTTCTTTTGGAACAGGAAATGGCCAGCTTGTATCAACAGTAGATTTTGGCGTAAAGCCAAATTTGTCAAACATCCAATGAATAATAAACATTAGTATTTTCCTTCAGAAAATATATTTACAAATACAGTTCCATCTTCTATTGCTTCTATTTCGTGCCATTCTTTACCAATTAAGTTAAGCGGCTGTGAATCTTTATTAATAGTAACTGTTACTTTTGCTGTTCTTATAACGCAAGAACCAGCGGTACAAAACGATGCGTGGTCATACGGATGGGTGTGGCTAGGCAAACCCGTACCTTTATCGGCATGATAAATATTTACCCTTGCGCCACCATAATTAAAGGTATGCGCTGGTGCTATTGGTTTAGCTTGCATTGTTATCAACTACAACTGGAGTAAAAGGCAAGCCATCATCAACAATAGGAATATCTTGTTCAATAACTACAGATTCGCCCAAATCAGGCATTGTAGGTTCTGTTGGCGTAGAAGTATTGGGCGTTAGTTCGGGAGTTGTTAAGCCATCAGTCATAATTTTCCTTAAACAATAGAAGTAGCAATGGGGTAACCTTGCAAATATAAGTTTGTAATGCTACTACCAGAATTGAAACCAATACCATAAGTTCCACTCATCAATAAATTAACGCTTGGGGTCATTGAACTTGGAACACCACCGCCATAAGCACCACCACCTGATGAACTGATATTCATTGTAGAAGATGTAGGGTCAGTTTGAAGTAAATTGCCACCACCAAGCAAAATTACTTTACTTGAAGAAACTAAATAAGTAGTACCAGTAGTTCCGTACCCACCATTAAGCGTTGCACCATTTACTGTTAAATAATTGGTAGAAAGCTGTATTTTTGCTTGGTAAGAAGTAGAAGTATTAGCCAATACACTAGCTGTGCCAGCGTTAGTTACATCATACACGCTACCATTTTGCAATATCTTGCCAGTACAGTATGTCCAGCCTTGCTGTCCTGAAATTCTATTAGCACCACTACTTTCAGCATCGCTTGCTGTTGTTCTTGCGCCTTGAGTAAATGTGTTTGCAGATGGAGTGCAAGACACATATCTACCAGCAACAATAAAGGTGGTTAAACTTGTTCTGACGCTACTAGCGGCAACAGCAAAGTTTGTATTACTGGCAGATTGAGTATAAGTTACTGATGTTGTACCTGTTACTGTGCCACCACGAATATAAGTAGAATAATTAATACCGCAACAGCCTGTTTCTTGCGTAAACTGACAACCGTACAAATAAGCACTATTACTTCCTAAATAAGCTACATAAGGTACACTAGCATTATAACTACCTACACTTACTGTATTTAATGCGGAAGCGTAAAGTGTTCCACCTGATACAGACAAACCAAAAGTACCTAAAGTAGTTCCTACAGTTATTGCTACTAAAGCGTGACCAGCATCGTCTGTATCCCAACTCATAGTACCGTTGTAAGTAGTAGCCACAACAGTTATTTTATTGCCGACAGTAAAAGCACCTGTTGTAGTATTTACAGTAAATAGCGTTGCGTAAGTAGCAGTTTGACTTGTTTCTGTGTATACATAAGCAAAGTTAGTGCTATTTAATCTAACCATTACACCGCTTGTAGATTTAGTTAAATCATTTGGGGCTACCATGTAACTAGAACGAGGAATAAGTGTAGATTGTCCTGAATAAATTGCAAGTAAAGCTGGACTATTTTGAAAATACCAAACACCTGTTGCTGTTGCAATAGAGGTAATATTTAATGTATAGCTTCCACTTGACGGCAAATATTCACGAATAGTTCCACCAGTATCTTTTATAGCTAAAGCTAATCCTGTTTCATTTGAAATGACAAAGTAGCCTTGACCTGTAGTCAAAGTAGTCATATCAGGCATAACAATGCTAGGCAAATAAGGAACAGTTGTATCCAGTACAACACGAATATATTGATTGCTTGCAGATGTTAATGTTGCGCTAGGACTTGCAGTAGACAAAGTTACAGTAGTAATGCCACCTCTTACATTTGCTGATGCAGAAGTCCAAGTAGTTCCGTTAGAAGTTAAAACATTTCCTGATGCGCCAGGGGAAACTGTTTGCAATGCAGAAGTACCATTGCCAAGCAAAACAGCATTAGCAGATAAAGTAGACGCACCTGTACCACCATCAGCAACAGCTAAATCTGTAATACCAGCAATAGAACCACCGCTAATAATTACATTAGAAATGGCGCCGCCAGTAATAGACACATTATTGGAGTTTTGATTTCCTAATGTTCCTGGGGTTGATGTTGTACCAGAAGTTGCTACAGGATTTCCATTAGCATCAAAAGCTAAATATTTACTTGCTCTGTCAGTTTTAGCTGGCAATGTCATAGCGATATCTGTAGGATCTGTTACTGGCGCCTTAAGGCCACGCTCTGCGGTTTCAGCTACTTGTTGTGCATAAATAGTTTGGCTATCTAAATCAACATTCAAAGTGCTGGCAAACAAATCACCACCAGTTGTATAGTCGCTAGTACGCTGAATTGCTCTGGCTCCAACAATAGCAATGTTGCCTGTGCCAGCAGTTACCAATGTGACTGATCCAGTACCATTAGCATTGATTGTTACGCTATAATCTGTGGTCAATGTTAATAATGTAGTGCCACGATATACAGCGATATCGGTATTTGCAAGAACTTCAAATGTAAATGCATAAGGGCCTACACCAGTATTGGTGTATACCACTCTACGAGGTACATTCGATATCGCGTAATCTGCCATAATATTTTTCCTAACCTAGTCCGAATCTATCTGAGTTTGTCTTAAAAATCTATCTTTTATATTTGCCGTATTCGCGGCGTGCCTCTTGAACTTCTCGTAAAGCATCTGCCAAATCTGGATCTTCCATAATCAAGCGATCCTTTGCCTGGGAATATGTCTCAGATATCTCTTTTGCAATAACTGCCTGAGCCATTCCTAAGTCTTTAGCGGCTGTGCTATATAGGTTTTTACCAAGAGATACGATGCCCTTTTCTAATCGGCCATCCCCAGTTGCCAACTCAATCCAGCGGTTGTACTGAGATGCGCTGAGTTCAACCCCATCAATGGACTTATTTGGTACATACATTGGTACGCCATACTCAACTAATGTGGCATGGGCTGGAGAGAACTTACCCTCTGATGTCTTAAATGGGCTGACAAATTCATAAAGGTTACCTTTGCCAACCTTCATGGCCTCGCCAGTAATAGGATCTAACTGGCGCGGTAAGTCATCTGAAGTCAATGGGTTACGGGATTTGTAGTAGTTAACTGCCTCCCAGAATCCACGACTTGCTGGCTCAGTTGCGGTTAACGCCATAGCGCTTGGCATGGTATTGGATTTAGTAGGATCCATCATGCGCTCTATGCCAGCTACAAAAGAACTGTGAACCCCTAATGGAGAACCGCCAATAGCCAACTCAGATCCTTGCTTAACAACTTTTTTGATTAAGTCGGCAAAAATTCCAGGAGCATCTTTCTTACCTGATGTAAACACTTTCATAATGTCGCTAAAGCCCTGGAGCATAGGTTGCTCTGAGAGGTATTGATACACACCCAATGCCGCACCCATAGCAATCTTCTCTGTATCAGATCCACCAGGAGTCATCATTGTGTACTCGCCAGTAGTAGATGCTATGCCAAGTAATGTAGCCAATGGCTCCATGCCAGCGTAGGATACATATACTTTATCGCCTGTCTTGTTGACAGTTGTCATGCTCTCTAACTGGGCCATAGTCTCTGGGCTGACATCGCCCTTATTAAATACTACTGAGAACTGTTGCCAGCCTGTACCCTCTAGCGCTTTCTTATCTTCTGTACGCATAGGGCCATAGCCTGTAAGCTGGCCTTCTAATGCAAAAGATCCAGCCGCGTATATCATTGAGCCGCCTAATGTAACACGAGCCATTGCTTGGTCTCTGCGGATGCCACCAGCATTGAAGTCACCCCAAAATCGTGGGCTTGCAAAGTTTAGTCCTGGCGTGCGAGAGATAGCCTCCAAAGCAATATTTGTAGGTGTCTTAATAAATGGCACAAACATCTTAATGATTGGGTTCTGACCGGCTCTCTGTAGGCCTTGTAGTGCTGGCTCTAGTTCACGAGTAAATGTTACTGTACGAGATACACTTTTGGCCGCATCATCAATGTCTGGTGTTGGGTTTGATAGCAACTCAGATACTAGATCAGCGGATTGCTTAGATGCATCATCAGGAGCAACTCCAGATTTAACTAAATTCTTATACATCGTATCGCCTTCGCGTACTGCTAAAGCGTTTAACTCCATGCGATAACCAACAGCTTTAAAGAACTCATCCTCTGCCATCAGGGCGCGTCCTGGTAATGTTACAAACTTGCCCCAATAACGCAATGCATTACCAGTTGCCTTGCCTACCTCTGAATCTCCAAAGTCAATATCGAATGCCTCACGCCCAGCACGACCAGCCTCAATCTTTGAGAATGGATCTGTTGGCGTATTCTTAACAAATGCAGTACCAGCGATATCTGCACCCTCGCGAATGCCCTGTAGGAATCCTACTGCTTGGGCATATACTTCGTTTGTAGAAATAGCTTGCTCGCCACCTTTAAACATAAAGTTACGGGCATTACCAATAGCAGATGCAACCGCACGCTCTGGGATCTGATACGCGCCAAAGAATAAATTACCAGCAATATTTTTAGCGTGTGTAACTGGGCCAGACAATAGGCCATTAATCCATGTGCTATACCAGATGTCTTTGACTGTGCCGCTAATAGTCTTTTCTGAGAGAGTTGCACGACCACTACGAGAATCAAGAGCAGTATATTTGTTAGCTAAATCGTGTACAGAATCAATGCCACCAGCCTCGGTCAATATACCCTCTAACATCAAGCCACGAGCATTGGTTGATTCACGAGCCTGGGCAAAGATACCAAGGGTACGAGCAATGTCCGCTTGACGGCCACGAGCAGACTTAAGTAATATACCTTCTAAAGCTATAGCTTGCCTAAAACTAGCGGCCAGTTCTGGTGTCAGTTCGCCAGCATTCTTTGCCGCTTTAACTTGTTCACCTAAATCAAATGCTCTCTTACCAGCATCGGTAATAGCTAAGAGCATCTTGTATGCGTTGCCAGCATTAGCCTCTGTAACTTGAGTAGGATCTACTAAGCGAGCCAAAAAAGCCTCGTCATATCCTTCCTCAATTGCTTTGGCCGCAATCTCTTTGTAGCTGACTTTCTCTAGTTTGTCAGCGCCATAAGTTTTAGCAGTTGCCTCAATAAATTGCTTAACGCCATCCTCATCCTTAATCATGTCCAGGTTAAATGCTGTCTCTGGAACACCAGCTTTAACTTCAGCAGTAGATGGTGAGGGTTTACCCGTAGTAGGCATTAATGGTGCAGTCTCCAGTACTGTTTGGGCAGTCTCTGGTGTGGCTTCTTTAATGACCTGATATGGGCCTACTGCGCCTGTGTCAGTACCGCTGGGTAGGATTGGTCTTTCTGTGCGCTTAGGGGCCTCTTTAACGGCCTTCCTGAGCATTGATGTAAAGCCAGCTACTTGTGTTGGCTCAAACTGTAATGGTTGATCTGTTAATTGGGTTGGGTCAACTTGCTCAGTATCAACTGGCAACTCTGCCACAGTCTTGTCTGCACCGGATAAATCATCCAGGCGCTCGGTTAGTGGTTTCATTGCCATTATTTCTCTCCAATGGCCATACCACTTGGCTGGCCTGTTACGCTAGTTGTATTTCCTTTGGCAACTCTGCCTCGTTTTCTGCTCCCCATGTCTCCGGGATTCCCTCTGGATACGCCAGCCCCAGGTAGTTGTCCCTGGTTAGCGGTAGCTTGAACTTCTTGAGCAGATCCAGGACGAAGTCCGGCTCCTTCCCACTCTGGTGGGTTGATTCCATTTGCTGATTTGAATACTTCATCCCTGGCCTCCGTTTGAGATATCTGTCCTTTTCGATATTTTAACCAAATATTGTCAATTAGTTCAGAATTTTTTGCATTCTTAAATGTGTCTGGGAATAGACCGCGTACAGCCTCCCAAGTAATTGACTGCATTTCGCGTGGCAATACACCGCGATCTTGTGCCGCTCTGCGGTATGCCTCTGCATATAGTCCATAAGTACCCTGTACACCAGTAATAGAACTATTAGCTGGGCCAACAGATCCTTTTACATTTGATGCAAAGTTATGGGCTACTTCAGTAGATGCACCAGATAAAGGACGCAACAAGCCAGCCGCTACAGCATGGGTATCAATGGTTACATATCCAGCCGGATTAGTAGGGTCGTAGATATTGTTATAGAAGTTACGAACCTTATGCATTGTGCCAAGGCTATTGCTGATGTTTGCTAGTTCTGGGTTTTCGTAAATGTTGATTGCTTTACCAATTTCATTTAATGAACCCCAGCCGGTTTTATATGGCACGCCTTTGTCTGTCAATCGAACGCCAGCAAATGTACCTTCTGGGTTAACGATCTGATGTTCACGAGGATTGTGTGCTTGGTCATAGGTACGCAACCACATAGCTTTTAATCCTGGATCTGGCAACTCTGCTAATGTCTTACCGCGAATAGCATCCACCATTGAAGCATATTGCGGTTTGGCCCAGATAACTTTAGCCATATCGTCCATTGAACTATCCCACTTAAAGGATTGTTTATTAGTCATTGTGTCTAGAACACGCTCACCTAAAGACACATTCATAAACCAATCTTTTTGTGGAGACAATACTGCCAGTATTCCAGAAATAGCACTATCACTAGCGCCGTATTTTGCCGTCCAATCATCTACAATATTGCGTGCGCCGTCATACCATAGCTTGCTACGCTGACGGGTTTGATCTGGAACTTTGTCATACAGATATAAAAGGTTATCCTTTACTTCTGAAATAAAATCTTCTGCTTGTTTTTCTGGGTTTCTTGCTTTAGATGCAAAGTTAGGATACTGCTGTATCAAACTCATATTGTGTTTGAATGCTTCCGGATCTTTTTTAACAGCCTCAAAGTCAATAATCAAATTAGATGCCAGCGGATCCTCGGTTGCTTTGACCGCAGTTGGCAAGCGTGTGCTGACTACATCAGTACGAGGAACTGTAGATACATCTTTAATGCTTAAGCCAATTGGCAAGTCTTTAGTTGCCTCTATGCCCTTCATCAATAATTTGCTACCTTTTACTGCGGCCTCTGGGATACCAGGCGCTGGTAGGAATGTGCCGATATCACTAGCTATCTTAGCGGTTTGTTCGCGATCTGCTTGATTGGCTACACCTTGAGGAATTACTGCTGGTAGGATCTCTTGCATCTGTTCTGTAGTGGGCATTACTGGTTCGCCTAAATACTTTTGTGCGCCTTCCTTATTAATCATATCTAGGATAGAGCGGATATCACCAGGCAATCCAATTGTCTGTGCGGTAGCGCCATGTAATGCGCCAGCTAATGTATCTAATAAAGCAATCAATGGACGATCTAATCCACCAGCTTTAGCAGATTGTTCTGGAGTAATACCAGCGCGGCCAACACGAATACCAGTTTGTGGCACATCAGATGTAACAGGCCCAGCCGCAAGCAAAGTATCTTGATTCTCTTGTGGTTGCGGAATGATGTCATCTGCCGCCAGATCATCCATGAATCTTTGGTCAATCATCTTATTTGCCTTTTTGTATTCTCAGTATTGACTTGCGCTCTTCAGAGTTAAAGCCATAACGCTTTAAATCATCATCGGTATACATCTTTGATGGATCGTAGTTAACGCCTTTTACATCAAAATATTTTGTCTTAATTCTATCTTGAGAATCTCTAGTATCTTTGATTTGTAGTTGAACTTGCTTATCACTAATCAACTCATCTGCAACGGCCATAGGATCAAATGGCTCACCATTGTTTCTTGCCTCTGTTTGGCGAGTAATTAATTTAGCTTTGATATCGGCAACAGTCTGCTTTTCCATACCAAAGCCAGGAGCGGTCATATCTGGAACGCCTAGTTTATTTTGAATATATTGGCTTGCTCTGCTCATCTCAGGGTTATCTTGGCGTACAGTTTTCTTTAGAATGTTTGCTTGCTTCCAAGAGATAACTTTGTTTCTTGCTAGATTGTCAAAGTAATCCTCGCCAACCTTTTGGCGATCTGCTAATGACTCTAGTTGACCTATTAACTCTTGATTGCCACCACCAATATCACCATTAATCATAGCTTTACGCTCTTCAATGCTGATTTCAACGCCAAGAGATTTAAGTTGGCTTAATCCATTTTGAGCGCTAATCTTTCCTGTCCAGATTTGCTCACGAATATTCATTGATTCATCGTAGTTCTTTTCTGATGCGGCATCGCGTGAGCGCTTCCACATAACAGCCTCTTCACCGAGTCTATCAACATATGCTTTACGCAATTTATCTTTGTCTACAGTTTTAACTAGTTCATTAAGGTTTCCAAAGTCACCGCTATTAATGCGTTTAATTCCTTCAGATGGCCTTGTAGCAAAGTCAGTAGATGTTGTGTAATCAACAACTGCATTTAGTACACGCTTTTGAAAAGCATCCATTGTCTGTTTAACAAACTCAGGGCTACCAGTTTTACTAGCAATATCGTATACACGACTGCGCTCTACTTTGACGCGCTCAAGCAACATAGCTGGATCTTTTTCAGCTTTGAATGTATCAGCAATAATTGTGGCTGATGGAGCAATAGAGTCACCAGCAAGAGCCATCTGACCTTCACTATAAATCTTTGCGTAATTCTCTGTAGCTTTTACATATACCGCGTTAGCGGCAGTAGCCATAGAACTGCGAAACTTAAGGCCTTCCTCTGGATCAATAGATCCAAGAGCCTTGGCATATCCAGCAGTCATTGACTTAATGGTTGTTTGTACTTCCTCAAGACTAAATGAACCAGAGTCAACAGCGGCGCTTAACATGGCCAACTCTTGACGGCCTTTAACTTCTAACTCACTACGCAATTGTCCAGCTTGGATCTTGCGTGCGGCATCACCAAAATATGTACCAGGTTTAGCAAACAACTCAGCCGGGCTTTTGCCTTCCTTCATAGCAGTCATTACTTGCTCTGATGTTGGCTGGTTCTCAGCGCCATACTGCATACCTTGACGCTGGGCATATTCAGTAGCGCTTTTAAATGCAAAGTTAGCAAGCCTATCTAATTGATTGCTGATAACCTGATTTTGAATTGCAGTCTCTTTATAAGTTGCATAATCAATGCGCGGTACATCTGCTGGCAGATATCCAGTTGGTTGGTATGTTTGAAGTTCAGCCATGATTTACCTTAAACTAAATCCATTGAAAACTCTGTTCCAGGAGGTTTACCACCAAGACTTGATCCAGCCGCAAATGCCGCTCCAACTTTGCCCAAAGCCTCATAGTTTCCAGTTTGCTCTGCAATAGATCCAGCCTGATCGTATAGAGATGCTTGAATTAGACCGCCTCTGCGTGTCATATCGGCATTGTCCAAAGCAAACATAAACTCTTTGCCGCCTTTGGTCTGGCTAATCTGCTGAACTAATGCGGCAGAACCCTCAAAGCCTTGTGTACCGCCAGCGTATCCGCGAGCAATGGTACTTGCTAATGCAGTATTTGTTCTTGCTAAGATTTGATTGGCTTGTAGTTCATACTGTACCGCTCTGCGGCCAGACTCAATTTCAGCCTGTTGCGCTTGCATTTTGTACATCTCTTTTTTGTTTTGACCAGCCTGATAAGATCCGTATGCGCTGGCCAACATCAAGCTAATAGCAATGGTTGCGCTTACTGGCTCTTGGTATTTCTGACCAGTAAGTTTATTTGCCGCTGGGCCACCCATAGGATCGCCAATTGGGCCATCAAATAGTTTAATGTCTTGTCTTGAGAATCTCATAATTATGTTCCTTGATGCGTAGATACTTTGTACTCTAAACCGAGCAATGTCATTTTCAATGGCACATCCTGTTCAACAGTAATCTTGGCATCTTGTGTATATCCTAAGATTCCATGAACAGTTTTAGTTCCTGTGTATTCAGCAACAGGCTCATCTAAGATATCTCCAAACTCTCTGAATGGAATTTGAATGCCATTAATTTTCATATGCTGAGTTTCAGAAACTAAAGCATTTACTTCTACAATGCGCTTTTTAAATCCAATACGAGTACCAGTTTGTAACTTAATATCAACTGGCATTGTTACCGCACGAACATTAATTGGCAAACCAACTTCATAGCTGGTTGTTGATGAGCGTGGGAATGTTACTGTGCCACCGCCTGGTACTACTTGCTCTGCCATGACAGCGCCATCAAGAAGTGTCTCTACTGTTTCGGTAGCGAGGTGGCTCATTGATACAGATGCCGCGGCCCCACCAGTTTTGGCTGAGTCTGTTAACAATGCATTTTCAAATACTTCAACATAGTATTGGTTTACGCCATTTACATTGCGCCTAACAACTGTATATATGGTTGAGATATCTACACCAACATCGATATAGGATCCATCTACAGTAGTGAACTTAGATGGAGCAATAACATTCTGGGCGCGTAATAAAGAAAAAGCGGCCATTGTTCCATCGTCTACATTCGTAATAAGCAATAAGTCATTTTCATCAGTAGCAACAGAACGGCGTAACGCCATGCGTGATGGTGTGCGTAATAGATGGCCAGCAAGCAATGAGATCTTGGCAGTCACATAGGTTAACTGTGTATCGGTATAGGCAAACTCATTAAGAGACTTGCCCTGGCGTTGTACAAACAATGTGCCAGACTCTAACTGCTGAACTCGTATTCCTTCTTTTATGCCATTACGGCTTGCGGTCTTAACAAAGAAGTTTGTAGGTGTAATTGGATCTAGTCCATTTTGTGGAACATAGAACTCTCCACCAGTTGTAAATACTTGCAAGTCACGACCAGAGATAATATCAACGATAGCATTAAAAGTATTAGTATCTAGTGTGGCTTCAACTGCGTCATCATCTAATCCTTCTGTAGCCAAAAAATCAAAGAACAGACCAACTTTAGAACCCCATATAGTACTTGGACGAGACTTAGAACCACCAAAATAAAGACGGCCTTCATGGAAAGTAACAGAACGAGGATAGCCGCGTGTAGCGCTCCAAACATTTTCGTAACCAGATTCATATTCCCAAGACCCATTTGCAATTGCTGAAGTATTAAAAAATGGAAACTCTGTAATTGCATCTACAGAAGTAGTTGAGTTGTATTTAACAATCTTAGCGCGACCCTGTGGAGTTGCATTGACATATTGGCCAACGCTACCAGCGCTAAATACTCCAGATGATGCGGTCAATGTAACCTTACCAGATACCGCTGATGGTGTCAGAGTACCGGCTGGGTTAGTAGTTGTTGCGGCAAAAGCATATGATGGATATGTATCAAAAGCAATTGTACTGGCAGTCCATGACGAATCATTTGCTCCACGAACAATCTTAACTGGCGCAACATCTTGGTGAACTACAATTAATGTATCAGCAGATTGAGTCCATACAATATTTGCTAATGTAGATCCAGTTAAACCAACACCAGATGTATTTAGGTAGGGATTACCCGTACCATTAATATTTGTAACAAGAGCCTCATTCTTAAATATATACATCCGATTATGCGTAAAGCATAGCATATAGCTGTCAGATGTAGAGAACTCAAACTCAATTAAGCGAACCCCATTAGCCGCCGATTCAGTACTGCTGTTTGGGAGGCTTGCAAGGTAGCGCATACCAGGTCTACGGCGTATGCCACCCTGTGGCTGGCACACTACATTAGTGGCCTCTTCTAGAGCGTTTTGATAGGCTGTTAAATCAACCCTTGCTCTAAGCAAAGGATCTAATTCACCAGTAGAGAAGTTTGTCTGTATCGAGACAAAGCGGCTCATTAATACCTCACAGCAATAAGAGAGAAATCATTGATAGCATTTGTTGGCTTATTAACGCCATCGATATTCATAGCCTGGCGCAAATAGCCACCACGGCCATTTTCACCTGGGCCACCAACTGCAACAGATTGCCAATACTGGCTTTTATCTGTTTGATCTGTAATTGGTAATGCCAGATGCCAAGTCATCATGTACTTAAGGAGTTGCACAAAATAACTAGGCAACTCATATTCTGGTACTGAGTATTGGTAATCGATATAGACTTGTTCGTAATCAGCCAACAGTTTGCTACCCATAATCCGATATTCTTTACGCGGAGGTACACCTGTTGCATCTGTATCATAAACTGCCATAGGGGATCCAATGCGATCTCCCGGCAATTGATATTCATATTTATACTCATTTACTGGCGTAGTAACTAGCCTAGCAATTGAGGATTTTTTAAAGCTAAAAGACCAGGGATATAACATCAATGCCTGATTCTTGATATCGTTATATAAGCGATCAGAAATAGAGGCCTCATCTGTGCCTTCATCAAATGACGAAATGGGCTTTGCGCCCAGCATCACTAATGCATCCGAACAGATCGATAATGCGGTATCACCAGCGGCCATTTAATTCTCCAATGTAATAATGGGCTATTCCCTGTTTTACCAGAAAATAGCCCATTTTGATACTAAATACTGTTAGTCAGTATCTGTTGCGCTTACAGTTGTGCCATCAGCAATATCAACAGAAGTTGATGTTACTTGGTTCACATATGTCAAAACTAGGCTAGGCGTAGTTGTGTCATAAACAAAAATAATATCGCCAACTTTCATCAAGTCTTTTAATGCCGCAAAATAACCAGCGGTATTAACAGTTGCTTGTGTGTCAGCAGTTTTGTATAGAAACATCGCTGGTGCATTACCAGACTTTGCCGCGCCGATGGTTACTAAACCAGTTGCAGAATATGCCATTTCAATTACTCCTTAGATTAAGATTCGCGAGCGGTGATTTGGACAATACCTTCAGCATCGATAGCAATTGCACCAGCAGAGAAAATAGAGTTCACAAGGAACGATGTCTTTTCTGGGATGTAATTGATTTCTGTGCGTGGGGCAATACCTTCAGCATAGCCGATAGAATCTTTGTGGAAAGCAAAGCAAGTGCGGTCTAAAGAACCATCAATTGCCAAACCGCCCTCAGAGCGATCGCCTAAGATGTGGAAAGTAAAGCCTAAGAAAGTATTGATTTCACCAGCAACTAATGCTTTAACAGTATTGAAGTCAGAAGATGTAACTGCTGTTTCTGACAACAAAGATGCTAAACCAGATGCGTGCAGAATGATATGACGGCCTTCTGGTGGCACATTGTTCTTGTCCAACAATTTCTTGGCTTCGCGCAATTTAGCCACATTCATGTTAGTGTCAGTACCACCGATATCGTTAGACACAGTTAAAGAAGTGCTTGATGCAGTTAAAGCGTCAAGGATCATTTGGTCTTGACGGCGGCCGATAGCGTTGCCAAGAACTTGAACCAACTCTGAACGCTCGTCAAAGTTAACTTTAGCTTGTGAAAAGATATCGCTATATTCAGCGGCATTGTAATCACCAAGAGTACAAGTTACATTTGAAAAACCAACATTCAATGGGGTTACATCGGTTTGGCCAATGCGTGGTGTAGCTACGCCTTTGCCAACTTTAGGGAACTTAACAGTAGAACCTTCGACTCCTCTGCGCTGACGAACTGCACCTACCAACATTGCTTTGCCCTGGTAGGACTGTTTTACCTCAGCATCAAAGAGGGTTACAAAGGCGTTTGATAAAGATACGCTCATTTGAAATCTCCAAAATAGATAAAAATAAAAAGGGTTAT
>Ga0209191_1000997_pt1 | contig 19553 bp, 19 predicted proteins | sample S_130626_EF_Meta_FD_187320 | JGI IMG/M metagenome (GOLD analysis project Ga0209191, IMG submission 187320) | Freshwater microbial communities from Lake Simoncouche, Canada to study carbon cycling - S_130626_EF_MetaG (SPAdes) (version 2) | ecosystem: Environmental > Aquatic > Freshwater > Lake ...
CTGCGCCATCCGCGGTTCAGCATCATCACTGCTGTTGGGCCTGTGGCGCAGAATCCCTATGTCATCACTCGAAGTGATTGGCAGTGCAGGCGTTGCAGAGCAATTCCTGAATCGCACTGCAAACAATTGAGAGTTGCTACTCGGCAATACCTACTGGTGCGTCGTCGATAATTTGATCGAGATATTCCGACATGCCAAAACCTGTTGCGCCTTCATGTTCTCCAGAAGTGATACGCCACTTGGTCATGCCTTCACTAATGCGTGTCATCAACCAGTTGCCGTCTGGGTCTTGGCGACGATTGCGAAGAGGAATAAGGCTTGTTACTTCGCCTTCAAAATTCCATTCTTTGTTTGACTTTGAGGACTTAATGACACCCGTCACCTTGTCGTGGTAGTTGTCTTCACCAACTGTGACTGTTGAGATTTGAACGTCGTCGCACAAGTGAATTTGTCCGTTGTCCCATACGAACCCGCCGCGAGAACCAGCTGCATCTTTCTTTGCAACACGGCTTGCCATGAAACCGAGGTTCTCTCCGAAGTTTGCAGTGAGCCAGCGGTAATACCAGGGCGCTTGCCAGAAACGTGGACCCCAAGAATGATCGCGCAAACCGAAACCATTGATTGCAAATTCTTCGTCACCGACGCGAATAGAACCGGTTGCTGTAACAAGTTGTTCGTAGTGCCCTTTGGCAAATTCTTCACCGGGTGCTTCGTGTGGCACATCTGGCTCGCCGCCAAACATGCTTGGCTTGCCCTGTCCAGTGAACGTGATGTGAGCTTCACATTCTGAGAATGGATTATTTGCAAATGCCTTTTTCGGATCTGCCATGTCGTGTGGGTTATCAAGCACAACTACTTTGCCGACATAGTCGATGCGTAGTTCTTCAAAAGGTTTCACCATGGTCCACGTGAGACCACCAGCATCGAGTGCATCGTTGTTGTCGATGGTCGGGCGCTTGAACATAAAGCCAACACGACCGTTAGGTAAATAGATACAGATGGTCATTTCTGCGTAACCCTCGTTCGCACGGTTGCCCATGCGGAACCATCCGCCCACTTGTGTTGCTGGGTCGAAACAATTTATGTACATGCTTTCGTTGAAGTTCGACTCTGGGCCGAGTTCGTGCATGTATTCGTCTGCTGGGTCTAGTCGTACTGCCATGGGCGTACTTTAGAACAACAGAGTTGCTGAGTTATCAGCCGCCCGCAACGCGCGCTTGGAGGCGACGCATGCCAGACAACCAACGGTCACGGTCGTCTACTTTGCGCTTTTCATACGTGTGAACCTCGGGGTGAGGCATCACTAAGAATTTCTCGGCAACTATGGTGTTGTAGACAATTTCTGCAACCTCCGCTGGCTCGAGCACAACCCCTGAAGCCTTAACAGCGCTTCCGCCGTCGGTGTTTCCGATTCCTGGTACTGCGTCTGGTGGGTTCAACATATTCGTGTTCACGCCTTGAGGGCACAGCGTGGTGACACGAACGCCGCGATCGCCGTATGTGATGGAGAGCCATTCAGCAAAGGCCACTGCACCGTGTTTTGTAACGCTGTATGGACCACTTCCGATTTGTGACAACAGACCTGCTGCAGAAGCTGTGCTGCAGAAATATCCTTCGCCTGCTGCGAGCCATTCACCCATCAAATGTTTTGCCGCCCACCTATGTGAATGCAAGTTGATGTTCATTGCAGTTTCCCATGTCTCTTCATCAGTTGATTCAAGATCAGTTCCCATCCCGACACCAGCATTTGCGTAGAACAAATCAATAAAGCCAAATTTCGCGCGAGCCGCATCGATGAGTGCAACGTTGCCAGCTTCTGATCCGATGTCAGCAACTACTGCGAATGCGCTGTCTGGCCGGATGGAATTAAGTTCTTTTTCGATCGCCTCAAGGTTTTTTGCATCGCGGTCTGCGACTACTACACGTGCGCCTGCTGCGTGGAATCGGCGTGCCAGGGCGGCTCCAATTCCGTTTGCTGCGCCAGTAACTACGGTGGTCTTGCCCTCAAAATTCATAAATGAGACCTTATGGCACGAGTCACGAAAGAAATGCACCAGAGACGCAGAAGTGCACACTCGTTGGCTCGCCCCATCTGTACGATGTGTGTATCGGGCGGAACCGAGAAATCGGGCAATCCGTTCGATACCGAGAGGAGCACCACATGATCGATACTCACGAAACAGTGATCACAGAGGCGCTTGCCGTCATCGACAAAGCACTCGCTGAAATGTTGCGCCGTGAATTGGTGTCAGCTGTTGAAGTGGGCGACTTGTTGCTCGACCTTCGCGGCTTGCTCACTGCGAGCGTCGCCACCACCGTCGCTGCCGTTTAGTAGCGCTCTCTTCGGCCCCAGGGGTTGAAGATTTATTTTCGTGCTCAGGCGCGAATGAAGACAACTCTGTAAATGCTTGTGACAGTGAGTCACGCAACAATGTCGGACTTTCGACTGCCGCCTCATCAATGTTGATCCCGCAATCAAGACTTCCCATGTATGACATCAATGTCACATTGAAAGCAACTCCACCAAGTGGGCCAACTGGGTAATTCTCTAATAACTGAGAGCCGGCCATAAACAAGGGCACTCCTGCGCTACGTACGTTTGATGTGGCGAAATCAACTGTTTCTGCTTGTGAACGGGCAAGGCGCGTGATGATCGATGTGGGAACTACCGATGACACAGTGGCTAGAGCCTCTAGAGATGAAGACTCGGCACCGGTACGGGCTGCAATAAGCGTCTCGTTGATTGCAGAGAAACGTTCAGCGATGGGCATCTCTGCTGTCGGTACCAGCATTCGAGCAAGAGTGAATGCATTGCTACCACTGCTTTCGTTTCGTGTGCTGATTGCCATTGATGCCCGCAAGGACTCAACGGGGGCTCCCATCTCACGATGGTACGTACCTGCCGCATGTGCAACAGCAGTGACGAAAGATGTATTCAATGTCCCGCCGAGTGCTTTCGCGGCTCCGCGCATGTCGTGATACGACACCCGAGTTGTTTCAAGACGACGACGCAAAGAACGTGATGTCCATAGCGGTGATCGTGAGGAATCAACTTCGTTGAGTTGGGCAATGAGGCCTTTGACAGTTGCAGAGGTGGATGAACCAATGCTTCCAATGAGAGATGGGTCAGAGAGCACGTCACGTACTTGGCGCAAAACAGCAATTGGCAGCCGCAATGAATCAGTCATTGCGCCTCGCAACGCTTCGGTTGAATCTGGTTCAGAAGCCGAGTGTGCAGCATTGACCAACTCGGGATCAATTGGGGGCAGTGGCGCAGGGTCACGTTGCAGGTCGAGATATTGCAGCGAGAGTTCCACTCCGCCTTGTCCGTCAGTGACGGTGTGGTGCAGTTTCTGAATGAGAGCACTGCGACCGCCTCGCAGACCATCAACAATGATGAAGTGCCACAGCGGGCGAGACCTGTCGAACGGATCGGCAACGAGCAACGTAGTGAGGTCAAGCAGTTGGCGCATGTCGCCAGGTTCTGGAAGTGAGATATTGCGCACGTGATAGCGAATGTCAAAGGACGGGTCATCAACCCATGTGGGGTTCCCAAAATTTCCTGGTGCGGGTAAAACGCGTCGGCGTAAACGAGGGAAAAGAATTGAGGTGCGTTCCATGCGGGCATAGAGGGCGTCCATATTTGGTGGACGGTCAAGAATGGTGATGTTGGCGAACGTAGAGGCGAGGTACGGGTCTTTTTCAAGCCGCCACATCAGTGACTCTGTGTCGGTCATCCGCTTGTCACTCATAGGCCCAACCTACTAGCCAATAATCGACGAAATGATTGGGACTGCAATAGCCCCCAAAACTGCGCCGGTAATCACGCCGCCAACTATGTCTGACAGGTGATGGATGCGGACCACAACGCGGCTGAGTGCAACAACGCCGGCCACGATGATCCACAGAATCGCAAGCGGGAAGCCGGTCATCCAAATAAGGATCATTGCTGCGAATGTGGCTGATGACGCGTGGCCGCTGGGAAAACTGGATGTGCTTGGCGTACGTACATCAAAGCGATCATCGCCAGAAACGGTGGGGCGTTCGCGGCGAAAGAGTCTCTTGACGCCCTGGTTCACGATGATGCTCTCGGCACCGAGTGCACACGATAAAGCAATCGCCTGGTGGAGGCGGTGCATTGATCCGATGGCATACAAGAGGCCAGTGACATGCCAGATAATGCTGAAGTCGCCAACTGTGCTGGCGAAGCCGAACACAGTTTTGGTTATTTGGTTCGCTCGAAGCGGCTCAAGGATGCGATCTCCGGCTGAATCAAAACTCATGACAATGTTGGAACAACTGACGAAACGTATAGAGAAATGAGTTCTGGTTTTTCCAATGGTCCGAAATGTCCGACTTCGTCCCAACGCACGTAGGTGCTTCCTGGAATTCGCTCGGCAACAGCAATTGCAAATGTCGATGGTTGAAATGGCGCTATCGCTCCGGACAGAACCCACACAGGAGTGGTGATTGAGGGAAGTGAATCCCACGCACCACTTGTTCCGCCTGTTTCGTATGTGCGCGCTTCGTGTTCAGGAAGACATTTCAATTCAATGTCACCTTCGGCTGTTGGTTTGAATCCGTGACGAACGTATGCCTCGCGAGCAACAGCATTAAACGCTGCCATCGGTGGCTTTGCCGCATAGTTTTCAATTGCATCTTCAAAAGATGGGAAACGACTGCGACGTTTACGCGCACCTGCAGGAAGTGGGCTACCGGGGCGTTCGCCAGCATCGGGGTCTGGCGGGGGAAAAACGATGGGTTCAAAAACAAAGAGAGCTTTGAACAAATGTGGTTCACTATGTGCTGCCATTAGCAAGCTTGCGCCACCCATGGAATGGCCAATACCGATTATTGGCTCATTGTGTTCGGCATATAAATCACGAGCAGCAGCAAGTGCGTCAAGACCGTATTGGTCCCACGTCATTGTGGTTGGGTCAACGGTTTCTGCATCGCCGTATCCGCGATGGTCAAGACCAACTACATGATGGTGTGAGATCAGTGCTTGTGCGACGGGCTCCCAACAATGTGCATGAAAACCGGTGGCGTGAGACAGCAATACAGGAGAACCCGTACCGCCGAAATCATGCATAGCGATTGTCACGCCATCTACCGAGGTGATGAGATGTGCGTCGTTGCAAGCAATGTTTTGAGTCATTTTGGCTCCCGAGGCAGGCCGAGCAATCGCTCGCCGATGATGTTGCGTTGAACTTGGCTCGTTCCGCCAGCAATTCGACCACCGGGAGCAGACATCATGCCAAGCGCATCGGGGCCATCAAGCATTGCCTCTGCACCTGCGATGTCTCCGCGCAACATTGACATGTTGAACATCATCTCGGTGATACCAAGTTTCATCAGTGACGATGCAGTGGATGCAACAGGACCTTGGGTTTGCGCAACAGATTTGTACGCGGTCCCTGTTGAAATGAGGGCGGCGAGTTGTTGACGTTGCGTAGGGGAGAGTTCTCGACCTTTGCCAAGGTTCGACATGGATTCAAGTCTGCGTTCGAGGCCAATGATGCTTGCGCCGATGTGTCCTCGTTCATTGGTAAGCACCGCCATGCCGACACCCCATCCTCCGTGTAGCGGACCGATGAGATATTCCGCGGGCAATTCCACGTCTGTGAAGAACACTTCGTCGAATTCAGATTCGCCAGTCATCTGCTTGAGTGGTCGAACTTCAATACCTGGCAGATCCATTGGGATAAGAAAGAACGAAATTCCTTCATGTTTCTTTGCCTCAAAATCTGTGCGAGCCATGAGGATTCCCCAGTTGCTGCACCGACCGCCACTGCACCACACTTTTTGACCATTGATAATGAATCGGTCACCGTCTCTGTCGGCACGTGTTGACAATGATCCAAGATCACTGCCTGCGCCAGGCTCTGAAAACAATTGGCACCACACTTCGTCTGCATTGAGTGTTGAACGAAGATGTTGTTGTTTGAGTTCGTCAGTTCCGAATGTCATCACGGCACCACCTGCCAGGACAAGCCCCACCATGTTCAGAACCGGCGGCACTCCAACCTTGGCGCACTCTTCTACCCAAGCACCGTGGTACTCGGGCGAAAGTCCTTGGCCGCCGTGTTCTGTTGGCCAATGGAGCCCAGCGAATCCGGCATCAAAAATCAGTCGTTGCCATTTCTTCGCCTCGTCAATGAGGTTTGGGGGACAAATAGCTCCGTAGTCACGCGGGGCATGCTGACGGTTTTGAGTCAGCCATGCCTCTGCGCGAGCACGGAAGGTGTCGACTGATTCTGCGGTCACGCGTCTTTCATGGCATTGAAGAACATGCCGGTTTCTTCTGGAAGGTTGGCAGGGATTTGGTAACCGTCAGTGTCGCGAATCTGTGTCCAGTTGTCGCGCACATCTTCAAGTGTCAGTCCTGGCTTATAGAAACCTTGAGTTTCGCCGATGAATACGCGTGCAACACGACCGCCACCAACTGAATAGATCTCGCCTGAAACATCACAATCTTCGTGAGCAAGCCACGCAACGATTGGAGTAACGAGTGATGGATCAAGCTTGTCGCCAATTGCGCCCATCAAGTTCTCTGTCATGCGTGTTAACGCAAGCGGCGCAATGACGTTTGACTTGATGTTGTACTTCGCGCCTTCAGCCGCGAGAACGCGAGTGAATCCGACGAGGCCCATTTTTGCTGCACCGTAGTTTGCCTGGCCGAAGTTGCCGAAAATTCCTGCTGCTGACGATGTTGAGATAACACGTCCGTAACCCTGTTCGCGCATGTGAATCCATGCAGGACGAGTGACGTTGAAGGCACCTTTCAAGTGAACGTCGATCACTGGATCAACAAATTCAGAAGTCATGTTGTGGAATGTCTTGTCGCGTAAGATTCCTGCGTTGTTAATGACAATGTCAACTCGACCATATGCATCGATGGCGGTCTTGATGATGGATTCTCCACCTTCAGGCGTTGACACGCTGTCATGGTTTGCGACTGCTTCACCACCGGCTGCACGGATCTCATCGACAACCTTTTGTGCGGCACTGGCGTCAGAGCCACCACCGTCAACGGCACCGCCGAGGTCATTGACCACGATGAGTGCTCCACGTGAGGCAAGTAAGAGAGCGTGCTGGCGCCCGAGGCCACCACCAGCTCCTGTGATTACTGCAACTTTTCCGTCATATCCCAATTTGTTCATTCCAGCAACCGTAGTCGGGCGCCCGTAAAGACTCCGATTTGAGGAGTGGGGGAACTCTGGCTGACCTGCGGTAATTGCTGTGCGCCTACTCTGAGGACATGGATGAATTGCTCCCGGGAAATGATGATCCGCGCCGGCTTGTCATTCGTGAATGGCTTGCCAAGCATCCGAACCCCACGAATGTTCAACTTGCCGAATCGGGATATGTCGCTCCGCATTGGCCAGAGCCGTGGGGGCTCGGAGCGGACCCCATTCATCAGTTGATTATTGATGACGAGTTGTCGCGCGCGGGCGTGTCACGACCGTCAAACCAAATTGGAATTGGCTGGGCTGCACCCACAATTATTTTCGCTGGAACTCAGGAACAAAAAGATCGTTATGTCATGCCTGCTCTCACTGCAGAGGAAATTTGGTGCCAACTATTCTCAGAACCTGGGGCAGGAAGCGACTTAGCAAGCTTGAGCACACGAGCAGTCCGTGATGGCGACGAGTGGATAGTTAATGGTCAAAAGGTGTGGACCACGGGTGCTCACTATTCAAAATTTGGCATTCTGATTGCGCGAACTGATCCAGATGCGCCGAAACACAAAGGAATTTCATACTTCATCTGTCCGATGGATTTGCCAGGTATAGAAATTCGCACCATCAAGAACATTGCTGGTGCGGAAAGTTTCAATGAGGTGTTCTTCACAGATGTACGTATTCCTCATGCCAATGTGGTCGGGGACGTGAATGACGGTTGGCGTCTAGCAAAAGTCACATTGGGTAACGAGCGCGTGTCGTTGTCGACAGGGGGTGTGTTGTGGGGCAACGGACCAACGGCACTCGATGTCATTGGTGAAGCGAAGAAATTGGGAATTACGAATCGAACAATGCGTCACCGGCTCGTTGATATCTATATCGAACACACAATTCTTGAAATCATTCGAATGCGCACCTTGACTGCTCGACTTCGGGGAACGCAGCCTGGCCCTGAAGCAAGTATTCGCAAAATCATGGCCGACGAGCATGGGCAAACCGTGATGGAAGTTGCCCGCGATATCACCGGTGCCGATGCAATGGTCATTGGGCAAGATGATGCAGTCTCTGGCAAGTCGATTACGTCAAAAAGCTGGTACAGCGGCTACATGTTCTCAAAGGCGCTCACTATTGGTGGTGGCACAGGAGAAGTGCAACGAAACATTTTGGGTGAACGAGTCTTGAAGCTTCCATCTGAACCAAATCCGCAGTCCGGGCAATCCTGGTCGCAATCCACTTCACAGAAATGACATGACATGAGCCACGACACTGAACGCATGATTGTTGATCTATTAGATCCTGAGTTGTATCAATCGAATCCACATGATGTGTGGGCATGGATGCGTGCCAACGAGCCCGTGTATCGAGATGAGAAGAACAAATTGTGGGGAATCACACGCCATGCAGATGTGATGGATGTTGAACGGCGATCTTCGGTGTTTTCTTCATCGGGCGTATACAGAGCAGTGCTCTCGCCAGGGGAGAGCAACATGATTGCGCAGGATGATCCTCGACATCGTCAACAGCGCATGTTGGTGCAGCCACAGTTAACTCATGCCGGAGTTGCAACCCGCACCGCAGAAGTAGAGGCGCTAGTTGCTGAACTTGTTGCCGAAGCAGTGACACAAGGCGAGTTTGATGTTGTTGAGCTAATAGCTGGACAGTTGCCTGCTCGAATGACGGCACGCTTGCTGGGTTTCCCAGAAGAAATGTGGCCTGAAGTTAAATCTTGGAGTGAGCGGTTGATGCGTACCGATATGCGAGATCGTGATGCACTCATCATGAATGAATTCATCGACGCCAACAGAGAATTTCTTGGCGCGATGATGCCCATTATGGAAGAGGTCACTGCGTGCCCACGTAATGACTTCATGTCGATTTGGGCACATGCGGAAATCGACGGACAGAAGTTGCCTCCAGAAGCAATTTTTCATGAGGTGGGTCTTTTCATTGCAGGGGGTGCAGAGACAACTCGTACTGCAATTAGTCACGGCATTCGTGCGTTCATAGATCATCCAGAACAGTGGGAAGAATTGTCGGCAAAGCCAGAACTAATTAATTCGGCAGTCGAAGAAGTTTTGCGATGGGTGACGCCTCTAAACAATTTCTTTCGAATGGCACTGTCCGATGATGTGGTTGGTGGTCAACAAATTGCTGCAGGTGATCGGATTGTCTTGTTGTATCCCTCGGCGAACCGTGATGAGGCTGTCTTTACTGACCCGTCGGTTTTCGATATTCATAGAAGTCCAAACCCTCATCTTTCATTCGGATTTGGAACCCACTTATGCATTGGCGCAAATCTTGCGCGACTAGTACTAACGACCATGTTCCGGGAGCTGTCTGCGCGGGCCACTGAGTTGGCAGTAGTCACCGAACCCGATGTTGAAGCAAATATCTTTGCCCGTGCTGTGCGGTCTTTCAAGATAAGGGTCACACGACGCTAGACGGGCTGTCAACTGGGTTCTAGCGGAAGTAACCTGACCTAATGCGTAGAAATATCCTCACCGCTGCACTCGTCGTTACGTGCTTGTCTCTGGCAAGTTGTTCATCAAGCGATTCAGCTCCTGACACCACTGGGGTCTCACAGCCCGGCGACAACATCTCCGATGGCAACGTCAGTGACCCAACTGAGGATGATCAAGCATCAAAAGAGGCAACAGCAGCTTGTACTGCGGGTGCTGAAATCAAAGGCCGCGCTCCACGCATCGTTACAACAGTTGCGCCTATCACCAATCTTGTTGGGTTAGTTGCTGGCAATGTCGGCCCTATCGTTCAGGGAATTGTTCCAGAAGGTACAAACTCTCATACATATGAACCACCACCAAGTGCCGCTGCAACGTTGGAACAAGCTGACATTATTTTTGTAAATGGCTTGGCATTGGAAGATCCAACACTTGATCTGGCGAAGTCGAATGCACCGAATGCAGTGATTTGTGAAATTGGAACAGCCATACTTCCGAAGAGCGGTTGGATGTATGACTTCACGTTTCCAGAATCTGCAGGTAAACCAAATCCACATTTGTGGACCAATCCAACATCGGTTCTTGGGTATCTTTCGATGATTCGAGATGTTCTTGTTGTCGCGGATCCAAAGAATATTGAGAAGTACGATGAGAATTACGTGGCTGTTTCTGGGGTCGCCATGGCACTTGATACCGCAATGAAGACAGCCACCGAAACAATTCCGGAGAATGATCGCAGCCTCCTTACCTACCATGATGCCTACGCGTACTTTGCACGCCACTTTGGATACGAAGTCATCGGCGCTATTCAGCCACAGTCCTTTGAAGAGCCATCACCAAGCGATATAGCTGCGCTCATTGACCAAGTGAAATCAAAGAAGGTCAAGGCAATTTTTGGAAGTGAAGTGTTTCCTTCGCCCGTCTTGGAGCAGATCGGAAAGGAAACCGGAGTGCGCTATGTGGATGTGCTGCGCGACGATGATCTTCCAGGCAAGCCAGGAGAAACAGAACATTCTTGGGCTGGGCTAATGAAGTTTGATTACATCACCATTGTTGAAGCGCTCGGCGGCGATGCGTCTGCTTTGAAGGCTGTCAACGTGAAGGTCTCTGCTACCGATAAGGCGAACTATCCGCAGTGATAGGTGAAGTTCTCATTGAATGTGCGCACATGTCGTGCGCATACAACTCAACGCTTGCAATCAAGGCTGTTGACCTAACTATTCGTAAGGGCGACTTTCTGGGCATAGTTGGGCCATCTGGCTCGGGCAAGACCACATTGTTGAAGTCCATACTCGGATCTATCACTCCTGTTGAAGGTCACATAACAAAGAAGCCTCACTTGCGCATGGGCTATGTACCGCAAGTGGAAACAGTTGATTGGAACTTCCCCGTCACTGTTCTTGAAGTAGTTGTGATGACGAGGTCATCAACTGGCCGTCTTCCGCGAGTAACTAAAGATGAGCGTGCCGATGCCTTGTTGGTATTGGAACGACTTGGTCTTGGTGGTCTTGAAAATAGGCACATTCGTGAACTGTCTGGTGGTCAGCAACAAAGAGTGTTCGTAGCTCGCGCGTTGTTCCATCGACCTGAATTATTGGTTCTCGATGAGCCAACGTCAGGTGTTGATGTTCGTACTCGTCATGAAGTACTCCATCTACTTGCCGATCTTCATGATGAGGGTGTTTCAATTATTCTTTCCACTCATGATTTGAATGGATTAGCTGCACATTTGCCTCGCCTCGTGTGTCTGAATTCTGAGATTATTGCGGACGGCTCTCCAGTTGAAGTGTTGACTCCTGAAGTTCTAGAAAAAACTTTCGGAGCTCCAATGGAAGTTCTGATACATGGCGGGATGCCCGTTGTTGTTGATGGTGTCGGTGCCGATATTGCTGAGCGAATGTCGCGGTTGGGCTAGTCATGACTTTTGTATTTGCCGGACTTCTTACGCCGTTTCACTATCAGTTTTTTAACAACGGAATCATTGTCGCAACTATTGCTGGAGCCTTGTGCGGTTTACTTGGCGTGTTTGTCGTGCTTCGAGGCATGAGTTATATCGGTCATGGTTTGTCTCATGCAGTCTTTGGTGGTGCTGCAGCCTCGGCGGTCATGAACATCAATTACTTCGTAGGGGCCGGGGTGTGGGGAGTTGCCTCCGGAGTGATCATTGGCCGCATTGCGCGACGTCGATTAATTGGGGCTGACGCAGCTATCGGAGTTGTCACCACGGCCTCATTCGCATTGGGTCTTGCATTATTGAATCGATATGGCCAAGCCAAGAAGAGCATCGAAGCAGTTCTTTTTGGAAGCGTGTTAGGAGTGAAGACGATTGACATCGTTGCTGTCTCTGCCGTTGCGGTTCTCAGCGTTGTCCTCATAGTCGTGCTCTACCGAGCCTTCCTGTTTGCCACATTTGACCCAGAAGTCGCTCAGGTCTCTGGCGTGCGAGTCGCATGGATTGAAGCATTTTTGATGGGGCTCCTGTCGCTGACCATTCTTGTAACGATGCGTGTAATTGGAACACTTCTTATCTCTGCGCTTCTAGTTATTCCGGCGTCAGTGGCACGTATGTTGACCAATTCTTTTGCCCGCATGTTGTGGATTTCACCAATCATCGGAGCCGTATCAGCATTTACAGGCATGTACCTTGCGTACTTCCTTGATACTTCTGCGAGCGCAACCATCATTCTGACGGGGACGTTGATGTTCATAGTCGTGTACGCAGTCACTGGACTTCGTGGACGCACCAGAATCTCTGGTTTGCATCACATCTGATTTTATTCAGTTGGTAAAGACCACTCAACGCCTGCTGGTGTGTCGCGTACTTCAATATTGAGCGAAGCGAACACATCGCGGATGATGTCTGACAGGTCAAAGCGCTTCTCGGCTCGAACAGTGGCGCGTACAGAAAGCATTGCCTCTACAAACGGGGCCACAACTTCTCGTGGGTCTTTCACTCCACCAACTGCAGCGTCACCCAATTGGCTAATCATTGAACGAAGTGTTCCTCGAGCTCTGACAAGGACGTCGCTCTGCAATGTGTCGATTGACCAATCTTGCATTGCTTGTTCAAGTGCCAGAACCGTTCGAACGGCGCCAAGAGCATCACGTTGTTGCATCGCTCGGTCAAATTGCTGAATTGATTCGGCAAGTACTGCGTCAAGTGAATTAGCGGGAACGGCCGAAGTTGCTACAACTGGCACCGTCGCAACGGACTGACTGGACGAGGCGTCCACAGTTCCTGTTAATAACGAAGTTGGAGACTGCAGAAGTGAAAGTGGGATAACTGAACCAGTTGGGTAAATGAATGATTCACTGCGCAAACGGATAGTGACGTTGCTATTGCCAACAACGGTCGCTGTTTCTGCGTCAATGTCAATTATCAAGCCAGTGTGTTCATCGATTCCGAGAACATACGTGTCTGCATCCAACAGAGATTCGAACATTTGCAAACGAGCCTCGCCGAGGTAACAGAATCGGGTGTCGTGGTTTGCACCTTCGGTGTTGTCGTAATGCGGAATCAGTGCTGCATTGATGCCGATAGTCGAAAGAATGTCTAAGCCATCAAGGGCCTGAACGTCTTGTCCTACTTTGTACACCTCGTACACCGGAACGGTTGCCTTGCCGAGTGTGAGAGCGGCAGCTGATGCAAATGTAACAATTCCGCCATTGGTGAGTTTGTCAATCATGATTCGCGCAACAGATGATCCGGCCCATTGACGCAATGCGTATGTTGGCGAGCCGGGCCCAGCAAAGATGTAGTCGGCATTGTCAAGCGCACGAAGCCCGCGTTCAATTGCAACAGGATCTGCTGGTAGGTGAGTGTCATGCAATCTGACTAGTCCGGCCACGACTAAATCAACATTGATTGATGTTTTGAAATACTCAACTGCCTTGGCCGCAAGCTCAGGTGCATTTTCTTGAAACCCGTACGGAGTGTCTAGGACGACTGCCTTCACTGGTGATGGAAGAAGTGATGTGAGGCGACGGTGAGTAGTGACCATTGTTGGGGCAGTTTCGCCCGAGCCCATGATTGCGAGAATGCGGGGAAGGCTCATGAGAAGAATCCTGAGGTAATGGCGTCGTCAACTACGCCGGCAAATTGCAGTGGGAATTGTGCGTGCAAATCATGGTCTGCAGGCGTAAACCATTCAACGCGACCATGCGCGAGGTTGTCGAGTGCGAATTGAATCTGTGCTCGCTTCATCTGTGTGTGGTGATCATCCGAGCGCGATGCTGGAGTGAACAAAACAGGAACTTTGATCTCTGACCACAACAGTGAAGGAGTGTGTTTCCATAGTCCGTGTAAAACATCAATATGCCGTTCAAAGGTGAGATGTGGACGAATGGTGTTGTCTGACATGCGTTCCATGTTGTGCATCTGGCCGTCAATTGCTTCTTCGCTCCAATCAAGATGAGCGGCGCGAATGTACGAACGAAGTTTGTCGTATTGCATGCCAGCAATTGCTGGCGGTGCCATAGTTACCTTGCACTGTTCCCATTCGGGGAATGCTTGCGACAATTCAATGGTGCCACCATCAACGGCAACGATGCCACGAATTGTGTCGCCATGCCGATGTGCATATTCCACAACAATGTTGCCGCCCCATGATTGTCCGAGAACTAGAGGTCGCACCCAATTACGTTGACGTGCACTGAGTGCGTTGACAACATCAAGAACATCGTCGGCAATATTGGCCATGTCATATCCAGTATCGGGTTTGTCGCTCAAACCGTGGCCTCGAAGATCAATGGCAGTTACTGCATGACCAAGTTCCGCAAGTCGTCTTGCGGGGCCGTCCCACAGACGAGCATTCGAGGCGAGGCCATGAATAAGGAGGATTGGGATGCCGGGGGACTCATCGACCGACGACCATTGCAGCATGCGCAGGGAAATGCCGTCACGGGTCGAAATATAGAATGAATTAGGCGTGAAAGTCACGACTGCATTGTTGCACCAGATCACCAATTTGGCACCCAGATTCTCAAAACTCGCAGGGGTGACTCTTGTCGTTCTAGAGTTGCTGAACGTCTTCAGGGGAGAAACCATGAAATTGTCAATGGGAATCAATTATTCAGAAGGCTTCAAGCAAGCCGCCGACCGGGTCGTCGAACTTGAAAAGGCAGGCCTCGACCAAGTGTGGATTGCAGAGGCATACAGCTTTGATGCCATCTCACAAGTGGGCTACCTCGCCGCAAAAACAAATCGCATTGAGATCGGAACAGGAATTGTCAATGTGTACTCACGTACTGCTGCATTGATGGCAATGACTGCTGCCGGATGTGACTATGTCAGCGATGGCCGTTTCATTCTTGGTCTTGGAGCTTCAGGCCCTCAAGTGATTGAAGGTTTCCACGGAGTTCCATACGAAAAGCCAATGCAGCGCATTAAGGAATACATCGAAGTGTGTCGCAATGTGTGGGCACGTGAAGCACCACTTGAATACCACGGCAAGACCGTTGACATTCCGCTTCCAGCTGGTCAGGGAACTGGCCTTGGTAAGGCACTCAAGATCATCAACCACCCAGTTCGTAAAGACATCCCCATCTGGTGGGCGTCATTGAAAGACAAGAGTGTTGAAGCAACAGCCGAAATGGCTGACGGATGGCTTCCAATCATGTTCTACCCAGAGCGTTACCACAACGTATGGGGCGACCAGTTGAAGGCTGGACTTGCAAAGCGTGATCCATCACGTGGACGTCTTGAAATTTCAGCTGGCGGAATGTTGGCAATTGATGACTCGCTTACTGGCGATGCTCAAACGAAGGTTCTTGACATGGCACGCCCCAACATGGCGCTGTATGTCGGCGGCATGGGAGCTCGCGGTAAGAACTTCTACAACGACATCTGCCGTGATTACGGATTTGAAAAAGAAGCTGTTGACATTCAGGACTTCTATCTTGAAGGTAAGAAAGCTGAAGCTGCTGCAGCAATTCCAGGTGAGTGGATTATGAACGCCAACCTTGTTGGCTCAACTGGTTTCATTAAAGAGCGCGTTGCTGCTTTCAAGGAATCAGGCGTCACTGTGTTGTCGGTGAACCCAATTGGCCCAGACCCCGTTGGCCAAATCGAAAAACTTCGCGCAATCATCGACGCCTGATCATGTCGATACTGACAGTTGACGTAGTTGCTCCCGGTTGGGAGCCTGTTCGTGATGCCTTCATTCATAATTTTGATATCAAGGAAGATCGAGGCGCAGGCGTTGCGGTGTATCACCGCGGTACATGTGTTGTGGACCTCATGGGCGGCTGGCGAGACAAGGATCAGACAGTTCCATATGACGGCGATTCGCTTCAGGTTGTGTTCTCGACAACGAAAGGCATTACCTCTATTGCGGTAGCGATGTGCGTTGAACGCAGTTTATTGAACTACGAAGAAAAAGTAGCGACGTATTGGCCAGAATTCGCCGCGCGTGGCAAGGCTGACATCACAGTTGCGCAACTGTTGTCTCATCGTGCTGGTTTGTACACAGTTGACGGCGAAATTTCATTGGAAGATGCGCTTGATTGGGACACCATCACAGGGCGACTTGCTGATACGGCACCACTATTCCCGGTCGATACGACTCACGGCTATCACGCATTGACATTTGGCTGGCTTGCCGGCGAATTGGTTCGTCGCGTGACTGGAAAGAGTCTCGGCGATTTTGTACGTGAAGAAATCGCTGGGCCGTTGGGCGCAGAAATGCATGTTGGGTTACCGCCAGAACTCGAGCCTCGCGTTGCACGATTGATGGCTCATCCCATTCCTAAGTTTTCACCTGAAGAAGTGAAAACACTGATGGAGTCAAGTGGACCAGGAACAAAGGGTGCTGCCGCGTTGTCGTTAAATGGCGCGTTTGGGCAGGGAGCATTCAATAGAGAAGACGTGCATCAATCACAACTTCCAGGGGCTAACGGAATTTCCAATGCCCGATCACTCGCACGCATTTATGCAGCGCTCGTGTCAGACGTTGACGGAGTGCATCTGCTGAGTGAATCGACTCGTAACAGAGCCACGACAAGTAATACACCGCACGGTGAAATGGATGAAATTCTTGTGTCTGCCACTGATTTCGCAATGGGCTTTATGGTGCACTCGGAACGTACCGCATTTGCTGGCCCGACAAGTTTCGGTCACAACGGTGCAGGTGGTTCGTGTGCGTTTGCTCAGCCCTCACGTGAACTCGGATTTGCTTACGTGATGAACACAATGATGACCACGATCGAGGGTGACCCACGACCCGCGCGACTTATTGATGCGGTGTCTCGTTGCGCAGACTCTGTCGGATAGACGATGTTGAAGCGATATACAACACTGAGGCCACAGCTGCTGCGCCAGCAAAAATAACAATGGTGCTTCGCACGCCAAGTAATTGAGAGACGCCACCCGCCATGAGACTGGTGCAGGCGATCATTGTGTTCACCAACGCCATATCTCCGGCTAAAACGCGGCCGCGAATGTGATCAGGTGATTGCATCTGAAGTCCGAGTGTTGACAAGGTCCACTGGGCTCCACCACTGAGGTGGGCAAGACCAATGAAGATTGCCGCCATCCAAATAAACGGACTTGCAGCTGCGCCGAGATAACAAACACTGAACAGCAGTCCGGCATATCCGCACACTGTCAGTAATCGCTTCATGTCTCGACCTGCAATGCGCGCTCCAAGAATTGGGCCAAGTCCAGAACCAATACCGCGCACACCAATTAAAAGTCCTCGTCCTGCATCACCTACGTGAAATGCTGTCGATGCAAGTACAGCTAATTGACTCACAATCCCTGCCCCGACAGCGAAGGTCATTTTTGAACCTATGAGAGCGAGAATAATTTTGTCTTGCTTTGCAAGATGGATTGCTTCTTTCATGTCAGCTATGGGTCGTGGTTTACGAGCGGTGGATGAAACATCATGACTTTGCATTGGGGTGCGAACGCATGCAAACAGAATTCCGGCTACCGCAAATGACACTGCATCTGCAATGAACGCCGCATCACGACCAAACGCCGCAGCAAACACGCCCCCGAGTGCGGCTCCGACTGCGAGCATTATTCCCCATGTGCTGCCAAACAGTGCACTCGCAAGACGCAAGTCGCCTTCATTGTCGGTGAGATTTGGTACTGATGCACTGGTAGCAGGTCCGACGAACGAAGCAAGTGCGGCGATCACGCTTTGAGATGCAAAAGTAATCCAAATACCAGCTACGCCATAGAGCAACAGGCCAAGAGCAGAGACTGTTTGCAATGCGGAAATAGTGACGAGAATTTTACGACGGTCAAATCGGTCGGCGAATGAACCAGCAACAGGTGACATAAGAAGGCCAGGCAAGGTCATTGACACCAACACGCACGACACAAGAAATGCAGACTTGGTGCGATCCTCTACCAAGCCTGCAAGTGCAACAAATGTGAACCAGTCGCCAGCAAAAGAGACAACTTGAGCGCCAAAGACAAGTCGAATGTCGCGGTTACGCCGCAATAAAGAAAACACTAGGAATTATCGAAATGCTGCGAGACGCTCAAGAGTGCGTCGTGTTTCATTCATGATGTTCTCAACAACCTGGCGTGCAGGAAGGATCTCATGAATTGCACCGACTGCTTGACCGGCAGCCATGAATGCTTTGTTTGTGTCGAGAACAACATCAGGGCCTGAACCAAGTTGCTGCACGCCTGCTTGCGCTGCTGCAATTGCTTGTCCGGGGAAACCCTGAAGTTCCGATGGGTTCTTTTCCCAATGGTTGCTCCACTCCGTACGAATCACACGACAGGTCTTACCGGTGTAACCCTTGCTGATGACTACGTCGTCTTCTAGTGACTCAAGAATCTTTTCTTTATAACCCTGGCCAGTGTGCGCTTCGTTCGTGGCGATGAACTTGGTGCCAATCCATACACCTTCAGCGCCAAGTGCGAGGGCTGCAACCAAGCCGCGACCATCAAAAATTCCACCAGCAGCAACTACGGGAACTTTGCCGTCAACAGCATCAACAACCTGAGGTACCAAGGCCATGGTGGCTACCACGCCCGTATGGCCACCTGCTTCAGTTCCTTGTGCAACAACAAAGTCGCACCCGCTCGCAACAGCTGCAGTTGCATGGCGAACTTTTCCGCACATGGAACCAACGAGAATGTTGTTTTTATGAAGTTCGTCAACAATTTCACGGGGGACACCAAGGCCAGCAACGTAAATACTTGCGCCACCTTCAATGATCGCTTTGATATTGCGTTCAATGGAATCAGGTGCTGCAGTAAGTAGGTCAACACCGAATGGCTTGTTTGTCATGGAGCGAACTCGCGCCATCTCAGATGTCAATAGTTCAGTTGACATGGTGGCCGCACCAAATGTGCCGATGCCGCCAGCGTCTGAAACTGCTGCAACAAGGTCGCTATAAGAAACGCCACCCATGCCCGCAAGCATGATGGGTAGTTCAATGTTGAGCATTTCGGTAAGGCGTGTCTTCATGGCTCTAACCGTAGTTCTGATGTCAGGATTCGTACGCACCCGAACGGCTAAGGAACTTGCGATGCCAACGTCGTGGAGTCAAAACAATGGCTCGTGGCTCGTCTTCAAACATCCACCTGACAAAGTTTGTGCGGGTCCAATCGTTCGTATCAACAAGTGCAAGGACCAGGCGGGCAAAGAATGGGCGGGCCAAAATCGCGCTGAGTGCCACTGACATTCGGTGGTCAGCCAGCAATGTTTTGTCTAGTTCCCGTGAATAGTTGGCGCGAACTTCTCGAGGGGAGTTGCCAGCATGAATTGATTTGGCGGCTGCGATTCCGGTTTCGAGGGCTTGGCCAATTCCTTCACCCGTGAGCGTGTCAGTTGCGCACACGGCGTCACCGACAAAAAGAACACGACCCGAAGAACGGACCGCTTCGTCAATGCGGGCAGGGATAGGCCACGCGGTATGGCGATCTTCTGGCACGAAGTCTGCCCCC
>Ga0209191_1000998_pt1 | contig 19547 bp, 12 predicted proteins | sample S_130626_EF_Meta_FD_187320 | JGI IMG/M metagenome (GOLD analysis project Ga0209191, IMG submission 187320) | Freshwater microbial communities from Lake Simoncouche, Canada to study carbon cycling - S_130626_EF_MetaG (SPAdes) (version 2) | ecosystem: Environmental > Aquatic > Freshwater > Lake ...
AAAGATTCCCTCCTTGATAATTGCTTTAGCAATTACAACTCACTCAAATAAAAAAAATATTTTGTGAGTAAAAGGAGGGGAGAAATAAAAGATTCCCTCCTTGATAATTGCTTTAGCAATTACAACTCACTCAAATAAAAAAAATATTTTGTGAGTAAAATGAGGGATAATATGGAGCTTTACTTTATAAACCTACTTCCCGGCTTTACAGCTTCGATATTTTTTAATTCTTCAGGAACATTATTTTCATCAAAAGTCTTCACTTCTATTTTAAGCAAAGACACAACAGGAACCCCCATCACATCTTGCAAATCTTTTTGGCCGCTTCTGTCAACCAATGAAGCTTCCGCCACAATATTTCCACCTAATTTTTTAATCAGGTCAAAAGTTTCAAGCGAAGATTTACCAGTCGTAATCACATCTTCCACCACTAAAACTCTAGCACCTTGCGCTAATTCAAAACCGCGGCGCAATTGAAATTCGCCATTAACTCTTTCGCAAAAAATACCAGGAATTCCAAGCTGTTTTGCAACTTCATAACCCACCACCACGCCGCCCATTGCAGGAGCCACAACGATGTCGGCGAAATTTTCTCCTAATCTTTCGATAATTTTTTTGGCCAAAGCTGCGCATAATTTTTCAGATCTTTTACCATCCATCAAAACTCTGGCACATTGCATATAAGTGTCAGAATGCAAACCTGAAGATAAAATAAAGTGACCTTTTAAGATTGCTTTTGCCGCAGCAAATTCTTGCAAAATTTCTTGCTCTTTAAGACTCATAATTGAAATTGTGTGAAGTTTAAAATTTTGATCATCCAGAAGATCAACATCTTCAAAACCCCTGAAAATAAAGGGTAATTTCAACAGTTAAATTTCAACTTCAGAATTATGCAAGATAAAACATCCTATATAAACTCTGCCATAAAAACCATTAAGGTTGAAATTGAAGGCCTTAATTCTTTGTTTAGTTGCTTCGACGAAAATTACATAAAAGCCATCGATTTAATTCTAAATTGCACTGGCCGCGTAATCATCAGCGGCATGGGAAAAAGCGGACATATTGCTAAAAAAATTGCTGCCACTTTAGCTTCCACAGGCACTCCAGCTTTTTTCATTCATCCTTCTGAAGCTAGTCATGGCGATTTGGGAATGATCACCAAAGATGATGTTGTGATGTTGCTTTCAAATTCTGGCGAAACCAAAGAACTGCGCGACATTATTTTCTATTGCCGCAGATTTGAAATTCCTTTGATTGCAATGGTTAGACGCGCTGAATCTGAACTTGTAAAATCTAGCACCATCGCTTTCGTTTTATCAAAAATTCCCGAAGCCAATGAAGTAAAAGCTCCAACCACTTCCACAACTATGATGTTGGCTTTGGGCGACGCAATTGCTGTAAGTTTAATTGATGTCAAAGGCTTTAATAATGAACATTTCGGAATCTTCCATCCGGGTGGAAAACTTGGCGCAGCCTTTCTTCGTGTGAAAGAAATTATGCGCAAAGATTCACAAATTCCACTAATCAGCCAAGAAACTAAAATGCCCGAAGCTTTGCTTGAAATGACTTCGAAACATTTGGGCTGCACTGGCGTGATTGATCAAGACAAAAAACTCATCGGCGTTATCACAGACGGTGATTTGAGAAGACATTTGGAAGCAGATTTTTTGAACAAAAATGCTTTAGAAATTATGACCAAAAATCCAACCTTAATTGGTGACGACATGTTGGTTGTGGAAGCAATTGCTTTGATGAATAAAAAATCCATCACTAGCCTTTTTGTGGTAAACAAAGAAATTGGCGACAACAAGGCTATTGGAATTTTACATATTCATGATTGTTTGAAAGTTGGTGCGGCTTAAAAAGCAGAAATTGCTTTTAAAATCGCCCAAACTTAGAATTCGCGACCTCTAAATTTACTTACAAATTTCACTAAATAATTCCTAAATCTATGAGCAGTATTTTTGCTTTCTCTTACCTGATCTCAGCAGTATTATTCATTCTATCTTTATACGGATTGTCTTCTCCAAAAACTTCACGCATCGGAAATTATTTGGGTATTGCTGGAATGGGTTTAGCCATCATTACCACTCTTTTTTTACCACAAGTTCACAATTCACTTCTCATTTTATTAGCTCTGGCAATTGGCGGCGGAATTGGTTGGTTAATTGCCAATAAAGTTAAAATGACTTCAATGCCACAATTGGTTGCAGGCTTTCACTCTTTAGTTGGTTTGGCCGCAGTTTTAATCGCAGCTGGCGCTTTATGGATGCCTGACTCTTTCCACATCGTTACAAATAATAAAATTCACACTTCTAGTTTAATTGAAATGGGTCTTGGCGTAGTAATTGGTGCAATCACTTTCACTGGTTCAATCGTGGCCTTCTTGAAATTGAACGGCAATATGAAATCAAAATTCACTTACTTCAAAGATACTCAAAAAGTTGCTAAATATTCTGCCATCGCTTTGGGCGTTATTTTTCTTCTCTTCATCGTTTTCAGCTCAAAATTCTTCTTCGTAATTTTAACCTTATTGGCTTTCTTCGTCGGCTTCATGTTAATCGCCCCAGTTGGCGGTGCCGATATGCCAGTTGTGGTTTCAATGCTAAATTCTTATTCAGGTTGGGCGGCAAGTGGCATCGGTTTCACACTTGGAAATCCCCTTCTTATCATTACTGGCGCTTTGGTTGGTGCAAGTGGTGCAATTCTTAGCTATATCATGTGCAAAGCCATGAATCGCTCAATCATCAATGTAATTTTCAGCGGTTTTGCTGAAGCATCAGCAGCCTCTGCAGTGGATGAAAAAGAACAAAAACCAATTAAACAAGGTAGCCCCGAAGACGCAGCTTACATGATGAAAGGTGCCTCTTCTGTAATTATCGTTCCCGGATATGGAATGGCAGTTGCAGGCGCGCAGCACGCAGTTGCTGAATTAACTCACCTTCTTGAAAAAGCTGGAGTCAGAGTAAAATTCGCCATTCACCCAGTTGCAGGAAGAATGCCTGGTCACATGAATGTTCTTTTGGCTGAAGCTAATATCGATTATGAAAAAGTTTTTGAACTAGAAGAAATTAACGGCGAATTCAGAAACACCGACATAGTTTTAGTAATTGGTGCAAATGATGTAACTAATCCAGCCGCTAAAACTGACAAAACCAGCCCAATTTATGGCATGCCAATTTTAGATGTTGGTTTGGCCAAAACTGTCTTCTTCATAAAAAGATCAATGAGCGCTGGTTATGCTGGTGTAGAAAATGAATTATTTTTTAACGATAATACTTTAATGATTTTTGGTGATGCCAAAAAAGTTGTAGAATCGATTGTTAAAGAGTTGTAGGGGAAACCTTTCCCAAGTGCTCCACCATCCTTAAAACAAAAACAAATCAAAATGAAAACAAACGCAAACTCCGTTAAAGTAGGAAATGTAATCGAATATAACGGCCAACTTTGGTCAGTTATCAAACGCGAACATGTAAAACCAGGTAAAGGTGGTGCTTACATTCAAGTTGAAATGAAAAATATTGTTACCGGAACTAAAACCAACACTCGCTACAATTCTAGCGAAGATGTTGATGTGGCCTATGTTGAGCAAAAACATTACCAATATCAATATATGGACAAAGATGAATTGGTTGCCATGGATATGGAATCATTCGAACAATTTAACCTTCACAAAAATTTAGTTGGCGATGCTTTGCCATTCTTGCAAGAAGGAATGGAAATTAATGTTGAATATTGCAACGACAAACCAATTTCAATTCGCCTTCCTGAACATGTAACTTTAGAAGTTGTACAAGCTGATGCCGTTGTAAAAGGCCAAACAGCAAGCGCTTCTTACAAGCCAGCAATTATGGATAATGGTGTGAGAGTTTTAGTTCCTCCTTTCGTTGCAACGGGGGACCGCATTATTGTGAGAACTGAAGATTCAACTTATGTTGAAAGAGCTAAGAAATAGATCTTGATTTTCTCCCTTCCTTTTACTCACAAAATATTTTTTGTTAGAGTGAGTTGTAATTGCTAAAGCAATTATCAAGGAGGGAATCTTTATTTCTCCCCTCCTTTTACTCACAAAATATTTTTTGTTAGAGTGAGTTGTAATTGCTAAAGCAATTATCAAGGAGGGAATCTTTATTTCTCCCCTCCTTTTCAAGGAGGGGCTGGGGGTGGTTATTCGCACACTGGGGTTAAAATTTTTACGGAGAAAGTACTAGAACTTAGTCTAAGATCTTTACCTTGAGAATAACCGCCCCAACCCCTCCTTAAAAAGGAGGGGCTTTAGATTGAGATATTCTTAAGTACAACATTTTGATTTCAAAAAATGACCCAAAAAATCCCCTTCATAAAAGGGAATCTTTATTTCTCCCCTCCTTTTACTCACAAAATATTTTTTGTTTGAGTGAGTTGTAATTGCTAAAGCAATTATCAAGGAGGGAATCTTTATTTCTCCCCTCCTTTTCAAGGAGGGGCTTTAGATTGAGATATTCTTAAGTACAACATTTTGATTTCAAAAAATGACCCAAAAAATCCCCTTCATAAAAATGAGTGGCGCGGGAAATGATTTTATTATTTTCGATGCTCGTCACCAAGAAATTAATCTCTCCACTTCTCAAATCACTCATCTTTCTAGTCGCAAAAATATTGGCTGCGATCAGCTAATCATCATCAAAAATTCTACCAAGGCCGACTGCTTAATGGAAATTTACAATTCAGATGCGTCACTATCTGGCGCTTGTGGAAATGCCACTCGCTGCGTTGCTTCCATCTTAATGAATTTAACCGTCAGCCCTTCAGGAAAATCAGATATCAGCCGCGACAAAGTTACAATTGAAACGACGGCTGGAATTTTAGAATGTTGGCGCACTACAAATTCAGAAAATAATTCAGATGAAAATTTAATTTCCGTGAATATGGGAATTCCCAATTTCGATTGGCAAAAAATTCCTTTGGCTTATGAAATTAACAGCCAAAAAATCTCTCTTTATAATTTTGATTTTGCTTGCGTAAATGTTGGAAATCCTCACGCCGTAACATTTATAAATCAGCCTTTAAGTGACGAAGATTTTTTTGATTTAGGCCCAAAAATAGAGTTAAACAAAATTTTTCCGCAAAAAACCAATGTCGAATTTGCCCAAATTTTATCTGACAATTTAATTGAAGTACGAGTTTGGGAACGCGGCGCTGGAGAAACTTTAGCTTGCGGCACCGGAGCTTGCGGCGTAGGAATTTTGGCAATAAAAAATAATTTAATAAATTCAAAGAAAGTTACTATTCGCTTTAAGGGTGGCGATTTAATAATTGAGTGGCTTAATGAAGCTCATCAAGATAATTCAAAAGTAATAATGACGGGCAATTACAAAGTTATTTTTAGCGGAATTATTGATCAAATAACCAATACCAAAGACACTTAAAATTGACCGAAGTTTGTTTTGGCATATAGACTTCCCCACAAAGTGGAGAGACACTCGCGTCCATTTTCCTTATCCCCGAAGAGATAAAGGGATAAAAATTATTATAAAAACCACCCTTTAATCATGAAAAAAGTGCTTTACTACCTGGTTTCATTTTTTTTATTATCTTGGCCTCTCTCAGCTTCACTTGCTTTGTCGCCAGAAAATCATTTAGCCGATGAAGCACAAGAACAAAGAGCCATGAAACTTTTTCTTGAAGTGCGCTGTTTGGTTTGCGAAGGGCAAGTGATTGAAAGTTCTAACACCGATTTTTCTTTTGAGATGAGAAAATTAATAAGACAAAAAATTTCTGATGGCCAAAGTGATCAAAAAATTAGAGATGATTTGATAGCCGAATTTGGAGAAGATATTTTAATTTCCAGCAACTTTAGCAAAAGCCACAAACTTCTTTGGCTGCTACCTCTAGGCTTCGCCTTATATGCATTTCAAAAAATTCGTTTACTAAAAAAAACTTCGGAATCTTCTGAGTAATTCAGCTGTCATTCCCGCGAAGGCGTGAATGACACCTAAAATAACATGAAAAATATTTAACGATGCGTTTAAATAATCCTCAAATTTATCTTAAAAAATAATTTGCTAGCAAATATTATTTGTGATATAGTAAGGACTCTTCAGCTCTTTCTAGCAAAAGGGCTCAAATTCATATTCTATTTTCAAAGCCATGAGAACTAATTATAATAAGCAGAATAAGCAGAAATATCCTCTTAGAGGAAAAATTTATCCCCAACATGAAGACAAAGCTGAAGTTCGACTAGCTTTAGTATCTGAAAAAATTAAAGTTCCCCAAGAAAATACAGATCCTATAAAAAGCAGCCAAGATCAATACAAAAGAGAAGAAGATGGCTGGAATAATGACACTAGAGAAGTTAAATGTGTTCAAGACGCACTTAATAGAGGACGACTTGCATATCATGTTACCAAAACAATAATAGGAGTTACGAACAAAAAACCAGAATCATCAAAACAAGGCGCACTTCAAGGCTATGTTAAAAAAAAAGAACCAACCATAAAAGTAAAACCAGAAAATGCATTGGAAAATGCATTGAAAAATGCATTGGAAAATGCATCGAAAAATGCATCCACACTTAAAAATGAATTAGATGCTTTAAAAAATCAATATAATGGTCTTAATGCTAGTTATAAAAATGCTCTTTCAAAAATAGATTTATTGGCCGCAGAAAATGCCAAACTCAAAGAAGAGATAGGAGAGCAAAATAAAAAAATTGAAACTCAAAAAAAACAATTTGCTAAACTTGCAGAAACTACAATTGATTTTCAAAAATACTATGCAAGCCCAAGCAAAAAACCTGCAAGCCCTACAAGCGCTAATCTTGTAGCTTTACAATCAACAACTGCTAAATCAGAAGGATATTCAGCACTTACTAATAATAAAATCTTAGAGCCAGGCACAACGCCAAGTTATACCACTGCCAAAAAATTATCAAAAAATTTATCAGAAATCAGTATTAGCAGCAGCACTGGCAGCGAACTATAAAGTCAATTAATTTACAACCCAAAAACTCAAGCATATCAATGGATGCGCTTATATCAAAGATAAATATCTAAAACAAAATGCTATTACTCACTTCTACTGATATAAAAGGAACAATTTCCAAATTAAACGAAGGTAAAGAAAAAATTCTCGATATAAGACGTGACATAGAAAATCGTAAGTCAAGGGCTCAAACTATTCTAAAGAGAATGGATAAAAAAGAACTAGATGGTAACGAAATTAGAGTTGTTTTAGAGGAGAATTTCAATTACAGATTATTGGAAATACTAGTATTACGAAAAGAAATAGAATCAAGAAGTGAAGCTGCTGCTAATAAAGAACTGATAATTAATTTAAATATAGAATTTCTTCTTAAATATATAAGATATCTAGAAGAATATGTAGACCTTGATAATAAAAACAGAGAGACACCTAGAAATACTTATCCAAAGAGAACAATAGGTATTGAAGAACAACCTGAAAAAGAGATAGAAATACTAAAATCTAAAAGGGAAATATACCTTACAGCTAGACTTGTTGTAACCAAAGATTCACTTACATATGATAGAGTTATAAGTAATTTGAAAAAAGAAAAAATTAGTCTACTTGATCATCTGTTACATAATCCTGACAAAACATATGATCGTAACTTCAATGTAAGGATTGAAGAATTAAGCGATGAAATTAGAAATTGGGAAAAAAAGAAAAATCAAAAATTACCAGTAAAATTACCAGTACTTGTTGCTTGGACACAAATAAGTCAAGAAGAAAAATCTAAGACTTTACCTGAAAGTTATTATAGTAAAGTAGATACGAATCCTAAAAAAGAAGTTCCTGATGAAAAAAAATTAATGGATCAAATAATAGAATTAACTAAACTTAATGAAAATTTTATAAATCAAATCAATGATATCAAATCACAATTACTAGAAGATGGAGAAGATATTGATCAGATGAATTCAGAAGGTGCTGTAGAAAAACGCATCAATTATCTTAAATCTAAAGCTGGCGAACAAACATTATCAGAAGTGTACAAGCTAGTTGGCGTGGAAAGAGTCGGAGGTAAAAAATCTCTTATTAAAAATTTAAATAAAATTCTTTCTACTCCAAAAAGATTGAAAATATTTTTGGGTTTTAAGCCTGATAAAAGAATGTTATATGATCAAGCAGCACCTGATAAAAGAATGTTATATGATCAAGCAGCATTAGAGAAAAAACTTACAGAAATTATAGGAGAAGGAAATTCTGAAGAATTAAGGAAAATTTTAAAACTTGGTGAAAACGCATCAAAACAAGAAACAATTGAAGCAGCTAAAAAAATTATTGAGAAAGATGATCTTAGGAACATGCTTGGTATTTCTGAAGATGCTGATGCGCAGCAAATAAAAGATGCAGTTCTAAGAATGCAAACAGCTGCTCGTGTTGAAGGAGGAGTATCACGACAATCTTATACAGATCTTAAAGAACTTCTTGGTTTAAAAAGTGGAACTCAAGTTAAATTAGTAATTCCTGCAGCTCAGGCACTTCTTGGCCAACTTCCTCCTACTTTAGACCAAGTGAAAGCTAGAATTAGAAATGCTCTTCATGATGGAACTGCGGCTAAAACTCCTTTAGCTGATGATGCTACTCCTCAAGCGATAGCGGATAGAATTGCTGAAGTTTTAGATGAAAATGGAAGTGCTATTGGTGGAAGAGAAGAAGATCATGCTGCTTTAATGACTCTTCTTGGTGCTGAAGCTAATGGTAAGACTCGTGAGGAGATTGTTAAACTTGTACAAGGTGCTCTTAACAGACTTGCTCCAGAAATTCGAATACAACAAGTAGATAGAATAGTAAGAGAAGCTGCTGAAGTTAAGACTCAAATCAAAGATGCTCTTAGATTTGTAAATGGTGAAGAAGTCAATGAAGGTTCTATCCGAGATAAAATTGCTGCGTTTAGAGCAGCAGATAACACTGCTGAAAATACTGATGGAATTACTAGATTAGCGAAGCTTCTTGGTGTTGATCTTGATGATGATAGATTTACTGCTCTTGATGAAGCTGATGGATCAAGAGCTGCTGCAATTGACGCAGCTTTGCTTGAAGCAAGTAAAGAAAATCTTGGTTTGAATGCGGAAGCGTTGAGACAGGCTAATGAAGCATTAGAGCAAGCTTTAAGAGACCAAGCCTTAGATTTAGCTAATCTTGCAAAAACCATAGATCTTTTAAAAGCAAATCTGACTGAAGAAAGACTTCAAGAGATTAGCGATGTGGCATCTAAAGCAGCTGCTGTACAGAAGTTGTTTGGAGCTGAAGAAGAGATAACAGATGAAGAAATAGCACAAAAGATCCAAGCCTTAGTAACTAATTTTTCTGATGAGAATACTGTAAAGTTGGATGAATTAAAAGCAGCTCTTGGACTTAATCATGATGCAACTACTGAAGAAGTAATCGCAGATTCTCAAGCAGCTCACAATGCGGCTTTAGCTCTTGCTCAAAATTTACAACAACAAGCTGTTCTGTCTTTAGCTAATCTTAAAGCTGGAATTAGAAATGCTCTTCATGATGGAACTGAGGATAAAACTCCTTTAGCTGATGATGCTGATGCTGAAGATATAGCTGCTAGAATTGCTGCAGTTTTAGATGAAAATGGAAGTGCTATTGGTGGAAGAGAAGAAGATCATGCTGCTTTAATGACTCTTCTTGGTGCTGAAGCTAATGGTAAGACTCGTGAGGAGATTGTTAAACTTGTACAAGGTGCTCTTAACAGACTTGCTCCAGAAATTCGAATACAACAAGTAGATAGAATAGTAAGAGAAGCTGCTGAAGTTAAGACTCAAATCAAAGATGCTCTTAGATTTGTAAATGGTGAAGAAGTCAATGAAGGTTCTATCCGAGATAAAATTGCTGCGTTTAGAGCAGCAGATAACACTGCTGAAAATACTGATGGAATTACTAGATTAGCGAAGCTTCTTGGTGTTGATCTTGATGATGATAGATTTACTGCTCTTGATGAAGCTGATGGATCAAGAGCTGCTGCAATTGACGCAGCTTTGCTTGAAGCAAGTAAAGAAAATCTTGGTTTGAATGCGGAAGCGTTGAGACAGGCTAATGAAGCATTAGAGCAAGCTTTAAGAGACCAAGCCTTAGATTTAGCTAATCTTGCAAAAACCATAGATCTTTTAAAAGCAAATCTGACTGAAGAAAGACTTCAAGAGATTAGCGATGTGGCATCTAAAGCAGCTGCTGTACAGAAGTTGTTTGGAGCTGAAGAAGAGATAACAGATGAAGAAATAGCACAAAAGATCCAAGCCTTAGTAACTAATTTTTCTGATGAGAATACTGTAAAGTTGGATGAATTAAAAGCAGCTCTTGGACTTAATCATGATGCAACTACTGAAGAAGTAATCGCAGATTCTCAAGCAGCTCACAATGCGGCTTTAGCTCTTGCTCAAAATTTACAACAACAAGCTGTTCTGTCTTTAGCTAATCTTAAAGCTGGAATTAGAAATGCTCTTCATGATGGAACTGAGGATAAAACTCCTTTAGCTGATGATGCTGATGCTGAAGATATAGCTGCTAGAATTGCTGCAGTTTTAGATGAAAATGGAAGTGCTATTGGTGGAAGAGAAGAAGATCATGCTGCTTTAATTGCTTTACTTGGCGATGAAGCTGTTGGAAATCTTGCTGCAAAAACTACCGCTATTAAGAGAATCCTGAATCAGATGGATCCTTTAGCAGTTCGTGCTCCAGCCCCTGCAACTTTAGCTCAAGTTAAAGATAGAATCAGAGCTGTTCTTGGTAACCTTGCTCTTGATGCTAATCAAGATGCAATACGAGATGCTATTGCTGTAGTAATGAATGAAGATGGTACTTCTAACGAAGTTCGTAATGAAGATCATGCTGCCTTAATGAACCTTCTTGGTGATGAAGCTATTGGAAGAGATCGTGAGGCTATTACTAGAGCCATTAAAAGAACTCTAGACAAAATGGATGCTGCTGCTATTGAAGCGGTTAGAACTCAAATCAAAAATGCTCTTGGTCTACAAGCAGTTAATGATGTTGATTTAACTCCAGCTCAAGTAACTGATGCTGTTACTGCAATCATCGCTGCTAATGGAAATGTTGTTAATGCTGATGCTCACGCCAGATTACAAGCCCTTCTTGGTGCTGATGATGGAGCTAATCATTTAGCCATCGTTAATGCTTCGAAGAGAATCTTAAATCAGATGGATGCTCCAGCAGTGGAAGCTGTCCGTCTACAAATTAAAAATGCTCTTAATCTGCAAGGCACTGCCGATAATGCTTTAACTCCACAAATCGTCTCTGATGCCGTTACTGCAATTATTGCTGATAATGAAACTGTTGCTGATGTAGCAAGACATAATCGTTTACAGGCTTTATTAGGTGCTGATGACGGAGCTAATCATTTATCTATCGTTAATGCTTCTAAAAGAATCCTTAATCAGATGGATGCCGCTGCTATTGAAGCATTGCAAACCCAAATCAAAACTTCCCTTAGATTTGCTGCCACAGAAGAAATTAACGAAACCACAATAAAAGAAAAAATTGCGGCTCTTAGAGCAGAAGATACTACCCGCGAAGATAATGCTGGAATCAATAACTTAGCAAAACTGCTTGGAGTTGATCTTGCTGATGCCAGATTTACGACTGGAAGTGAAGCAGAAAAATCTGCCGCAATTGACGCCGCTTTAACTAAGGCTGCTAAGGATAATTTGGGCTTGACTATTGAAGGTTTGGAGCGAGATTTAGAGGCTCAAGCGGAACAGCAAGAACTTCAGAGAAAAGCCATCAAGGAAGATCCTTTTGGGTTTAAGTCTTCAGCAGATGCTTTCTTCCCGCCATCTGGAGCTGATGTAACTCATTATAGACGACAAAACCCGAACTCAGCCAGACTAAACGACGAAGCTGTTGCTGAAAAAGTTAGGCAACAAAGAGTTGATAGAGTGACAAATGGTGTAAAAGCTGCCGTAGATATTCTAGATAAAGGTGGATCAATAAGTGATATAAAAGTAGAAGAAAATTTAAAATTCTTCTTATCTACTTTTGCCCACGATAGTTACTGGAGTAATAAAAATTCCGATCTAACTCAAACGAAGAAAGAAGCTGTAGAGCAATATAAGAAACTTAGAGTTCCATTTGAAGAAAATATTAGAGGAAAAACATCTTCTAATGGTATTTCAATAAGGAATCTTGAAACAACAGTCGAATTATTCTTCCCTGAATCAGGATCTTCAAGACAAAATTATAGAAGGCAAAACCCTGAATCATCAACATTAGATGACTTTAAAGTTGATAAGAAATTTAAAGAACAGATGCTTAATAGAGTAACTAATGGTGTAAGAACTGCCGTGGAAACTTTTACCAAAGATGGGTCATTAAATGGTTTAAGTTCTGAAAGTCTAAGATTCTTTTTATGCACTTTTGCTTATGATAGTTACTTGGATGGTAATTTAGAAGAAACTAAACAAGAGGCTATAGCTCAATATAGTAGTTGTGATAAATCTGCTTTAAATAATCTGTTAAGAATTCCAGAAAGATCACCAAGAGCAGATTCATCCACAAATGTTGTTAATGGCAGAACTATTGCAAGACCACCTTCAGCTGCTAATAACAGCTTTCCAAGATCTTTATCTAGAAGCACTGGAGGAGGAGCTAGCCTCTATTAGATTAAAAAGAACACATGCAATGATGAGATAATATTTCATCATTGCATGTCAGGCACAAAAAAATTTTGCGCAAATTAAAATCGCTCTAGTCAATTACAGGATTTTCGCGCCCAGAGCTTTTCAATTCGCCATCCCAAATTTTCCAATCAGGCATAAATTTAGTCATCAGAAAGTAAAAATTTTTATTATGGCGGCGCTCTAAAAGATGCGTCATTTCGTGAGTAATAATCATCTCTAAACATCCAAGTGGTTTTTTGGCTAAAGCCAAGCTTAGCCAAATGCGGCGGTCTTTCGGGTTACAAGTTCCCCAGCGCGTTGTCATTTTTTTTACACCAAATTCTGCCACTTTTACTTGCATTTTCTGCTCATATTTTTCGATAAATTCGGGAATAATTTTTTTCAATTCAGCGCGATAAAAATTATCTAAAATTTTCTCTCTTGCCGCAGCATTAGCAATTTTTCGACCAAATTTTTTGTCACTATTTTTAATGTGAAGTTCGATAAAATTTTCATTGATCACAACTTTATTTTTCGAACTTTCTTCCACCAATTTCAGCTGATATTTTTTGCCAAAAATAAAATGATTTTCACCAGAAAGAAATTTTAACGGCGCGGGCGCAACAAATTTGCGACTGCGAATTTCAATTTGCTTTTCTTTTATCCAGTCAATTTTTTGAATAACGAAATTTTTTATTTGAGCCAAGCTAAAGCGCAAAGGTGCAGAAACCTTAACTTCGCCAAAAGGTGGACAAATTCTTAAATGTAAATTTCTGATTCTTTTTTGTGAAAGAGAAAATGAAATTCCAGCAATTTCGATTTCTTGTTTTATTAACTTAAGCGAAGAATTTTTTGGCATTAATTACTTAAGATTTAAACGAAGAAAAGAATTGTTTGATAAGGTAAGGAGCTTGTTTTTGTAAGTTGAAAAGCTGCGGATTTCTAAGATATTCAATAACAATTCCTGACATGTAACAAGCCAAAGAAATGGCGGTAATTTTTGGATCAATATCGGCAGGTAAATTTTTATTTTGTTTAGCGCGATCAAAATATTGCGAAAATAAATCAATATTTTTGAGTTTTTGTTTTCTTTGTTTTTCTAAAATATCTTCCATTCCGCAAGAATAATCACACTTACAAAAGAAGATCATCAGAATCTTTTTTCTCACTTCATCATTATCCAAATCGATCAGCAATTTCACACAAAGTTTTTCCAATTGGCACAAAGAATCATCACAATTTTTCTTCATATCTTCAAGAATTGAAGAGGTTAAAGGCTGATGTAATTTTTCGTGAAGAGCTTCAAAAATGTCATGCTTATTTTTAAAATGCCAATAGACCGCGCCCCTTGTAACGCTTGCTTTGGTGGCAATTTGTTCAAGAGTTGATTTCACAAAACCTTTTTCTACAAACACATCAATTGCAGCTTGTAAAATGTCATTTTTAGTGGTGGCAGAATCTTTAACTTTTTTTTCTAAAGCTTTTTTAAGCATGGCAATGAAAGTATTTGTGAAATAATTTATTCAAGTTCTTAATTAGAAACATACATTCATGTATGCATGTAAACAAGCAGGTCTATTTTTCAAATATTATGAATCATAAAACAAAACAGCCGAAATCTTTGGCGAAGCATCTTTCTGTCCGCAAATTAATAGCGGTAATTTTCTGCTTTTTAGTAATTTTAGCAGGCTATTTTTTTTGGATTAAACCGAAATACAATCAAGCAAATGTAATTAACGCAAGCACAAATAGTGCGGTGGAAGTGACTGTTGTGACTGTGCAAAAAGAAAATCCGCAATTATTTATAGAATTGCCAGCGCGCGTTTCGGCTTTTAAAATTGCCGAAATTCGTCCACAAATTGATGGAATAATTAAAAAACAAACTTTCACAGAAGGAAGCTTTGTGAAGAAAGGACAAATGCTTTATCAAATCGATCCATCTTCTTATCAAAATACTGCAGAAGGTTCTAACAATAGTTTAAAAGCAATTCGCGCTAAAAGAGATCGTTACAAAATTTTGTTAGAACAAGATGCCATAAGCAAGCAAGAATTTGAAGATGCCAATTCTGCTTTGGGCCAAGCCCAATCTGATGCCAAAAAAGGTAATATTTATGCACCAATTTCTGGTTATATTGGCAAATCAAATGTCACTGAAGGAATGCTGGTAACAGCCAATCAAACTACAATTTTAACTACTATTGCGCAGCTTGATCCAATTTATGTAGATATGTCTCAAGCCAGTAAAGACGCAGTTAAACTTGGTAATCAAAAAGATATTCCTGTCAGCGTAATTACTGAAGATCCGACTTATCAAAATATTGGCAAATTAAAATTCTCAGAAGTGTTTGTTGATGAAAGCACTGATTCTGTGCGTTTAAGAGCTTTGTTTTCTAACAAGGATAAAAAATTAATGCCGGGAATGTTTGTAAATGCCCGTATGCATTTGAAATCTAGCAATACTTTGACAGTTCCACAAAGAGCCACCAACCGCGCGCCAGATGGTAGTTTGATTGCGTGGGTTGTGGATAAAGAAAATGTGGTGAAACCGCGCACAATTAAAGCAGATCAAATTTCTGGTGACTCTTGGGTGGTAATTGACGGCTTAAGTGAAGGGGAAGTTATTGTTTATGAAGGTTTCCAAAAAATTGCTGATGGGGCGAAGGTGAATCCGGTTCAGTTGGTTGTGCCTGAAGGGAAAATTGAGGAGAAAGTTGAAGAGAAAAAGTAAATTTGAAATGAAAGTTAGGGCGGAGTTACAAACCCCGCCCTGCTTTAGAAAGTTGAAGAGAAGAAGTAAAAAATAATTTACAAATTACAAAAATAAAAACCGTCGGTTGAGCGGAGTCGAAACCAACGGAAGTTTCCTGACGCGAACTTAGTAAACTTCACGGCAGAAACCTTCGGGTGGTTTCGACTCCGCTCAACCACCGGTTACGAAATCGAAAAAAAATCAAAATAAACACCGAAGAAAAATATAAAATATGTCCAATTTTTTCATTGATCGCCCGATATTTTCTTGGGTTTTAGCAATTATCATCATGATGGCCGGAGCTTTGTCTTTGTTCAAAATGCCGATTGAGCAATATCCAAATATTGCGCCACCTTCAGTTTCAATTTCTACAGCACTTCCTGGTGCTTCTGCAGAAACTTTAGAAAATAGCGTAACTCAGGTTATCGAGCAAAGCCTTACTGGTATTGATTCTTTGCGATATTTCACTTCAAGCAGTGACTCTGACGGAAATGTTATGATCACCCTCACCTTCGAGCCAAAAACCAATCCTGATATTGCCCAAGTGCAAGTGCAAAATAAATTGCAGGCTGCAATGCCGCTTCTTCCCCAAGAAGTTCAACAACAAGGTGTGAAAGTTAACAAAGCTAATAACAACTTTTTATTAGTAGTTGGTCTTTATTCAGAAGATAATTCGCTAAGTGAAGGCGCGCTTGGTGACATTCTTCTTTCTGACATGAAGGATAATATTTCAAGAATTGACGGAGTTGGAAATATCACAATTTTTGGTAATCCGCGCGCCATGAGAATTTGGTTAAATCCGACCAAACTTTTCAGTTACAATCTTACAACTGCTGAAGTTATTTCTGCTTTAAAAGTGCAAAATGCCGATGTTTCTGCTGGTCAACTTGGCGGTTTGCCTTCAGTTAAAGGACAGCAACTTAACGCCACAATTACTTCTCAATCAAAATTAAAAACTGCCGAAGATTTCAAAAAAATTATTTTGCGTGTGAATAAAAATGGTTCGCAAGTGCGCCTAAAAGATGTAGCCAAAATTGAACTTGGTTCACAAAGTTACAGCACGGTTGCGCGTTATAAAAGACATCCCGCAACTGGTATGGCGGTAATTTTGGCAAGTGGTGCAAATGCCCTAAAAACAGCTGAAGCCGTGAAAGCCAAAGTTACTGAACTGACGCAATTTTTACCAAAAGGTGTGCAAGTAATTTATCCTTACGATTCAACTCCATTCATCAAACTTTCGATTAAAGGTGTGGTTGAAACTTTGCTTGAAGCGATCTTCTTGGTTTTCTTGGTGATGTTACTTTTCTTGCAAAATTTCCGCGCCACTTTAATTCCTACAATCGCTGTTCCTGTGGTGTTGCTTGGTACATTTGCAATTTTATTTTCTTGCGGTTTCACCATCAACACTTTGACCATGTTTGCCCTTGTGCTGGCAATTGGGTTGTTGGTGGATGACGCCATTGTGGTGGTAGAAAATGTTGAGAGAATTATTCATGAAGAAAAATTGTCTCCTTTGGACGCCACCAGAAAATCAATGAAACAAATTACTGGAGCTTTGGTTGGTATTGCTTTGGTGCTTTCTGCAGTATTCATTCCAATGGCATTTTTTGGTGGATCGGCTGGCGCAATTTATCGCCAATTTTCTATCACAATTGTTTCGGCGATGGTGCTTTCGGTTTTAGTAGCCTTAATTTTATCACCTTCTTTATGTGCCACGCTTTTAAAGCCAGCACCAGATGAAGAGCATGACAAAAAAAATAAATTATCTCAAAATAAATTCTTAAATTTCTTCAACCAGAAACTTGATCAAGTTAGAAATTTTTACACTAACAGCGCCGACAAAATCATCGGAAAATTATTCAAATTTGTGATGATTTATGTGGTGATGGTGGGTGGTTTAGTTTTCTTATTCAGCCGCATGCCAACTTCATTCTTACCCACTGAAGATCAAGGAATGATGTATTTGATGGTGAACACGCCAAGTGGCTCAACTTTAGAGCGCACCACTGAAAGTTTGAAAAAAGTGGAAGATTATTTTCTCGAAAAAGAAGCCGAAAATGTTGATCATTTATTCACCGTTGCCGGATTTAGTTTTGCTGGCCGTTCACAAAATTCTGGATTTGGATTTGTCGGCTTAAAAGATTGGAGTAAGAGGCAAAGACCAGATCAAAGTGTGGCGTCAATTTCAGGCCGCGCTATGGGTTCTTTATCTAAAATTAAAGATGCTTTTGTCTTCACATTTTTCCCACCTCCAATTCGTGAGCTTGGTAATGCTTCAGGTTTCGATTTACAACTTCTTGATCGCAGTGGCCTAGGCCACAATGCTTTGATGGGAGCGCGAAATCAATTGCTTGGCGCTTCTGCTAAAAATCCACTTTTAATTGGTGTTCGACCAAATGGTTTAAGTGATGTTGCCCAATATAAAATTGACATCAATTACGAAAAAGCCACCGCTTTGGGCCTTACAATTGCTGACATTAACCAAACTTTACAAACCGCTTGGGGATCTTCTTATGTGAATGATTTTCTTGATAAAGGTCGTATCAAGAAAGTTTATCTACAAGCTGAAGCCCCATATCGCATGAATCCAGACGATTTAAAAAGATGGTATGTAAAAAATAAAGAAGGCGAAATGGTGTCATTTAGCAGTTTTGCTACTGCGCATTGGAACTTCGGATCACCAAAGCTAGAGCGCTTTAACGGCACTTCATCGATCAATATTCAAGGTGCGGCAGTTCCGGGAGTTAGCTCAGGGGTAGCCATGCAAGAAATGGAAAAAATGATCAAAACTTTGCCTCAAGGCATTGATTATGCTTGGTCAGGAATTTCCTATGAAGAGAAATCTTCAGGCTCACAAACTTTGGGGCTTTATGCAATTTCATTGATTGTGGTGTTTTTATCTTTGGCAGCGCTTTACGAAAGCTGGTCAATTCCATTTTCAGTAATTTTGGTTGTGCCTTTCGGTATCTTGGGTGCAATTCTTGCCTCAATGCTTGGCGGCATGAGTAATGATGTCTATTTCCAAGTTGGTCTTTTAACCACCATTGGTTTATCGGCCAAAAACGCGATTCTGATCGTAGAATTTGCTCGCAGTCTTTACGACAAAGGTCACGACATTCGCGAAGCAACTTTGATCGCCATTAAACAAAGATTTAGACCGATTGTGATGACTTCAATGGCATTCATGCTTGGTATTACGCCTCTTGCCACTGCAACTGGCGCTGGTTCTGCCAGCCAAAGAGCAATTGGTGTGGGCGTGATGGGTGGTATGTTTTTTGCTACCTTTGTGGCCACTTTATTCGTGCCGATGTTTTATGTTTTAGTACAAAAATTTGCGAAGAAAAAATTGATAATTGCTAAGTAGGTATAAGTAAAAATAGTTTAAATATTTCATAAAATGAAAATGAAAAAAATTCTAAATCCATTAGTCATTTTGGCATTAATTTCCGCCTGCACCATGGCGCCAAAATATAAGCAGCCAGAAGTTGAAGTGCCTTTTGCAGCGCCTACAAGTGCTGGCAAACAAAAAATTTCCACAATTTCTTGGAAGCAATATTTTCAATCTCCAGATTTACAAAGAGTGATTCAACTGGCGCTAGACAATAATCGCGACCTGCGAGTGGCAAATTTAAATATTGAAGTTGCACAAGGAACTCACGGCGTGGCTCGTTCAAATTTAATGCCAACAATTTCTGCAGTTGGATCAGAAACTCGCCAAGGCGTGCCGAGCGCTTTCGCAGGCTTTACTCCGAAAAGACAATTTGGTGCAAATTTAACTCTCACCTCTTATGAAGTGGATTTTTTTGGAAGATTGCAAAGTTTAAAAAAATCAGCTTTGGAAGATTTTTTAGCTAGCGAAGAAACTCGCAATGTTACGAAAATCACCGTGATTGCTGAAACCGTAAATGCTTATGCGCAACTTTTGCTTGATAGCAAAATTTTAAAAATTGCCGAAGAAAATTTAAAAGCCCAAAGCGACAGATTTAATTTCACTGAACTTCGTTATAAAAATGGCATCGATTCGCAAGTTGATTTGCTAGCCGCGTCAGCCTCAATTGAAACAGCTAAAACCACTTTTGAAACTTACAAAAAATTAGTTGCTCAAGATAAAAATGCTTTGATGGTTTTGACTGGAACCTTTGATGAAAAGGCCTTGCCGCAAGATACAGAAT
>Ga0209191_1001000_pt1 | contig 19534 bp, 34 predicted proteins | sample S_130626_EF_Meta_FD_187320 | JGI IMG/M metagenome (GOLD analysis project Ga0209191, IMG submission 187320) | Freshwater microbial communities from Lake Simoncouche, Canada to study carbon cycling - S_130626_EF_MetaG (SPAdes) (version 2) | ecosystem: Environmental > Aquatic > Freshwater > Lake ...
AAAGGTTTATATTCTTGTCCAGTATGTCCGTGTAGTGGTAGTTTACCAGTGGTACTCATTATTTTTCTAATAGCAGCAAGATCGTGGTGTCGTATCTTTGATTGCTCTTGACGCATACCTGGTATTCGTCTTAATATACGTAGTGGAACGTCAATATTCCTAACGGTGGCAGTAGTTTTGCCCATGTAGGGTAAGCCGTAACGATCGGGACTTTTACTTTTAGCATAGTCAATTGCGTCTTGCAACCATTCTTCATTGGGCACATCAACACGTAGTCCTTCATTTATATCTTGTTGTTCCCAAACTTGTTTATCTTGCCATAAGCCACGTCCAGCATCAGTTTGTGTATGACTTTTCACTATGATAGCACCCTGTTGTGTTGCTACTTTTTTAGCAATATCATACATTTTACTAGCAATACCTTTGCGTTGATAAGGTTCTTCTACTTCAACATCAACAGCATACCATTGAGTATCATCATCTTCAGTAGGTTCAAAAATAACATGACCAACTTCAGTACTACCATCATACGCACGAACAACTAACCCGTCACCATTCCAACCTTCATATGGTTCAGTTTTATAGGTGAAGTTAGTGAATTCTTTTGCTCTCATAAACTCTTACCCCACCTTGTATTGATCACGTTCCAGTTTATGATCTTCCATTGTTCATTTAAATACTTTTTCTTATCACTGCCATAGTCTAATATCCAGGCATGTTCCCATCTATCAACCAATAACAATATATCATTGCGTACTTGGTGGTTTGGTATTGTTTTGATCTTGCCGTCAGTTGCTATGTATACCCATCCTGATCCTTGTAACTTCATAAATTCAGTCTCAAATTCTGACTTCATGTTGTCATAGTCGCCGTAATGCTTGTTGATAAACCCGTACATAGGGCCGTTGGGCTTGTTATTTTTTCTTACTTCACGGAACTGTGGGAATAGTGTATTGTGCAAAAAAGCACCTGCATAGTTGAAATCTCTATCACCCTCTTTATTGTTGTATCGTTCAGCGTAGCCGTGCGCTAGTTCTCCGTAATGCAGATCCAATGTATCTTTGGATAGGACAGGGCTGACCTCAGCCGGGGTGAAGTTTAGAGGTATAATTTCTATATCTTGAGGCTTACTCTTTTCCTCAAGCAATGTAATAATGTCACGCATAATATGTATTTATGCAATGTTATTTGCATTAGCCTGAAACAATGTTACTGGTTCATATTTGCAATTTCTTTACAAATTCTATTTGAAAATAGCAAGTTAGCTAATATTCCCGGGTGAATTGTGTCTCTGGCATAATCTATTTTGGGAAATTTAATTATGTTATTACCGGTTTCGTAGTCTTGATTTAAACTTATTTGAATAGTAGGGCAATTGAATATAGATTCGATTGTTTTACTAGCTAAATTTTTTCTTGACAGGAAGAAACCTACATCTTCTCCTGCTATTATGAATTTTTTAACTTCAATACGGTTGTTCCAAATACCATTAGTTATAAGTATATTACTGTCAGGGTCACTCATGCTTAGGTATCTATTACGTTCGGGCCATTGAATAATTAAAAATTTTGGTAATTTTCTAACAACTGAACGCCAAATAATTAAATTATGCAACAGCGCATCAATACCACTTCCTCCTACTGCAAGATTATAATAATCACATCCTAATTGTTGACTAATAAGATTGGGGTATGTTTTTGATAATTCTAATCCTACTCCCAACGTATTACTACATCCTGTGAATAATATATAATTATCTATATCAAGGTAATCTAACTCTTTGCTTCTATGACCAAATGAATTAAAACTATAAGTAATGTCATTGTTTCTATAATACCAATCTTTCGGCATTTTTTCTAAATTCATAGATAGATTTTCAATACTATCACTGCCAGACCAAGTTTGAACTGTGTTGGCCATTGACGCTCCTATGAAGTTATGCTTGTATAACACTTTCATTATCTGCGCCGAGTAATGCGTCCTTTAGTCAAATCATATGGAGAAAACTCCACTTCCACAGTATCACCAAGCAATATTTTAATGTCGTTCTTACGCATACGACCACTGATGTATCCAGTAATTATACTAGTTGTATTCATCTGTACTTTAAAAACGGCATTGGGTAATACATCAATTACCTTACCGTCCATCTTAATTCCCTCTTCTTTTGCCATTTTAGTTTTATTAACTCCTTTAGTTACGGCGCATTGTTGCGATATCATGTGCTTCCTCGTCACTAAAGACAGGAACAGCATTACTTTTGTGCATAGTACCAATACCTTTTATTTTTGTTCCTGTATATACTGGGTTGGGTTTGCTTGATACAGGCCCGTAGTGAGGTGTATTCAAACTCTTAATGTGATGTGTGTTTGTACGACCAACTGGTGTATCTAGTTTATAGACCAATGGTTCTGCTGCCATTAATCGTTTGCGTTTTTTTGTGTCCTGCTCTACGCCCCACTTTTTCTGTAGGTCGTGCCAATCTGATTCTAATTCCCGATGTTTACGGGCTTCCTCAGCATTGCGAAACTTAATTTTACCCTTGCGTTTACCGCCCATTGACAGGGAGGGATGTGCTAGATGCATGGTCATAAAGATAGAAACATAGTTAATATGACCATATTATAGCAGAGAAACCATTTATTGTCAACCGTCATCTTTTGAGGATTTCCATAATCTTTTCTTTTTCTAAAATGTCGGTTTCTAATTCCATGTATTGTTTACGCAATTCTTTCAGTTTTTCCCATTTTTCTTCTAATCTTTCGTTGGGATGTAGTATTGCTAATCGTTCTTCTAGTTTAGCTAATGTGTCATTTAGACTTTTGCCCTTGACTTTAATATCACCCTCAAACTCAGCATCACCTTTTACTGACAATGTACCAGATCCTGGATTGATATTGGCTATTGTTATAGTATCGTCAGACCAAGTAGTAGTAGTACCATTGGAATACATAAATTGTCTAGCACTACCGGCACCACTAACAGATATAGGTCCAGTATTGTTAGTTGTAAATACAGGATGCTGCATTGTATTAATTATATTTTGTGGTATTGAGTAACTCATGTTTTCTTTAATATGTAACGGCCTTCAGTATCAAATCCAATTTCAATATTATCACCTTCTTTCCAACCCATTTTATCTAATAATGCTTGTGGAATAGGTAACAGTAAATCATCATCATTGTCAGGGTTTGGTTGCGTTATTACTTCATATCGCATCCTTTCTTGCCCGAGATTGTTAGTAGCCATGACTTATTTTACACTATTTGTATAGTGATTATCAACTTTTATGGATAAACGGAGCATAAATCTTTTCAAGCTGTTGAATAGTACTGGCAACACCACTATCTTCATGCTTGACTGCGATACCACCTGCACCACTCCATGCATCTAAATACTTACCGTAATCGTCTACTAGTACATTTGGTTTACCATCTTGCATAGCGTATTTAAATTTAGCACTAGTAAAAATAGCATCGCCACTAGTACCCGGATTGAATTCGTCTAACCAATCTTTTTTAGCCTGTACACTAGCACTAGAGAACGGTCCGCGTAAAGGAGCAGACAATACAGTATATGGAATCTTGTTATCATTTAACCACATAACAATACGCATTCCACCAGTCAATGGCTTCAAATCTTTAAAGAATTGATAGACATTTTCTGCGCTAGATGTTGCTAATGCTTGTATATCTGCTTCACGTTCAGGGATTTCTTTATACGTAGAAACGTTATGTTTTTGTGCCCATGCACCAAAGAAATCTGCTTGAACTCCATCCATATCTAGGTATAGATGTGGCATCTTTTGTTCTGGTTCAACTTCTTCGAATAATTCGTGTATTCTCATTGATATATTTATCTAAACCTCTATAATAGATAAATATATCAATGAATAAACGTTTAGGGGTATTGGGTGGTATGGGCCCAGCTGCAAGTGCCGAGTTTATTTCTAAATTAATTGCAAAAACCCCTGCAAAAAAAGACCAAGATCATATTCCAACAATATTATGGAATAATCCTCATATACCAGATCGTAGTACTAGTTTACTTAACCATGATAATTTACCATTATCTTATCTGCTTGAAGGGATACATGGATTAAAAGCAGCAGGTTGTTCCTGTATAGTTATACCCTGCAATACAGCGCATTTTTGGTTTGACGAATTAAGTAAACATATTAAAATCATACATATTGTCGATAGTGTAGCAGATGAATTAACAGACATGCACACAACAATAGGTGTTATAGGTACACAAGCCACTATTAAATTGGGATTGTATCAAAATCATCTTACCAAACTGGGATATAATTGTATCACCCCAACAGAAGAAGAAATGAATAATCTAGTGCAACCTGCCATTAATTTAATAAAATCCAATAATATTATTACCTCACGCACTATGTTAATGCAGGCAATTAATAATTTAATATCTCGTGGGGCAAATGCAGTTATATTGGGTTGCACCGAGATACCACTAGCAATACGACAAGACCATTGTCTAGGTATACCATTAATAAACAGCATTGATTGTTTAATAAATTCATCCATTAAATGGTATTATAATCAATAGATTAAACTCAGCTTATTTAAATTAATTTTTGTATTATTTTTACCTGTAACTAGGTTGAAACGATTTTATCACTAAATACATAGTACAATAATAACAATAATAAGGAGTACACAAATGACAGAAAAAACAGCAGCAGAAGCACACGAAAAGGGTGCTTTCATAGAGAAACTTTTGTTTGCTCTATTACCATTACTAGTAGGATCAGTGGGTTACTTGATTTCAGCATTGGGTGCATTACAACACGATGTAACTATTCTAAATCAAAAGGTCAGTCTAGTTGTGACTACCGACAACAAACAAGCAAGTAACACTGGAGCAGAACTTGCTCGTGAAAAACTACGCCAAGACTTGGAAAAAGAAATCCAAAAGAATCGTGATAGTATCATGGAGAATCGTACTCATATTGCTATTTTAGAAGAAAAAATAGGTGCAACAAAAAGAATCGGACCAATGGCCAATAAGGAGTAATCATGCCAGAATCACGTTCAGAAAGAGAAGCACACATAAAAGATAGGGCAGGATGGACCATTACAGTAATTGCAGCATTATTAGCAGTTAACACATACATAGCTAACGGAATTAGCAGTAGTGTATTAACTAATACAATCAAAGCTAATGATACTTGGAACTTCTATCAAGCAAAAAGTATCAAACAAACTATAGCAGAAAATGCTAGAGATGATGCACTTGCTCGTAAAGATACTAAAAAAGCACAAGAGTTAACAGCTAAGATTGATAGATACGAAAGTGATCCTGTTAAGAATGAAGGCAAGAAAGAATTAATGGCCAGGGCTAGAAGTTTAGAAGCTGAAAGAGATGAAGCTAAAAAACATAGTCCATGGTTAACCTTTTCTGGTTCTGTATTACAACTTAGCATTGTGTTACTATCTGCTAGTATATTAGCAGTTAGTATGGGCATGTTTTACTCAAGTATTGTAGTTGGCTTAATTGGGGCTGTATTAATGAGCCAAGGAATTTGGCTATGGGTTCCCCTATAAGATTAATTGCTAGTATATTACTATTATTAACAATGGTAGTATCCAGTGAAGAAACTTTTAACGGCTTAAAAAAAGATGAAGTCTGGTTATGCGTTCGTTGGCAATGGACCACTACGCCAGTTGAAGGGAAAACTAATTGTGTTGAGTGGGCAAAAAAAGATTGTTCTAATAGATTGTACCCAGAAATATGCAAAAGAGGCGGGTAAATAATGGATCCGATTACCATTGGTCTTGCATTTAGTGCTGCACAATCCGCAATCAGTGGTATTAAACAAGCCATTGCCATGGGCAAGGATGTCAATAGCATTATTGGACAAGTGGGCCATTTCTTTGAGGCAGCTGACCAAGTTCATATGGCTAGTATCAAAGCCAAGCACAGTGCTATGGGTAAAACTGATGCTCAACTTGGACGACAAGCACTTGAGTTTGCTATGCACAGTAATCAATTGCGTGAGGATGAAAGAGCATTAAAGGATATGATTTATTGGCAATTAGGCAAGCCTCAAATTTGGCAAGACATGATTGCTGAACGTACTAGATTATTAAAAGAAAAACGTGAGGGTGAAGAAGCAATAGCAAAAGCTAAACAAGCACATAAAGAAAAGATGGCCAAATACTTTATGATTACTATGTATACTATAGCGTTTGGACTTGTTGTTTCTGCATTTATTATGTTAGGTGTTCAGTTTTACAGTATGGCTGAACAACAAAAAGAGTTTGAGGCTGCACAGGCAAAACGTGCAAAAATCATTAGAGAACAACAATGGGCTAGAGAACAAGAACAAAAGAAACAACTTGATGCGGCTGCAAAAAATGGGGCTTAATGCCTATTTCTATCGTTTGACCAGTCTTTGAACATTACCCAAAATATCATAACCAATGGTACGCATCCAAGTAGGAATAATAAATCGTTAAACGTGATGATTATATTGAAATACATCTTTATATTTATTGGGTGAAACACTGTTTTATATACATACAAAACACCAGTTGATAAATACTAATATATAAAGAGGAATAGTAATGGCAGATCGTTATTGGAGAGGTGGTACAGGTACTTGGAATACAACTAGTACTACTAACTGGTCTGATACCTCTGGCGGTGCAGGTGGATTTAGTGTACCAACTGCTGTTGATAATGTTATATTTGATCAGGCTGCTACTTATACAGTAACAATGACAGGTGCATTAACCTGTGCAAACATTACCGTATCCGCAGGTTCTGTTACTTTTGCAACTGGAACTACCCCAACACTTGCTATTTCTGGATCTATGTCATTAATAGGCATGATTTGGTCTAGCACCGGTACTATAACATTCAACGCCTCAACCACTGGTCAAACAATTCTTACTAGCGCAACAACAATAAATGCTCCTATTATATTCAATGGTGTAGGTGGGGAATGGACTTTAAGTGATGCATTGACAACCGGGTTAACGCAAACTATTACATTAACTACTGGCGCACTATCTCTTAATAATTTTAATATAACTACTGGTATATTCAGTTCATCTAATATTAACACTCGTTCTATTGCATTTGGGTCAGGTAATATTATACTAGCACATACCACTGCTGCACAAACGGTATTGAATATGGCAATTGTTTCTGGATTCACTTGGACTACTACTGTATCGCAAGCACCGGGTATAACTACAGGTTGCTTCACTTCAACAATGTCAACTACTAGAACATTTGTATTTGGTACTACAGGTGGTAGTATAACTAATTCTCCAAATCTTTACTTATCTAGTGGTGCATCTATTGCTACCATAACAACCGGTAGTTGGTTTAATGAACTTAATTTTGGAAGTTGTTCTTTCACAATTGCTGCAACAAGTCTTAACTTAAATCAATTAGTATCCAACGGTGCTACTAGTATTCTTACTGCGTTGACAGCAACTATGCGTGGTACAGGTTTTATTTACACTAACAATAGTATAGGTCCATTAATTATCAATACAACTGGCATAGTATATATGTACAATAGCACTATTACTTGCACCACATGTACATTAACAGCAGGAACACTTGATTTATATACTACTGGTACATTAACTTGCTCAAGTACATTTACTTACTCAGGTGGTTCATTAATTAATATAGGTGCTATCAATTGCACAACTTTTACTGTTGCCGGCGCAAATTTCACATTTTACAATGGAACTATAACCCCATCAGTAAGTTTTGTTATAACCGGTGGTACATTTACTTATGGTAACGGTACAGGTACTATGGCAGCAGTACCAACATTTACACATACTGCCGGGACGGTTAATTTTTATGCATCATATTCATTAACAACTACAGGAACTTATACATTTACTGCCGGTACAATAAACATACTTCCAAATCTTACAGTATATACTGGTATATTCAGTTCAGCAAATACAAACACTCGTTCAATTGCGTTTGGTACTACATCTAATGCAGCTTATATTCAACTTACGCATACTACGGCAGCAACTACTGTATTGAGTATGGCAACACTTACTGGTTTCACTTGTACAGGTTACGGAGGATTTAGTGTTGCCGATATGGCCAATACTAGAACATTCTCTGTGGGTAACACAGCCGGCGGTTCAGCAACTAATGCGCCTAGTCTTACTTTTACGACAGGTGCTTCTGTTGCTACATTAACTACTGGTAGTTGGTTTAAGGATCTTAATTTTTTTGACACTACTTTTACCCTTGGCACAACTTCACTTAATGTTGCTGGTAATTTAACTATAGGTGCCGGTCTATATACTACACTTACTGTTACAATGCGTGGTAATGGATATTTCTGGAATCGTTATAACACATCAGTACAAACAATTGGACCACTGATAATAAACACTACCGGAACAATAAGTCTTTATCCTGGGTATACATTCAATTGTACAACTCTTACAATAACAGCCGGTACATTAGATGGTACAAACATGGGTGCGGCTATCTCATGTTCTAGTACAGTAACATATACTGGAGGTACATTAACACTAGATAGTAGTGCAATATATTGTACAACTTTCACGGTTAACGGTGCAGCATTTACTTTCAATGCAGGAGCATTAATACCATCAGTAAGTTTTGTATTGACTAGTGGTTCACTTACATACGGTGGTACTGCTAACTTAAACGACGGGGTATTGCCTTTATTCACTCATACAGCAGGAACGGTAACATTAAATAAATCAATGTCATTAGTTACCAGTGGCACTGCTGGCGCCGGAACTTATACATTTACTGCTGGTACATTAACATTGGCTGAAGGGTCTATACTAACTTGTTCCATATTCAGTTCAAGTAATGCTAATACTCGTACCATTAACTTTGGTACTACTAAGTATACACCGTCATATTACAATTATCCACCCAATAATAGTGTGCCACCGTCATACATATATCTGTATAATAGCACAGCCGCTTCAACCGTATTGAATATGGCAATTGCTACAGGCTTTACGTATACTGGATCTGGTTTATTCTATTGCCCGGGCGCAAATACAGGTACAATAGTATTTGGTACGACTGGCGGTACAACAACTAATGCACCAAATTTAAGGTTAGATGGTGGCAATGTCCTTACAGTTACTACTGCTAGTTGGTTCAATGTGTTTAACCTTATCAACGCAGCATACACTACTCCGGCTACATCAGTAAACGTAGTTGAAGCATTTTTATTATGGTCTAATGGTACTCATACAGGGGTAACAATCGTACCTCAACTTAGTTCCACTAGTATTATCAATAACGGAAATACATTTGGTGGTTTAACTCTTAATATTGCTAGTATTAATATACAACTAATAGAATCTTTACTCTTGTCTGGAGCATTAACACTAACACAGGGTACATTGACTATGGGTACATTTAATGTAACTAGTGGATCATTCGCTAGTACAGGTACTGCTACTCGTGCAATGTTGGGTAGCACTACTAATACATATACTATCACTGGCGCCGGCGCTACTGCATTCTCTAATGCTTCTGGTACAGGTTTAACAATGGATAGATTCACTATAAGTATGACTAGCGCATCAGCAAAAACTTTTGCAGGTGGCGGTGGAAGTTTCCCAACATTAAATCAAGGTGGTGCAGGCGCATTAACTATCACTGGTACGAATTCATTCTACAACATAACAAATACCACACAACCAGCATCAGTAACATTTACAGCAGCAACTACAACTACTTTTAAGTATTTTAGTTTATCTGGAAATGCCGGTAACTTAGTTACTATAACTTCAGCATCAACAGCTAACCACACACTATCAATGAGTAGCGGTGTTGCTAATACTCAATATATGTCAATAAGTCGTAGCCAAGCAACAGGTGGAGCCGGATGGATTGCTGCTACATCAACCAATGGTGGCACAAATTCAGGTTGGGTATTTGCTGTGCCTAGATTTGTTGAAATGGGTGATATCTCGTTTGACACCACAGATGGTGGAATAACCTTTACTTAATATGAAATACTTAACAACACTTTTCCTAAGTTTAACTTTACTTACCGCACAGGCAAAAAGTCCCGAAGAGGTTGTAACAACAGAGATATCGTGTTATGATACTGATACATTATTCAAAACTTTAAAAGAAACATATTTTGAATATCCAATCGCTTTGGGAATTACCAATGACAAAGCTAGTTCTACTATGTCAGTTTGGGTAAGTCCAAGAAATAAATCTTGGACTATAACTGCTACAAAACAGTCTATAAGTTGTATTGTTGGAGCAGGAACATCGTTTGAATTAGTTCCATACAAAAAAGATAAAATACTTTGAAAAAAACTATACTAGCATTACTGTTATCTATTTCATTATGTGCTATCGCACAACCCACCCTAACGGCTCAATCCTGGTTAGTTGCTGATGATAATGGAATTATACTAGAAGGTTCACATACTACTGATGTTCGTTCTATTGCTAGCATCACAAAATTAATGACAAGTATGGTTGTACTAGATAGTGGACAATCACTATCTGAAAAAATCCCAAAGAAACTCTATAACAGAACATTTACTAGACAAGAATTACTCAATCTAGCCATTGTTAAATCAGATAACAATGCTGCTAAAATGTTATGTGATTACTATCCGGGCGGTATTCTTAAATGTGTTGAAGCAATGAATAATAAATCTAATTCATTGGGAATGTATAGTAGTAATTTTACTGACCCAACTGGTCTACTGAATACAAATGTAAGCACCGCAGAAGATTTAATTAAGTTAGTAATGGCAGCACGTAATTATCCAACAATTGTTAACGCAAGCAATACATCAAGTATTCAATGGAAAATCAATAAAAAGAAATCTGCTATATTTCACAATACTAATACCTTAGTTGGTAAGGGTGTTGATTTCATTGTAAGCAAAACAGGATGGATCCGTGACAGCGGTGGCTGTATCGTTATGATGTTAAACGGAGATCAGGGAATTAGAACAGTAGTATTATTAGGCAGCAAGAATACTAAAACACGCATACCAGAAGCATACATGGTATCTAAACTACATTAACGTTTCTCGGGTATGTAATCTACTCCGGGGATAGGAGTAAAATCTTTAGTTAGATTGTTGACCATATCTTCCCCATACTTCAATGTAAGCATACTGAAGTTTTGGTCATTGCCGTCTTTACGCATACCAATCATAAAATATTGATACCATTTGATTTTAGTTTGAGCAAACTTCTTAACGATATTGTCAGCTAGAATATCGTCAAAGTTATTATTTTCGCGGTAAAAAATATAGTATTTCATTGTTTCCAAACTACAAAAGCCATGTAGTCTCGTTCTTCTTCAAAGTAAAATTCATACATGCCACCATCACGTCCGGCTGGCACTAAGCAAGTATAACCCCATTCCCCAACACAATTTCTCTCTAGCCAACCTATCATTGGTCTTAGTTTGCCGTAATCAATAATGATTTCAGCCCTGAGTTTTGTATTTAGTAACACTAACACCACTACTTTCTAGGAATGTTATTCCTGATGTATCTCTATAAGTATTGCGATAGTACAAACTATTGATACCACTTTGATAAATCAGTTTAGCACAATTGATACAGGGCGCATGGGTACAAAACATAGTTGCACCCTCGCTTGATTCTGTGCTTGCGGACACTTTAGCAATTGCGTTTGTTTCCGCATGTAATACTTCATCTTTAGTTTTTAGTCTGTAGCGTCTAGCATATCCCAAATCAGGATCCATGTCATCTTCAACAAAGGGCCATTGTTCATAAATTTCTTCAGGATCTAACCAACCACCAGCACTACCGCCCATGTACTCAATCTTTTCGCAATTGTTATCCCAGCCACTTGGCATGCCATTGTAGCCAGTAGCAAGTATCTTGTTACCCTTGACGATAACTGAACCAACTTGTAATCGTTTAGCATAACTTAATGTGCTAGTGAGTTGTGCTACCTTCATGTAATAATCAATGAATTTCTGTTTCATTCTGAGTCAACCTCAATCCAAGTATGATCACCTAACCATTTAACCGCTGCTATATATTCATAACTTTCAGGAGGACCACTGCTCCAATTATTTGGTCCTGTTTTTGCTAATATTGTTTTCCTTTTATCTTTTTCAAAAACTAGCCAATATACCTGTCCATGATATGTTTGAAATTGATATTCGGCAGCATGTACTGCATCAGTTATTTCTAATCTACGTTTAATTTGTTGAGCCTGTTTTTCTAGTACATGAACCAATTCCATAATACGATTGTATTCTTGTTCGGCATGCATCCTACCCACATTGAGCATTATGTCTTTTTGTTTCTCAACTGGAACTAAATCAAATTTAACACCACCTGCTTCACTGGGGTATGGAGTAACATTCCTATTAAAGAAAGGTACAAGCGTATTGCCTGTAGTTATATCAAAACTATCTTTTCCTTTAAGTATGTTAGACATCTTATTCTTTTTGTAAGAATATTAATTTATCTTTACGTTTAGCCCAATCTTCGGCATAGGGGAATGCAGGTTTCATTTTTGTTATAACGGGCCATTTAACACTTAAATCAGCATTTATGAAAGCCCATTTATCAAATTCATCCTTTGGGATGTCACCCTCAGCAAAGATAGCATCCACTGGACATTCAGGAATACATACTCCGCAGTCAATGCATTCGTCTGGGTTGATTGCTAAGAAATTTGGTCCTTCATAAAAGCAATCTACTGGACATACTGTTACACAATCTGTGTGCTTACAGTTAATACAACTTTCTGTTACTACGTGCGTCATTTTATATAAAATTTCCTTATATGTTCTTTTGCTGATTTGTTACTTAATATACTTAGCACATAATTGTATTGGTCATATTTTTCAAGAAATGCTTTACCTAACTTATTGTTACCTTTGATTTCTTCAAATAAAAAACCTTTACAAAAATCTTCAAATTCTTGTAGAGTTATATAAAAATCTTTATTTTCTTTACCTAATATCTGTGATTCTAATTGCGTTGCTATTCTATCAAACATATTAATCCCACAAGCTACGAAAATGTTTACCAAACAATTCAAGACCTTCTTGTATTCGTTCTTCGTGTTTTAAATGTCCAACACTATCATACCAATGCTCAGTGGGATTCTTGTCTACCATTTGAAATGTATCTTCTACTTTACCTGTGATTGGATTGGGATATGTTTTGTCACTTTTGACCCAATCATATTCAGCATCGCCATGATGATATTGATCATCATATTCACCTTTGAGTAATTGCTCAAAAGACCAGATCATCTTATCTAATGTTTCATCCCAACGTTCTAATCCAACTTTCCATGCATCTTCGTGCGATTCTTCATAGAAGTCAAAACTATCTTGCATTCCATGACTTTCGCCGCCAACATCACCAAATTCACTGGGTACACCTTGCTTTGTTGCTTTCAGTTGAAGTAATGCTGGATAGATAATCAATGCTAGTGTGTGATCTAGATTCCAAGTGTCATAGTTATCAATTTCTATATTGATTTTTCTTTTACCACTAGACTTCTTTGGGAATTTCCCAATTTTTACTTTCATATTAACAATCTATATCTACGTTTTGACCCTTGACGTTGCCTAACCTTCTATTGCGTTCGGTTCTTAATTCTTGCATTTTAATATCAGATTGCTTACGTAGTCGATTAATATATTCTACCTCTTTGTTATGTCGGTGCTCTTGATTAGTTTTAACCAATGCTGCACGTTGTAATTCAAGCATTTGCTGATGATCAATTCCTTGTACTTTCATATTGAAGTTCTCACCTTTCCGTCAACGAACCATAATATTTCTTCATTATAACTTACGCCTACAACTCTGGCTTGATCCTTAGCAAGAAGTGCAAGTTCATCTAATGATTTACCTTGACCAATAAAGTTATTTGTAGTGTGTTCGTAGAGATATAGTGATTCATTAATTTTTTCCACGAAACATTTCTTAACTTTAATTACTTCTACCTCTTCGTCCTTACTATCAACATCTATCCCGGCTTCTTCTAATGTTTTTCGGATTTGATAAAAGATAAATTTATCCATTGCCCATGCGCCTAACATAAAGGCAAAAATAAGATCCAAGAAATATGTAAGAGAGTATTCCATAGTATTATTTATTAATTTTTAAGTTAGACCATTGTTTCAATTTTTCAAATTTCTGTTTCTTTGCTCGGCTGATACCATTTTGAGTTACCCCAATTTTCATATCAACTAGCAATTCAACCATAGCAAACAAGTCACCGATTTCTTCTTCAAGCATATTTATATTAGTTCTGTCTTTTCCTGGTTTCATTTGATCAGGTCCAAAACGCATACACTTACTAACTGCTTGTGTAACCTCAGCACATTCCTCTTGTAGTATTAATAATACTTCTTTTGCTTGGTCGTTCATTTACGATTCCATATTGCATTGTTAAGTTCAGTAACAACTTCTTCTAGTGATTCAGACACTTCCCAAGTACCATGCGGTGGACAAAAAACGAATGTAACATTTTCTGTTTCACCCGTTTCACGAATTATATCTGAATTATGGATAGTAGCAATCAAGTCACTATTAATTGCTAGCTTTTGTCCCTTGTGTGCGGGAGAATTATTTGTTAGTGTGATATACATATAAGTTCCTTTGTTTATTATAACATAAAATTGATTTTTGTGCAAGTAAAAAAAGGGTGCAATGCACCCTTTTTGCTCATCTCATCCCGAGATTAGACTAGACCAAGAGCCATTGCTTTGTAGCCAGCAGCTACGATTTCACGGCTAGGACGACCCAAACGGTACTTGGTAGAAACACGACCTTTGGTGTCAGTGTGCTTGTTTGCATAAACTGCATAACCAGCGAAACGCAAGTCGCTAACAGTAGCGGTTGGGTTTTTTACGCCGAAACGTGCAGCGATTTGCTTTGCAGTAAGTTGCTCACCAGATTGTAGTGCTTCTAAAACACGGGCTTGTTTAGTTAAAGTCATTTTGTTTTCCTTATTAAATGATTCATCGTTGTCACGATGTACAACAATTATACTATAATTCTAACTGTTACACAACACATATTGGACACCTTGTTACCCAAACAACTAAATTAAATTTACCATAATATATATTATAGATAAATAGTTTCATGAATACAGATTATTTAACTTTGGGAAATATTGAAGTCACCGTTGGCACAGTACGCAATGAGCAAAACCAAGGTGGCGGTGAGATTATATATCAAGAGGCAGTGGACCTTGTAAAAACATTATATCCAAATCATCAATTCGAAAGATGTTTTGAATGGTGTGCAGGTCCTGGAATTTTAGGATATTCGATGCTAGAATTTGGTGTAGCCAAGACTCTTTGCCTTGCTGATTATTTTGAACCCTCATTGAGGGTGGCTAGAGAAACTATGGAAAGATTTAATTTGCAAGATAAAGTTTCTATATATAATTCTAATAATTTAGATAGCATCCCTGAAACAGAACAATGGGATTTGGTAATAGGTAATCCTCCACAGTTTCCTGGACTAATTCAACTTTGGGGTCCCAACGCCAGAGACACTAGGTTATATATGGATAAAGATTGGGAATTACACAAAAACTTTTTTGCTAATATTAAAAAGTTTTTAAAACCCAATGGTAAAATATTTTTATGGGAATGTGCTTGGGGAAGCGCAGTTGGTACATTTAAACCCTATATCGAAGCAGCGGGATTAAAAGTATCTAGATTTGGAAATGCAAACAATTCTAATTACATGGAAATATGGTATTGGATTGAAATAGAATACGCTGACTAAATTAAATATCCAAAAACTTTACTTCAAACACATCAGCTTGACTATCATGACCTGCATAACCGCGAGGATTGCAAACCACACGGGTTTCACCAACCATGTAGTCAAAAGGATCATGCATATGACCGTGAGTCCAAAGTTTAATCTGTGGATGATCCAAGATTAATTCGCTTAAGTCACTTGCATAACCACCGTTCATCAATTGATCATTGCGATATTTTTCATGTATGCTATTCAATGTAGGAGCATGATGACCAACAACAACAACCTTGCTATCTTTTCTATCAGCCAATACTGTTTTCAAATACGCTACTGTTCTTTGATGGCGATGCATAGTATGTGCAGGACGCAACTTAGTAAAGCCAAGTTCATCATTACGAATGATTCTAAAATCATTCATCATATCACCCAATGCATGTAGTGTAAGAGGATCGCCTTTGTTACAGTCAGTCCACAATGTTGCACCAATGAAGGTTACATCATCAATTACCTTGAGTTCTTGCTCTAAGAAATAGATGTTTGGAAACTTACTATATTCATCACGCAGGTACTGGATACTGGCTTTCCAGTTACCATGATAAAATTCGTGATTGCCTGCAATTACCACAACATGCGGGAATTGAAAACTACAGCGTTTCATAAAGTCACGGAACCGTAGTGCCGTGTCTTGTCTACGGCTCAAGCTATCAATCATGACAGCAATTTTTACCTTTTCTTCAGAATGGTTGTGCAGGTCCTCGGCAACAAGAATATCGCCGGATAAAATCAATACATCAGCATTCTCTGTATTCTGAATGTTAATGTCTTGGAACTCTAAGTGTAAATCACTGGCAAGTGCTATTTTCATTTTGGTAAACTTTATTAAAATAGTAGTATACACTATACTTGATTTGTTGTCAACCTAAAATTGCCCGATAAATAATAGATGTTAAAAGTATTTGCCTATGATATGCGCTATGGAACACTATTTCTGGAGTTAAATGAAAAATTTCAAATTGTGGATAAACCCGAAGACGCGGATATTATTGCTGCGGCACTTAATATTGGAAAGGATGAAGATTGGGTTATTATAAAAAATATGATAAAACCACATCATGTTTTTGTGTTGTTTCAAATATTTCATATAGATCATTTTATGGATATGAATTATACGCAAGATAATATAAAAAAGTTGCGTTCTGTATTACCAACTAAAAAAATAATCATAGTCCACACTGATATAAATCAAATAGACAGGCATAATGCAATTTATTATGATCATATGTTCGATAGACAAAAACTATATTGCACTGATTATGATAAAGGAATTAGTCTTCCTGGTCGAGTTTGGACATATGGTTGCAGTAAAGAACTATATAGTATAAACCCAATAGAAAAAAAACTTTTTAAAAAATTTCTAGCACCAATGAGGATATATCACTGGAATAGCACCGTCTCTCCGCGCATGATGTATCGTAAGAAAATTAAACAGTTTTTATCTAAACAAAAGGATTCTTATATTACTGATAATAATACAAGTGCAGCGTTTTTGCCTAACGCCGTTGACGAAACTGTATTAATAAATATTACCGGCGAAAGAGGTGGAATTTGGTATCCCATATCAGATATATATTATAACACTTCCTTAATAAATGTATATACTGAAACTCTAGTCCTTACATCAGATGGAGTAAGGTTGATTACTGAAAAAACATATGACCCCTTAATTAAGGGAAATTTTATATTGCCTTTTGGGTATTCGGGGCTCATACAAGATATTCTTGGTTATGGATTTAAATTACCAACTTGGATTGATTATTCATATGATAAGATAGTAGATGATGATGATCGGTTTACTGCATATATGGAAAGTTTATATAAACTATCCGAATGTACAACAAAAAAACTATTTCACCAAGCTATGAATGATTGGGATATATTGGAACATAATAGGTTGGTGTTCTATTCTAGGCCTTATAGTTATCCCTTATTAGCTGATAAAATCAAATTATGCATTGATCACAATGATTCTAATGATTGGAAATATTAACTAATTCTGTTAAGTGTTTACATACTCCGCGAAAAGTGTATCCCGGACATGTACATGTTTTATCTAGTGTGTCAATAGAATAGATTTGACCCTTGCTACCGGACACTTTGATGACTGTAACCTTTTCTTTTACTTTGAAAGGATTTGTTTTTAGTGGGGCAAACTTACGGCCACGCTTGTCAATTGTCAATGGAGTTTTGAGATAGAGTGGCGTAGTAGAACCCTGCTTGATATACGCAAGTACCTTGGTACCATCAAGCAAGTATTTATGATTGGGCTGAACATCGCCAGACCATACAGTTGTTTCTACTACTGCTTCCATTATTTTTCAACTCCGAAATGTTCCAATACTCCTCGTTTGATCAACTCACTGTCAGTAGGCCCCTGTCCAAAGGCACCTACATCAGCACATTCCCTCACAATCAACTCGGCGAACTTTACTTCATTCAATCGACTGTACTCAGGCCAACCATCTTTTCCGATTGGTCCAGTTTCATAGCATTGTTTAGCAAGTTCTCGAATTCGTTCGTTCATTATACTTCCTCTGTTAACTTAGCCAATTGCTCAGCCAATACATACAATTGTCCAGGGACCATGCCGTCAACATCATACGCAACACCAACATACCATACACCATCGTTCATAATGTAGTAGTACTCGTAATCATAATCCTTGCTCAAAAATTCGTCATACGATTGATCCACAGTAAAGTCAACACCAGTTTCCTCACGATCACGACCGTAGAAAGTACACATGCCATTCCTAGCTTCTTGCCAAGCAAGAAACTCGGGGGTCTTGAAATGATAAGGGCAATCAAACTCATGCTTTTCGCCAATAGTAGTACCCAAGCTAGACAAGTCGCCTAGCGATACCAAATGATTTGCCTTAGCACTATCATAGTGTGCTTGCAGGATCTTGCCGTTGTTTGACAGATAACCATCCCAATGACAGTAAACGCTTTTCAGCTTGTCACCATGCATGACACCAATTCGTGAACGTGTACCCATTTGTAAACTCCTGTAATTAACTGATTAAGACTCTATTATATACTCGAAACCATTTATTGTCAACTATTAAGATCCAGTATGCAACTCTAAGATTTCTGTGTTTTTAGTATTTGGGGTGAAGGCTTCAATGAAAACATGATAATCACGGCTATCACGAATGACAGCATTAGCCGCAACATACAATGCGGCCCATGTAGAACCATTGATTTCAACTTGATATTCCTTACCATGATAGACCTTGTAAGAAACAATTTTTGCATCCTTGAACGGATGGGGTTCGCTGAGATTTTCAATCTCAAAGATTGACCAAATAGCACTCAATCCCAACTCCTCACGAACGGTCTCGTAGTAGTCAAATTTAGTGTCAAATTCTGTATCTGTCATTTTCTTGTCCTTTAATTAACTGTCTAAGATTGTATTATATACCCAAACCCATTTAATGTCAACCTTTTTTCACCGGAATACAGACAAATTCTCGGTTTAATTCCATCTGTTTTTGGATAATTTTCTCCAAATCAGGGTTGCGTTGATTGGGTAGATTTAGTCTGGTTGCGTAGATTTCGTGGATAGCATTCTGACAACTAGGTAAATCATTATAGTTTCCTAGGAAAAATGTCATTTGAGATTGTGCTACCACAACCATGTAAAGTAAATTGTACATTATACTAGGTCCACTTGAATTTGCTTGCCGCGAATCGTAGTTCCGA
>Ga0209191_1001003_pt1 | contig 19517 bp, 18 predicted proteins | sample S_130626_EF_Meta_FD_187320 | JGI IMG/M metagenome (GOLD analysis project Ga0209191, IMG submission 187320) | Freshwater microbial communities from Lake Simoncouche, Canada to study carbon cycling - S_130626_EF_MetaG (SPAdes) (version 2) | ecosystem: Environmental > Aquatic > Freshwater > Lake ...
CATTGGCAATATGCAGGCTTATCTCTGGGTGTTGTGCAAACTGCAAAGTGACCGTAGCAGAATCAATCGCATACGTTGGGTCATCTTTAAAGCAAACGCGTGCACCTAAAGCGCGCAAGGTAGGGTCTTGGACGGCTTCATCGCTGAACTCTTTCAAGCCTGCACGACCCCTCAGCAAGCTTGCAGCCACCGCATGTTGGGCGCTCACTTGCGAGGCCCGACCAGACTGCACCGCAGGACGGTCTGTGCGTTGTCTTAGCAAAGGGTGGCCGGTTAACGTAATGGCGGTTATCTCGGAGCGAACCAATTCAAGTGTGCCTGGTTGATGGGCCAACTCTAAGCAGGCTTCGATCACAGGATTGAGCACCACGCCACAAGGATACGGTTTGTAACTGTTACCAGCTATTTCCCAATCCTTACCTAAGCCATTAGTGAGGCACGATACATCTACTGTTTCGCCCATGACGTTTAAAAACCCCCTTGGGCCATCCAGCGGATGTGCCGGACCTGAAAAATTGCGCGATGCCAACAAAGCTGACAACAATCCATTTCGAGCAGCATTGCCAACGCTTGTACTTTTTGCCATCGTGCCCAAAGTCTCGACCAGACCGCAGGCTTGATTGATAGCAGACCCCAAAGCCCAATTGAGTTGCAGCGGTGTCAACCCCAGTAAACGGCCGGTGGCGAGTGCAGCGCCTATGACACCGCAGGTGGAGGTAATATGCCAACCCCTTGCATAGTGTTGGGGCGAGATGGCGTTACCTGCGCGGCACTCTATCTCAATGCCCAATAACAAGGCATGCATAAAGTCCGTACCGCGCACGGGTGTCTGTTGTGCATACGCCAGTAGTGCTGCCGCAACGGGACCTGTGGGGTGAATAACAGTGCGCTCGTGGGTGTCATCAAAGTCAAATACGTTGCTACTCATGGCGTTGAGCGCTGCCGCATTCAAGATGTCGGTTCGTTCCGTTCGACCAATCAAACTCGCTTGCTTGTTTGCGCCAAACGGGGCAAGTGTGTTGACCAAAATATCAATAGTGGGATCGCTTGCGCCTGCAAAACCAACTGCAAAGTAATTGAGTAGGGCGCGTTTGAGTTGGTGGCGAATGTCGGATGGAACGTCTTCCCATTTCGAATTGAATACAAACTTGCAAATCAGTGGCGAGACAAAGGGATCGTCCTTGGATCCATGCGATGTAGGAGTTGGCATGCTTGAAAGAGTCATGGAAAAAGATGCCGTCAATCTGCAGAAAGATTTTTGTCTCGGACGATTTTGTCCCACTTGTTAAATTCATTGCGCAGAAATTGTTGCGCCTGAACTCGGCTATTGCCCACTGCATTAAGACCATCGCGTTCCAGTACTTGACGCATAGCGTCACTGCGGAGGGCTTGGGCGCATGCATCATTCAAGCGATCAATGATCGTCGCTGGCGTGCCGGCAGGCGCCGCGACGATGAACCAATTGAGGGCTTCAAATCCAGGAAAAGTTTCAGCCACAGTTGGCACATTGGGTAAGGTGGCTAAGCGACGAGCACCCGTGGTTGCCAATACTTTCAATCGACCACTGTTGACATGGACCATCGACGACCCTGGGTTGTCAAACATCAAATCTACCCGACCGGCTATCAAGTCGGTGAAGGCAGCCCCCGCACCTTTATATGGAATTTTGGTGACCTGAATTTGTGTCGTTGAGGTGAGTAACTCGGTTGCAAGACGCTGTATACCGCTGCTGCCAGGTAAGGCAAAGTTAATCGGTAAATTACTGCGCGCCATCTGCAGCACTTCAGCAAATGTATTCGCTTTGAAAGAAACGGGTGCTACCAAAACTTGGGGCGTTGCCGCAAGAATGGTGACGGGTTCGAAGTCTTTGAAAATGTCATACGGGAGTTTTGGTACAAACGAGGGCGTTGTTCCAAAAGCGGCTGAACTGATAAGCAAGGTCGTGCCATCGGGATTGGCTTTGGCTACATCTGCTGTGCCAATTTGTCCAGTAGCGCTAGCCTTGTTTTCCACTACGACACTGCGGTTGAGTACCTTGCCCAATTCAACGGCAAAGGGGCGCGCCAACGCATCGACTCCACCGCCGGCAGCAAAGGGGACTACAAAACGGATAGTGCGGTCAGGTAGCTCTTGGGAAATTGATAATGAGGTGGTGAACAAGACTGACGGGCCGGCTACTAAGCCTGCCAAGGTTTGGCGACGATTCATCATGGGTACGTTCCTTTTTTAAAAGTATGTTGATGCACGGGCTTATGTTTTAGGTGCCACGTCCAAACGCACCACAATGCCCTCAAGTTCTCGGCTTGGAGCGGGGTAATACTTCATTACCAAGGGGTCATGCCCTGGCACCACATGATCCGGCGATGCGGCAAGTTCATTTAGTGTTCGATACCCGTTGAGCATGTCGCCAAGTTTGAAAACCAAGGTGAAGAAACGGTTGCTACGCATGTGTTCGTAATAGTGACTGGCGTCAGAGGCCAGTACTACCCAACCACGCTCTGTCATGACGCGCACGCACTGCAGTCCATCCGTGTGACCCCCAATGTGATGGATCGATAAACCCGGTGCCAATTCATGTGCGCCTTGGTAGAAGGTCACGCGGTCTTTATAGACCAAGCGCACCATCGACACCACCTCTTCAACTTCATATCCATGGCTCAAGAATCCGTTACACATGTGTCTTCCAGTCGCAAAACTCATTTCAGCGTCTTGCAAGTGAAATTGTGCTTTTGGAAAATCATCGAAAGTACCGACATGGTCATAGTGCAAGTGGGTCAAGATGACGTCAGTGACCTCATGCGAGTCAACCCCTAGTAGGGCTAACCCTTCCCTGGGTGAACGCACATACTCGCGTTGTCGCTTCTTCGCCATATCGGCGTGGAACCCTGTATCCACCACATATGTTCGATGTTTATTGCGAATCAACCAGACGAAATAATCCATCGGCATCTGATCATCATGCGGGTCTCCCCCTACAAAATGGTCTCTTCGCATGGCCGGGCGCGTTGCGTAGCGCACAGCAAATACTTCATATGTCTCTGTGTTCGTCATTGTCTTCTCCAGTGGGTAGGGGCGATTAGACGCCAAGTATCTTCAAACACACGGTAATCGCCAAGTGCTATGTCTGCCTTAAGCAGTCTGATATGCGTAAAACCATGATTGCGATATCAATTAGAGAAGGCTAGCATGTCGCAAAAGATGTGGCTGGTTGAGGTTTTCCCTAGTCACTAAAAAAGGAGACAGGCGTTTGCAGAAATTACAAACTCGCATGAGTGAATCAGTGGTTGCATCTTCACCGATGCGCGATACCGCAGTGCCCATGCCTTTAGCGACGCGTTTGTCGCAGCAGATAGCGCAATGGCATCTCGCTGCATCGGATCGAGTCCTTCAAGCCAAAGTACAAACATGTTTGTTTGATTTAATCGGGTGCGCGTTTGAGTCAGTGGACAAGCCATGGAGTCGTCAAGCGATACAGATGGCGGCTTCTTACGAACGCGCGACTTCTTCGTCGAATAAGACAGCCAGCATAGTAGGCGTATCACACCTTTCTTCATTAGCTGATGCAGCATTTGTGAATGCCGTGATGGGGCATGGTTTGGTGCGAGAGGATATGCATTCAGCCAGCATCAGCCACTTGGGGGTCGTGGTGTTGCCAACACTGTTGGCTTTGTCGCAGTACAAGCGTGTCAGTGGCGCAGACTTTATGTCCGCTGTCGTTGTGGGGTATGAGGTGGGTGCCCAGATTGGCCAAGCGTTAATGGATGCAAAGATGGCCCGCATGTTCCGCCCCACTGGTATCACGGGGCCTATCGGCGCGGCAGCAGCAGGAGCGCGTTTGTTGGGATTGAGCGTTGAACAAACTACGAACGCAATTGCTCTAGCAACGAATACAGTGGCTGGCTTCAACCAATGGGGACACACCGGCGGCAGCGAAATGTATTTCCATGTTGGAGTGGCCGCTCGCAATGCAGTGAGTTCGGTATTGCTCGCAGAGGCAGGTGCTTTTGGCTCGCCTACGGCCCTGGATGGTGAGGCCGGTTTATTTGCTTCACACGGCAAACAACCCGTAGCGAGTTCGGTGGCGTTATTTAATGGCTCTCCCGAGATATTGGCGGTCTATCACAAGCCAGTTCCTGCTTGTAATTTTGCGCAAACGGCTTCACAGGCAGCTATCGCGATCGCCAGTTCAGGTACCTGTGCACCAGAGAAGATGGTGGCTATCACAGTGCGGGTACCTAGTGCTGGCGCCAATTACCCTGGATGTAATTTTTGCGGCCCCTATTCGCATGTGTTGCAAGCCAAGATGAGTATTCAATACAACGTCGCTGCCGCTTTGCTATTGGGCGATGTAACAGAGGCAAATTTTGAATTACTACAAGATCCCCGACTTCATCGCTTGTTGGCGATGACGCGCTTAGAGATCGACCCTGCGATGACGAATGCCTACCCAGCGCAACAAGGCGGTGCTGTGGAAGTAGTGCTCGCCGATGGGTCCAAATTTCAGCAACGCTTAGACGATGTGGTGAACGCAACAGCCGATGATGTGTTGGTGCGTTTTCGTGCCGCGGGTGATACATGTGTGGGAGCATCAACAACTCAGCGCATAGAAACTTTGATCGATAACCTTTTTCTTTCTGAGGACGCGGGGCAACTCGCTACTTCTTTGTCCAAATGAACTTCCTACAAACTTTTGAAAACGTTGTGCAAGCCGCAATTGCTGGCTTATTGACGGGTTCCATCTACGGACTGATGTGCGTAGGTCTTGCGCTTATCTTTGGTGTCATGCGTGTGATCAATTTTGCCCAAGGTGACTTCATGATGATTGGTATGTATGCCGCTTATTACATCTTTAGTCTTTTTGGGGTCCAAGCAGTTTTTGGAAACTCATTAGGGCCGTATGTAGCGATCTTGTTGGCTACAGGCGTCTCGTTTGTGTTTGGCTATTTTGTCCACGCAGTCTTGATTTCTCGCGTGTCTGGGACGAAAACCATCCAACTCGACGGGGAAGGGCACTATGCACAACTCATTCTGACCTTAGGTATTGCACTGATCATGACAAACGGTGCACAGATGATTTTCGGTTCAGTGATGGCAGCCTTACGAACACCGCTGACTTCAGCCGCTTGGGAGTTGCCAGTCGGGACCAATATCAGTGTTTTCCTGAATAAATCACGCAGTATTGCTGCTGTTTTGTCGGTGCTGTGCATTCTTGGCATTAGCCTATTGATCAACCGTACCCGATTAGGAAAATCCTTTCGTGCGTCAGCAGATAACCCAGTGGCGGCCACTTACATGGGCATTGATGTGAACAAAGCACACCGTATGGCATTCGCCATTGGAATAGCCATTACTGCGATGGCGGGTGGTTTGTTGGCTACTAACTATCCCTTCCATCCCTTTGTGGGTCTGGAGTATGTGATCGTGATGTATGCCGGCGTGGTGCTGGGAGGGATGGGTAGCATCATTGGCGCATTCTGGGGTGGGCTCACCATTGGGTTGGTTCAACAACTCTCGACCCTAGTCTTGCCGACACAGTTACAAAACACGGCCATTTTTGTGGTGTTTTTGCTGATCATCTTTTTCCGACCACAAGGATTTTTCGGTAAAAACGCGGAGCGTACCTGAGTATGAAAGACAGACACTCTCTTCAAACGATGCTGGGTTTTGTTGCGATCTACGCGCTCCTTGCGACTTTCACCACCGACGGGTATTACCAGCTCATTCTCACTATGGTGTTGGTATGGGCGTGCTTTGGACTGTCTTGGAATTTGCTTAGTGGCTACACCGGACTGGTTTCATTTGGTCACGCGGCATTCTTTGGCTTAGGTGCATACACCACCGCATTAGGGCAAATGCATTTTGGTCTATCTCCTTATGTATTGATTCCTTTAGCCGCAATTTTTGGTGGTATTTCTGGTTTGTTGGTCGGAATCCCCACCTTTCGTCTGCGGGGCCATTACTTTGCTTTAGCTATGCTGGCGTATCCTTTGGCGTTGCTTTACGTGTTTGAATGGTTGGGCTACCAAGAGGTCACGTTACCCATGATGCGCGATCAGCCTTTGGCCTATATGCAGTTTGAGGATCCTCGCATTTACACCTACATCGCCTTGGCCATGTTGCTTGGCGGGATGCTGCTGACGCGTAAGATTGAAAGAACCCGTTTTGGTATGGCCTTACTGTCCATAAAGCAAAACGAGGCCGCTGCCGAGGCCGCGGGCATTGATACTTATTCTTGGAAACTCAAGGCCATCACATTAAGTGGCGCGATGGCGGCCGCCGTTGGTGCGTTCTATGCCATTGTGTTGCTGGTGGTGACACCAATTTCTGTATTTGGCATGTTGGTGTCATCACAAGCCTTGATAGTCACTATGTTTGGTGGCGTGGGTACGGTGTGGGGCGCAGTGATTGGTTCTGCGATTTTGATTCCTATTGCTGAAATTTTGCACTCCGAATTAGGTTCTTACCTCCCAGGTATTCAAGGCGTGATCTACGGCGCGGCTGTGACCACTGTGATCTTGGTCGCGCCCGAGGGTCTTTATTGGAAGGTACGCGATATGTTGCGCCAGCGTAAGGGTGGAACCACTACACCAGTGCGCGACATGGAAGCGCCAAACAGCGTCGCGCCTTCTTTGGCGTCGATAGAGCGTAGCGACCAACAACGTACGGCCGCAGAAAGCGGAGAAGTCATTCTCGAAGCTCGCGGACTTTCTAAGCAGTTTGGTGGATTGATGGCGGTCGATGACGTGAGTTTCAAAGTGCGCAAAGGCATGATCCTCGGCATCATTGGTCCTAACGGTGCTGGCAAAACCACGGCATTTAATTTGCTTAATGGATTTTTCGAACCTACTGCCGGTGAGGTCTTGATTAATGGACGCAACATGGCCGGCTTGAAGCCCCACGAAGTGTGTGCCGCAGGCGTAGGGAGAACGTTCCAAATCATGAGGCCATTTATGCGAATGTCGGTGGCTGAGAACGTCGTAGTGGGAGCTTTTGTCCATGCATCTACTGACGAACAGGCCCATAGATTGGCTCAAGAGGCCATTGAGAAAGTGGGCCTTTCTGCTATTGCTGACAGGATCGCTAGTGAACTCACCAGCAAAGAGTTACGCCTGATGGAGTTGGCCCGCGCTCTTGCAGGACAACCGCAGTTGCTATTGCTTGATGAGACGTTGGCGGGCTTAGGGCAGTCAGAAGCGGAAGAACTCATCGTCGTGTTGAAACGTTTGGCGGCTGAAGATATCACCATCGTCATCATTGAGCACACCATGCATGTGATGGTTCGATTGGTGGATCGCTTCGTGGTGTTGAACCATGGCAAGGTTCTGACGGAGGGATCGCCTGAATCGATCATCCGTGACAAGAGTGTGGTGGAAGCGTACCTTGGTAAGAAATGGAGCGCTGCATGATGCTCGATATCCAATCCGTGACGGTGGGCTACGGCACGATCCCAGTACTGCGTGAAGTAACTATACAAGTCAAACCGGGTCAGTTAGTTGCGGTTGTAGGTCCCAATGGTGCCGGTAAATCCACCTTGTTTAAAACTATTTCAGGTGTTCTCAAACCTAGTTCTGGAAAAATTCGATTCGAAGGCATCGATATTGGAGATATTCCTGCGGCGCAACGACCTCATTTGGGCATCGCTCATGTACCAGAGGGGCGCCAAGTATTTCCTTCTTTGACGGTCATGGAAAATCTCGAGTTAGGTGCTAGCACCGAGGCAGGGCGACTGAATTGGAAAGACAACATAGAAAAAATTCTGGATTGGTTGCCTCGGTTGGCTGAGCGTCGTGAACAAATGGCCGGTACCTTGTCGGGCGGCGAACAGCAAATGTTGGCAATTGGCCGTGGACTCGCTTCCTCACCCAAGCTACTGATGTTGGACGAACCCTCTATGGGGTTGTCACCAGTCATGGCCGACTTTATTTTTGAACGATTGATTGAAATTCGACGACAAACCCAGTTGACCGTGTTGCTCGTTGAGCAGCGCGTCGCGGAAGCGCTGGAGACGGCGGATTATGGCTATGTTCTCGAGGCGGGTCGCACCGTTCTCGAGGGAACTCACGATGTTTTAAGTGCGAACGATCGGGTTCGCCAAGCCTATCTCGGTATGTAAGGTGCTGAGACGTATTTGCCGCGTTTGCGGTTAACTTCAAGGAGATGAGTGATGAAAAGTAAAGCAAGCCGTCGCGTTCTGATTAAAAAATTAGCGCTACCCGTAGCCTTGGCGATTGCCGCCATGGTGTCACCTGTATATGCCCAAGCCGTCAAAGAGGTTAAGGTTGGATTGCTGGTTCCACTTTCGGGACTCTATGCCCGTCCTGGCGCCGTTATGCGAATGGGCGCTGAGATGGCGATCGACCATATTAATTCTGCCGGTGGCGTGAAAGCTTTGGGGGGTGCCAAGTTGAAGTTGGTGGTACTTGATGCGGGCGACACCACTGAAAAAGCAAAGAACGCAGCCCAACGCATGGTCTCACAAGAACCAGATTTGGTCGCTGCAACGGGCTCTTACCTCAGTTCCTTCACTTTGGCCGCGACGGAAGTAACGGAACGTGCCAAATTGCCGATGCTGACATTGTCTTACTCCGATCTGATCACGTCGCGTGGATTTAAATATGTGTTCCAGACCTCCGCCACTGCAGCGTCTCAAGCGGAGATGGCCTTGCCCGTGATGATGAAATTAGCCGAGGCCAATGGAGTGCGTCCTAAAACCGTTGCGATCGTGACTGACAACACGGGCGCTTCCGTAGCGTCTGTAAAACCCATGCGTGAGCGACTGCTCAAAGAAATGGGACTGCAACTGGTAGTTGACGAGACCTTTACCCCGCCCCTCGCCGATGCGACGCCATTGATCCAAAAGGTGAGAACCGCTCGCCCTGACATTTTGTTTGCTTTGCCAACTGCTGTTTCTGATGCCAAGCTGATTCTTGAAAAGCTCAACGAGTTTGGATTGGGTCAAGGCAAATTGCCAACCGTGGGTTTTGGCATCGTGATGGCTGAGCCCGACATGCTGAAAACCATGGATGCAAGCCAACTCGATGGCCTGATGTTAGCGGTGGGAAGTTGGGGTTCTAAAGGCCATGAGAAGCTGATTGCTGAACTCAAGACGCGCTACAACGAACCTTGGATGACCCAAAACGCTATCTCTACCTATGCGGACATGTGGGTGATCAAAGACGCCTTGGAAAGCGCGGGCAAAGCGGACCGTGAAGCTGTGGCAGTGGCCTTGCGCAAGATGGACGGTGGTCCTTCTAAGTTTTACCCAGGTGGTCGCATCAAGTTTGATGAAAATGGCCGTCGAGTGGACGCGGGCTTGACCATCATCCAATGGCAAAAGGGCACGCCTATCACGGTGTATCCACCTGAGTTGGCTATGGCACCACCGATCTGGAATAAGAATAAGTAATGCGTACAGCGCTGATCACAGGGGCAGCAGGAGGGATGGGCAAAGCCATCTCTTCGGCTCTGATTGAACAAGGCTACCGAGTTGTCTTGGTGGACCGTGACCAAGTCGCGGTAACAGCGTTGGCCCAATCTTATGGCGACAAAGCCATCGGTTGGGTGCTTGACATCACAGATGGGGCCATGGTGGAGCAGATACCGAATGGCTTGCCAGAAGGTTTTCGTGAAATCGATGTGTTGGTCAACAACGCAGGCCACGATATTGGCGGACGCACGCGGTTTGACGTGGGTTCGGCTGACGACTGGGCCGACATTATTCAAACCAACTTGATTGGCTTGATGCGCGTAACGCGCAGTGTGCTACCAGGCATGGTCGAGCGCAAGCGAGGTGATATTGTCAACATGGGATCGATCAGCGCTTTACGCATGGTGCCTGACATGGCCCCTTACAGCGCAAGCAAAGCAGGCGTGCATATGCTCAGCGACATCATTCGCGGAGAGCTAGCACAGACACCGATTAGGGTCACCGAAATTTTGCCGGGGCTCACTCGCACCGGCATTGTGCGGACCCGCTATCGCGGAGACGTAGCCCAAGAGAAAGCGTATTTCGACCAGTTCGAGATGGCGTTGGATCCTAAAGATGTTGCACGCACAGTGATCTTTGCATTGAGTCAGCCACCCGAAGTGCAGATCGCCCAAATAGTGGTGTTGCCTGTTAACCGCTGGTAGAAGATAAAAAATATGCGAATTGCGATTGACCAAGCCCGCTTGCTACTTGAAACCGTCATGCACAAACTAGGGCATAGTCCAAATGAGTCGTCCGTTATCGCTGACCATTTGATGGACTCCGAGTTACGTGGATTACGTCAAGGTGGGTTGGCCCGGGCTATCAGTATCTCTGAGCGAGTAGCTAAACACGCCACTCCACGCACACCTATGCGTATAGAGCACGAGACCGGTGTCTCTGCCCGAATTGATGGTGGCGACAACGTCGGCTATTTGGTAGGACGCTACGCAACTGAAATTGCCTTAGAGAAGGTAAAGGCCAATGGCATTGCGATTGTGGCGGCACATAACACTTGGTATACCGGCATGTTGTCTTACTACGCTGAGATGGCGGTAGCTGCCGGCAAGGTCGTCATGATTGCGTCAAACGCAACTGCTTGGGTAGCGCCGCATGCTGCTACGGAAGGCAGATTCGGTACCAACCCGATGTGCTTTGGTTTTCCGGGAAAAGAGAATCCTGTTATCTGGGACATTGGTACGTCGATCATCATCCATGCGGATGCTATGTTGGCCAATCGTTTAGGACAACCTATTGCCGAGGGTGTTGCTTATGACAGCAAAGGCCACATGACGACTGACCCCAAGGAAGCCTTGAGCGGGGCCTTGATGGCGTGGGGTGGTGCAAAAGGTTCTGGTCTGGGCTTGGTGGTTCAGTTGCTGGGAATCATGGCAGGATCCACCGTGATTCCGCAAGACTTGTCGCGCTTTGGTTTTTTGATGGTGTTAGTAGACCCCGGTCTGTTATCACCTGGCGAAGATTTCTCCGCGAAGGTTTCGGCGTATGTTGATTGGGTCCACAGCGCAAGGCCGAGCGACCCCGATGTGCCGGTGCGCGTGCCATTCGAGCGTTCGATGCAGGATCGGGCGCGACGGATGGCGGAAGGGTTTGTAGATATTCCAGACTTGATCCACAGCAGTTTGCTGAAATTAGCTGCTTAATATTTTTATAAATCGAATGGGTATCCATCAATGAACGCAAATCCTGTAGCCATAGTCACAGGCGGTGCACGCGGTATAGGCGAAGCGGCTGTGCGCAAATTTTCTGAGCTGGGTTATGCAGTGGCCGTGCTCGATGTCAATCGCGTATTGGGCGAGGCCTTGGCCCAAGAGCTCCAAGCCCATGGCAAACCAGCCGCGTTCTACGCTTGCGATGTAGCAGACGCCGAAGCGGTAGATCAATTGGCAGCAGAAATTGAAAAAAAAATGGGTTCGGCTTCGGTCTTAGTTACCTCGGCCGCATTGATTCCCAACACAGAATCCATCATGGAAATGGACCTAGAGGCGCACGATCGGATGTGGCGCGTCAACTACTACGGGACCGTGCATGCTTGCCGTAGTTTTGGACGACAGATGATTGCTACTAAGCGAGGCGGCGCGATCGTGACACTAGGATCCATCAATAGTGTGTTGCCACTTCCGCTTCCTGCCTATAACCCCGGTAAGGCAGCAATTGCCCGCTTGACGCAATTGTTGGCATCTGAATTGGGCCGCCATAGTATTCGGGTCAATAGTGTCGCGCCTACCTACGTGATGACCCCGCAACTGCAAGCGCGGATTGATGCAGGACAAAGAGACCTTGCCAAGATGATGCAATCGCATGCTTTGAATTTTTTGCCGACGCCAGCTGATATAGCGGACGCGATGGCCTTTTTATGTTCACCAGCGGCCCGTGCCGTGACAGGAATTTTGCTTCCTGTCGACTCGGGTTGGATGGCGAGCGCAACTTATATGACCTATGCAGGTGGAGTACCTTGGGATGCATAAAAAACCAATTGGATTTGTTGGCTTGGGCAATATGGGAGGCCGTATTGCGCGGCGTTTGGTGGATGCCGGATTTGTGGTGCTTGGATCAGATGCAGTTCCGGGACGCGCTGAGGCCTGTGGGGCGCAAGCGGCCCGTTCATTGGCTGAGGTTGCCGAGCAATCGAACATTGTTTTGATGTCACTTCCTGATAGCCATGTGGTGGAGGCTGTTGTGCAAGGGAAAGAGGGACTCTTGAGGAATGCCAAAGCAGGCCAAATCTATGTTGACCTCAGTACTGCCTCGGTGAACTCCACGCAGCGTATCGCCCAAAGTTTTGCGGATATGGGCGCGTCTTATATCGATGCAGGGATTTCAGGCGGTGCTGCAGCAGCTGAAAAGGGAACCTTGACTTTGATGGTGGGCGGCAACGCGACTGTCGTTGACAGCCTGAAGGAGGTATTCGCGCCTTTCTCTACCAAAGTAGCTTATATGGGTGCTAGTGGAGCAGGGCACACCACGAAATTGCTGAATAACTTTCTCAATGCCGTGAGCTTGGCTGCCTCAGCGGAAGTGATGGTGGCGGGCAAGAAAGCGGGACTGGACTTGCATCTCTTGCTCGATGTGCTCAACAGCAGCAGTGGCGTCAACTTTGCTACCTTGAATCGTTTTCCACGCATCGTGGATGGCGATTACCTTGAGGGTGGCTTGACGGGAAAACTCATGACCAAGGACGTGGTGCTTTATGTGGATTTGATCCGTGAACTCGGTGTCGTGTCCCTGAATGCTGCCGGTCCTATGGCAAGTTTTGGACTAGGGACAGCTCTGGGTTACGGTGACTTGATTAGCAATCGCGTCGTTGACGCGATTGGCGATGTCTCTGGCGGTGTACGTTTGAAATCTTGAATAGAAAGGCGAAATAATGAAAGTTTTCCATGGCAGAACACAGGGGGCATTGTCCGAACAACGGGGTCCCACCTTTACCGGAAGCGTGTGGGCAGATCCGGTTATGCCGGCGACCGACAATGTGACGATTAACAATGTATTTTTCTCGCCAGGCGCGCGCACTTATTGGCATACCCATGATCAAGGACAGGTGCTCAATGTGACTGCAGGTAGTGGCTGGATTTGTTTAGAGGGCGAGGCTCCTCAAGAAATTCGTACCGGCGATGTGGTGTGGATTGCTCCGCATGAAAGACATTGGCATGGTGCGGCGGAAGGTAGCTACATGATTCATACCGCAACCTCTATTGGAAAAACCAATTGGGCCGAGGCCGTTGCGCAGAAGGATTACCCTAGCTCCAAGAGTTAATAGGGTTGGCATTCTGCTGGCCGGGCTATCAAATGGGACTAGTGTGAGTTGCTCTCTGAAGGCGGGGCCCACCTGCCATCTCTCACATGCGAATTGATCAATTCCTGAAAAATACGGGTGAGATCGCGCGCAGGTTTGGTAGAAGGGCGTTGGTTGGTGGTGGTAATCACCAACGATCGGTTGATAACAGGTTCAACAATTCGCCAGATGCGCACCCTCTTTGCAATGACTAAATCCCGCACGCTGGAATAAGAGAGCACGGTATAGCCAAGCCCGCTTTCTGCCAGAGCAATCATGGAATGCATGGCGTCTATTTCCATCTGAACATTAGCTGTGAGTCCGTTGTGATCCATCGCTTCATCTACCAAGATGCGGATACCATGCGGACGGCTAGGTAAGACCAACGGTATTTCAGCCAAACGGGCGGATTGAACAGGGCCATTACCTATTCGCGCCGGGTCTTTGGGCGAGCCAATAAGAAATAGCTCGTCACTTAGTATGGGGTCTGTCCTCAGCGTCTTGCCTTTGAGGTTAGGGGTGTCATACAAAACAGCTACATCTAGTCGTGCGGTGGTCAACCATTCGAGTACGTGGCCGCTGTAACCCTCCATCACTTTGAGTGAGACGTTGGGAAAAGCCCGACGAAATTCTTGGACTAACTCAATTGCCAAGACGGTTGCGATGGAGGAGGGCATACCAATGGTGACTTGTCCTACGGGTGAAGCGCCTAAGGCTTGAATGGCGGTTTTGGCGCTCTCAGCAGTATCTAAGATCCCGCGGGCATATTGCTCCAGTAACTTACCCCCTTCGCTCAATACGACGCCGCGGCCTGTACGGTGAAATAACTCTGTACCTAATTCCAACTCGAGTAATTTAATTTTTCTGCTCAGCATAGGTTGCGTACTCGATAGTCGAATGGCAGCGCGAGAGAAGGTACCGAGCTCGGCTACGGTCAAAAATGTTTTAAGTTGGTCTAGCTCCATAGGTCAGCTACTCATTATGCGTGAATCGTAGTTCTGGTATGTGGAAATACGCGTAGCAGGAAATTCACCAGAAGACTAAGATGATACGGAAGCAAAAAACAACGGAGATAAAACATGTTGCGCCAACTAGTCGTAGGTTTAGTGACGGGCTTGGTATTTGCGCTGGCAGGGGCGCAAACCTTTCCAAGCAAACAAATCACCATCATTGTGGGAGTCGCGCCTGGTGGAACGCTCGACGCCCTGGCGCGGCAAGTGGCCTTGGGTTTGAGCACCACGCTCAAGCAGTCGGTCATTGTTGAAAACGTTACGGGGGCCGGTGGCTTGGTCGGATTCCAGCGTTTGCTCAAAGCAGAGCCTGACGGCTACACGCTGAACTTCAGCAACCAGTCCTTGCTCATCATTCCGCACTTGTATCCCAAGGGCAATTTCGATCCCCTGACCGATCTAGCACCTATCGGAACTGTGGCCACGGTACCCATGGTTATGGCGGTCAGCAATGCCAGTGGCATCAAGGACCTCCCTGCATTAATGGACTACTTAAAACGTAATCCGGGCAAGGCCAACTTTGGATCTGGGGGACCTGGAACAACGGCGCATTTGGCCGAGGCCTTGTTTCTTAATATGAACAAGGTGGATGCGACCTTGGTGCAATACCGTGGAACGGGCCCAGCCTTAGTTGATTTAATGAGTGGTGTGATCGATGGAATCATTGACCAAACCGTCACCATCATGCCGTTGAATGCCGATAAAAGAATCCGCGCGATTGCCGTATCTTCACCGCAACGTCTTTCCCAGTTGCCAGATGTCCCTACTTTTGCAGAGGGCGGCGTTCCACAGTTTGATCTGCGTATATGGAACGGCTTGGTGGCGCCTAAAGGCACGCCTCGTCCCGTGTTGGACAAACTGGCGGCCGCGCTATCGCAGGTTATCGATAGTCCTGAGTTCAAAGACCGTGTAGAAAAGCAACTGGCTTCACAAACACCGCCTATGGCAGAGCGTGGACCCGATGCATTTCGTAAATTGCTTGAGCAAGACAGCGAACGCATTTCAAGTTTGATCAAGGCTATCGGCATTAAGCCTGCCAACTAATTCCCGGCCATTTGGCCTTATTCTTGAACGGACGCTTTTATGTCAAAACCAGCTTTAGGATTTATTGGATTAGGAAAAATGGGTGCTCCTATGAGTAAGCGACTCATGGAAGCAGGCCATACGGTGTATGTATTCGACCGAGATGAAGCTGCGCTTGCTAACATGGTCTCTGCTGGAGCCAAACGCATGGCCTCAGTGAAAGAGGTTGCTGATCATGCAGAGACCGTTATCTTGAGTTTGCCAACACCTGAGATTGTGGACGCGGTATGTTTGCATTCAGGTGGCGTGATCGAGGGTAGCAAGGTCAAGCGTGTGGTAGATCTCTCGACTATTGGCCCGCGTGCCGCAGCGGCGGTGTGTAAAGCATTACAGGTAGCTGACATTGTGTATGTTGACTCACCTGTCAGTGGGGGTGTGATGGGGGCTGTCAAAGGCACTCTGGCAGTGATGGTGTCGTGCCCTAGAAGCCACTTTGATGATTTAGAGAGCACCTTGGCCATCTTTGGTAAAACCTTTTACTTGGGTGAAAAAGCTGGGCAAGCGCAAACAGTTAAGTTGGCCAACAACATCATGTCAGTAGCCGCGGTAGCTATAACTTCTGAAGCGGTTGTGATGGGTGTCAAAGCGGGTGTTGATCCAAAAATCATGCTCGATGTCATCAACGCGGGCTCCGGAAGAAACACAGCATCGGCTGACAAATTTCCTCGGTGTGTTTTGCCCCGCACATTTGATGTGGGGTTTGCTGCCGCACTCGCTTACAAAGATGCGCGCCTGTGCGTAGAAGAAGCTGAGTACATTGGGGTTCCTATGGTGGTGGGGTCGGCTGTGCGTGAGTTGATGTCCATTACCTTAGCTGTCTGTGGCAAGGACGCAGACTTCTCTGATGTCGTCAAAGTCTTGGAATCATGGGCGGGTGTTGAGGTACGTGGGTAATTTTTTTAACTTTTTAAAGGATGCATCATGAGTGAAACAGAACTTTTTAAGCGCGGGCTCGAAATTAGAAAAGCGGTGGTGGGGGCTGAATATGTTGACAAATCTATTGCCGCTGCCGATAGCTTCAATATGCCCATGCAAGAGCTAGTGACGGAGTACTGCTGGGGCGCTGTGTGGGGGCGCGAAGACCTGCCACGCAAAACACGCAGCATGCTCAACTTGGCCATGATCAGTATCTTGAATCGTCCACACGAGCTCAAGCTGCACATAAATGGCGCCTTGCGCAATGGCGTGACCAAAGAAGAGATACGTGAAGTCTTTTTACAAGTGGCCATTTACGGAGGAGTCCCGGCGGCTATCGATTCTTTCCGAATTGCACGTGAAGTGTTTGACGCGAACGACAAAAAGGCGTGAGTCGCTTGTGAATTGCATCTGAGATGGGCACGATTGCTGAAACGCTGGGTGCTTTTGTTGCCCAGACACATTCCACCGATCTACCTGTATTGGCGCTAGAGCGCGCCAAAATGAGCTTGGTCAGTACGCTTGCGAGTGCGGCCGTCGGGTTCGGTATTGAGTCTGCGCGGCAAGTGCGGCACCTAGAGCAGGCATTAGGTGGCGAACCAAGTGCAAGCGTCTGGTTTGGAAACGGACGTTTGTCTGTCGACCGTGTTGCACGCGTCAATGCGATGGCGAGTGACGCTGCTGCATCAGATGACAGCGATATGCGTAGCATTGCGCATATTGGAACCATTGCAACAGCGGTGGGTTTGGCGATGGGCGAGAGGCTCCATACATCGGGTCAAGATATTTTGACAGCCATGGTTTTGGGGTATGAGGTTGCGGGACGTGTCGATGAAGCGCTAACACCAGGGCGAATGCAGCGTGGCTTTCATGGATCCGTCTCGACTGTATTTTGTGGCGCTGTGACCTCCGCCAAGTTGTTAGGTTTAGGGTCTGAGCAAATGGCCCAAGCGATTGCGATTGCCGCTACCTCAGTTGGCGGTATGGCGATTGCCGCCGACACCAGTTGTGCCCGTGAATACCATGCGGGGTTGGCGGCTATGTTGGGGGTGCAGGCCGCATTAGCTGCGCAGGCGGGATTCAAATCTGAGTTGGCGGTGATGGAGTCGCCGCGCGGGTTTTTTGACGCGTTCAATGGACAAGCCGTTAATCAGGTGACGCGCGATTTAGGTGCTTCATGGGACATCGTCACGGATATGGCGATAAAACTGATACCAGGAGCGCATCCCTTCCATGCCATTGCCGAGGCTGCTTGGATGGCTGCCATAACGCACAACATTGATCCCCATACCGTGCGACGTGTCACGATTACGGCGCCGCAGTTAAAAGTGTGGCAAAAGCAAGCAGTACAACCCCATGACTTGATTGGTGCCGCGCACAGCGTACCCTATTTTGTTGCTGCGGCGTTGGTGGACCGGCGATTTGGATGGGACCATTTCAGTCCTGAAAAAATGCGCGATCCGAATATCGCATTAATGTTGCCGCGTATCGTCTTCGATCCAGATCCACCCCCTTGGCCGGATCGTTTTCCACACCGCCATGGTGGAACGATCACGATTGAATTCAACGATGGTAAATCCCTACAAAGCACCTGTTCGGCGCCTCGCGGTTCAGGCGCACGCGGCATTGCGTGGACAGATGTTGATGACAAATGCCGAATCTTATTACCGCAAAGCGGTCTGGCTGCGTCATCTGTAGAGGCGTGTTTGGACTTGGCGCATCGTTTTGAAGAATTAGAGTCTGCCACGGTGTTGACAGACCTGATTCGTTTAGAAAATCTGTGAAAACTAAAAAATCGCTACAAGCCGCAGTGAAAAATTAATGGAAAACGCGCAACATAACCATACCCATTTGAAAGGCAAAACGGCACTGGTGACAGGGTCCACGGGTGGATTAGGACTAGCCATTGCAGATGCCTTAGCACGCGCGGGATGTCATATTGTTTTACATGGACTCGATGCGCCACAGGATGCGCAAACCCATATTGATAAATTACAGCGTGAATATGGTGTGCAAGCCCAATACCTTAAAGCTGACTTGCGAGTTCAAACAAGTATCCCTGCCATGTTCGAAAAAATTGGAGCAATTTTTGGGGGCGTTGATATTTTGGTCAATAACGCTGTTTTGCGTCATTTCGAACCGATTGAATCGCTGCCCATCCAATCACTCAATAACGCATTAGCGGTCAATGTCACAGCAGCCTTCCATGCCATACAAATGAGTCTCCCTCACATGCGTGCGCGTGAATGGGGGCGTATTTTTAATATGACCTCTGTGTATAGTGCGCGCGCTGTCGCCAACCGCTTGGACTACATCACTACCAAAACAGCCTTGGTAGGTATGACACGTGCCGTCGCCATAGAAACTATTCACCAAGGCATTACCTGTAATGCGCTGTGCCCTGGCTCGGTTCTCACCCCAGATATCGAAAGACGGGTACAAGCTTTAATGAAAAAAGAGTCGCTTGATATGGAAAAAGCGACGCAACTATTTTTATTAGGAAAACAACCTACGGGTCGATTTGTAGAGGCTTCCCATATTGCAGATATGTTGGTATTTTTATGCGGGCCTGCGGGACGAGATATCACGGGAGCTATCTTGCCAGTAGAAGGCGGATGGCTTGCGGTATGAAACTATGCGTTAAAGGAACTTAGAGTATGTCTAAAAAAGTAAGCATTGGATTTATTGGTGTAGGGGTGATGGGGCACCCTATTGGGAAACATCTGATGGCTCATGGCTACGACCTGCTGGTGTTTGACGTGAGTGACGTCGCCGTCAATGCCATGGTGAAAGAAGGCGCGAAGGCGGCCCAAAGTACTTTAGACGTCGCCAACCAGGTAGATATTATTTTTACGAGTTTGCCTAGTCCAGCGGTATTTACCGATGTGATGGTGGGCGAGAGTGGAATCGTGGCTGGTCAAAAGGCAAAGACCGTGGTAGATCTTTCTACCGTCGGTTCGCGTGCCATGAAACATGCGGCGGCAGGCTTGCTGGCTAAGGGCATTGACTTGGTGGATGCGCCTGTCAGTGGCGGTCCCGCCGGTGCTAGAGCAGGCACTTTGTCGATCATGGTGGCTGGAAAAACGCAATCTGTAGAAAAAGTGCAAGCCTTGTTGGAGTGCTTTGGCAAACTGTTTATTGTGGGGGCAGATCCTGGTCAAGCGCAGTTGCTAAAGTTATTGAACAACATGCTGTCCTCCACGGCATTTGCTATTACTTCTGAAGCGTTTGTAGCTGGTGTTAAGGGCGG
>Ga0209191_1001004_pt1 | contig 19504 bp, 20 predicted proteins | sample S_130626_EF_Meta_FD_187320 | JGI IMG/M metagenome (GOLD analysis project Ga0209191, IMG submission 187320) | Freshwater microbial communities from Lake Simoncouche, Canada to study carbon cycling - S_130626_EF_MetaG (SPAdes) (version 2) | ecosystem: Environmental > Aquatic > Freshwater > Lake ...
CTTCAGTATTTGATATATAAAATGTATTATTACCTAGACTTGCGGAAATATTATACATAGATAATGGTATTTCCATATTTGTTACCGATATACATCTTACATCATTTATACGCTCGGGTAATGTTATATTATAATTGATAAGTTGGCTAGAGTTATATTCGTCTCTAAATCTTGTATCGATATTTATATATTTGGTTTTACTGGGTTTAACTACATCAGTCATTACCATATGACTTCCATATTGGGTGGTTTTAGGCCCCATAAATAATTCTTTATTATCCATATATTTACTCATTTTATATTATATAAATTTATTTTTTTTGTCTATTATTTACCACAAGACGAACAACTCTTCGTATTCTGTAATTGTCCTATCATTCCATATGTTGATATAATTTTAGGTATTTTCATAAATTCATCTCGGGTTAGCATTGGTATTTGTTTCGGAATGTTTGTATTTATGGGTGCTTCTACTACTTTTGGTAAGTTCATATTTTTATGATTATCTATCGGTTTTCTAAGTGGTTTATTTCTATCTAAATTCGTTCGATTATTCGTTCCATTCATAGTTAATATGAGTGTCATATAAAATTGAAAAATTGATGTCTATATTATATGAATAGAAAAAGAATCAAATGAATCATTCTCTATCGGACATACTCGATAGATTAAACCAACTTGAAAACCGCGTCAATTTATTAGAAAAAGAAAATACTTCATTGAAAAATGGTATAGTGATGAAAAGAAAAATAGATGTATTAGAATGGTTAAATGACGAATTGGATATAGTTCCGAGTATGACTTTTCAAAAATGGATTCTCTCATTACAATATGATAAATCGATTCAAACAGTTTTTCGTGAAGGATTGATACCTGGTATTATAGAAGTATTAGATATTGGTATCAATGATGTTTCATTAAAAGATTATTTATATTTACCGATACGTGTCTTTTGTCAAAAACAGAATTTGTTTTATGTGTATGATATCGATTATACGAATCAAGATAAGGAAATCAAATGGTCAATATTATCAAACGCTGATTTGGATAAATGGATTACTATTATTTGTAATAAATTCTTGGCTGAATTCCAGAAATGGTTCAAAGAAAATGAAGAAATGATTCAAACCAATGAAAAAATGAATGATAAGTATGTATTATATTTCAAAAGAACCTTGGGTGATAAACGTATCACCGAAGAACTGCGTAATCAGCGGGTAAAACAACATATTATTAAATCGATAAAACAAAGTCATAAACAATTATGTTGATGAGGTTATTATGTATTTTTTATTGGAAAAATTGATTTAATAATACGGTATTATAATAGAACCAAAATAAATAAGTATAATGGAATCTGAATTGAACTTAAAAAACAAGGCGTTTGGATTTAATATTTTTCAATATATTAAATATTTATGTAAATCTAAGAACGGAAAAAAAATAGAAATATTGGTAAAAAAAATAAATAAATATTTTGAATTCTTTCGTGAATTAGATTTGAAAAAGGGTGAAACATATAAAAAGAAAATGTATTTTGATTTGAAACGGATAAATTTTCGTAATATTGGCGAATTAGGTTTACTTGGTGGGTTTAGTTGTTTTTGCGAAGTAAACCCGTATGAAATTACGCCATTATTAATGAAATATTTTATAAAATATTATGATAAGACAATAGATAAATTTTATCCGTTAGACTTTAACACATATGGCAATCAACACCATAATTATTTTACAATAGATAATTATGAAAATACACAACAAAAGTTATCACGCGATTTTGGAGATAATTTTAAAAAATGTGATAATCCGCAAAATATGAATACTTGTTTACAAAATTGTGATATTACACATATAAAATTAATGAATCGTAATAGTGTGCATTTGTTAGATGAAACGTATGAAGAATTTGAATTAAAAATATTACAACATATTTTATATGAATTACAAGATAAATATGTATTTTATAAACAAATAGAATTTTATACAAAACCATTGGAATAAAAATATAACCAGACATATTTTTTATTGGAAAAATTGATTTACTTTCATTCTAATATAATATGAATAAACAAGATAAAATGACAACAACTGATAAAAAAACACCACCCGATTACTTAGCCAAATTAAATGCCCATCCACGTGACCAATTCATCGAATTCGATGAAGGACCACATATTTATACTGTCCACGGTGAGCAAGGATATACTTCAGTCACCACCTTTAATCATTCACATTTCGGTGATTTTAATGCGGATGAAATCATTGATAATATGTTAAAAAGTAAAAAAATGTTAGACCCCACTTATAAATATTATGGAATGACCAAATCACAAATCAAGGCACAGTGGGATAAAAAACGTGATTCTTCTTCTTTTGCTGGTACAAAAATGCATTTTGATATCGAATGTTATTATAATTATATGGAAGTCGAAAATGATTCGATTGAATTCGAATGGTTTTTAAAATTCGATGCGGACTATCCCGAATTAAAACCCTATCGAACAGAATGGATGGTTTATTATGAAGAATTAAGATTATCAGGGTCTATTGATATGGTTTTCGAGAACCCCGACGGAACCATACAAATTTATGATTGGAAAAGATGTCAAGAAATCGTAAATGAAAATTTATATGGTAAAACGGCGACTACCGAATGTATCAAACATTTACCCGATACCAATTTCTGGCATTATGCGTTACAGTTAAATACGTATAAAACAATTCTAGAACATAAATATGGTAAAAAAGTAACAGGATTATATTTGGTTTGCTTACATCCAGATAATCCATATAAAACATATGAACGCATTCAAGTACCCTTTTTGGAAAAAGAAATGGAAGACTTATTTGAATATAGAAGACAACAAGTAGCGGAAGGAAAACATCTGGTAAAAAAACATTGATAAATAAAATGGATATAAACACATTTTGATTGATACTATAAATGGATTCTTTTTTCACTTATATTATCGAATTTTATTTTAAATTGATATGTATTCTACAAACATTATGGAAGAGATACTCCCAAAAAGAGATAGAACAACCTCCGTTAAAAACAGAAACGATTAAAGATATTACTGAAAAATATGTAGAAAAACATAAAGCGAAATTCTTAAAAACATTTGATGAGAATTATCCGAATAAAATCACTATAAATTTTAATATTGATGCAGTATATTATTCAAAAAAACTATTTCAAGAAATGTTAAACGATATAAATAATCCATTAGAAAAAGAATGGAAAACGCGTTTATTATTTGAAACCACACCTCGCGGAAATATCATTATGTTTTATGACCCCTATAAATTAGGGTTTGCATATTATTGTGACCGTTATTTACCCTATGATATTATTAATGCAGTTGCTATGAAATATGTGGTTGTATTTCAATGTCAACATTTTTTTATAGATGAACATATTGTTCCTGAAGATAAACCATCTCCATTATTGAAATTATTAGAAGAGGATAAACCTGAAAAATCATTGGAAAATACTAAGGAAACAAAAAATGAAAAAGGAGATATAGAAAAGTTGAAAACTGGCCCATTTGCCAAATTCAAAAATTATAATAAGGTTTCATCCAAGATAACTGAAAATAAAAAGAACGCCGATAAATCTGAAAAACAAAAGGAACGTAATAAATTTATTAATTTGGGTAAAATATGTAATTTTAAATTATTACAATTACCATATAAGAAAAAAATCGTTCCAGTATTCTCGTCACAATTGGCTAACGATTTATTCGACAATAGCTCTATACAAAAAGAAGTTTTTAGCTACCGTGATTTTAAAAATAAAAATAAACTAAAACAGACTTAGATAGTTTGTATTGTCGCTTTCCATTTTAAAAATCCTACACTCTTTTTTAATTGAAATGATGTACCCAGGTGCGATTTAGCTATCGAATATGCTTTCATTTCCTTTTCAGATAATGATTCTAAATATAATTCTAATAATCGATTTAATTCTGTATCCTTATCCATTGTTGTGTAAATAATATAATACATTTATTATATTATTTTCAAATCAATTTTTTATACCGTTCAACATATCTATGTATGGAATAAGTTACTCAAAAGTTTAATACGTTCTACCATTACCTGGTAATATAGATAAATTTGTTGTTCTTATGCTAACTTCATCATTCTGCTCACAAGGTAGAATAATATTACGTGTATATTCTCCACTCGATATAGGTACATATGAACTAAGTGGTTTGGTAAAGGTCAATACTTTTGTTTTTCCTGCTCTAGGTTTATTACAGCACTTACTGGTTCGGCTTCTATCACATTCTTCTAATGATTCATTGATGGTACGTTTAGCAAGTTTTTCGATATATTGTTCGTGAGAATTGGTATTTGAATTATTATCAGGTTTCACAGATGAAAATGGCTGAGGACGTCTTATCCAGCGATATTTGGTATCTATCATTCCTTGAGTATTCATTACAGATGATTTTACAATAGAACTATCTTCAGTGGTTTTTACTGCACTTTGTACGATAGGTTTAATTAAATAGGTTCCACAGCAACCACCATGACCTCTTAAAGTATCTCCTTTCATCAAACTTCTAGGTAAAGAACGAGATAAAGATGTTTGACCAACGAAGCCTTGGTTACGATGAGTACCATTTAATGAAAATTGTTTTTCACCTACACTCATATTATTATATTTAGTTTGGGTTTTTCGTTTTAAAGTTGCAATTGACATTATATATAACAGATATATATTATTTGTTCGTCGTGAAATACTTCAATAAAAAATGTTATTTCATTGTAAATGGAGAACTTAGATTTAGATATTGGTAATTATACTATCAAAGATATCGAAAAATTTTTTAGATTTAAACCTCGTTCAAAATATACTGCATCTGATATTGAATTAAGAGAATATGAAATTCGAGAACAATTATTAAATAGTGGTCATATCAATAAACGTTTCAAAAGAGATTTAATCGAATTCTTATCCTTAGCCAAAGATTGGTTGATCTATGTTAAATGTAAGCCAGATGAAAAACAACCTACTACAATTCCTAAAAATTATAAATTAGATACCTTAGATACTCCTGTTTCCGCAGAAATACCAAATAGAAATGGAGAACTTACTATTCGTCCAGATACCCAATATATTAATACTCAAAATAGTGATTTCTTTCCAGGTATTATGAATCCATTAAGTACTCGGGTTATTACCAAATGTTTAAATATCGATACACGATTTCGTGATAATATTTATACTACCAAATGTACTGATTTTACTATCAATCTACCTATGAAATTCAGTAAAGTGGTTTCGATGCAATTGGCAGCATTGGAGTTTCCTGTTACATTCTATGGTATATCAGAAGAACTCGGTAATAATTTTATTTATATACAAGTCAATTATAATGCATTGGATGGTTCTGAAGAGGTATTGGATGCATCGGCTACATATTATATTCCTGACGGTAACTACAATTCAAGTGATGTTATTGAATTATTAAATGCTCAATTATGCCCACTCGATTCTAATAATAATATGACACAACCTGATAATATTTTTTCTTATGTACAAATGGTAATTGATGTTACTGCCAATGGATCGGGCTCTGGAAAAGTAACGATATACCCTACGGGTGATAAAGCGAGTAATATAAATCTAATTACTCTCGACTTTACTAGAGGAAAAAACGGTGAAGTGGATAATGTTCCACTCACTAATAAATTAGGTTGGAATTTAGGATTTCAAAAAACATTATATAATGATGCTACTTCTTACACTGCAGATACCATTGTCGAACCATCGAATGTTAGATATGTATATTTAATTGTGGATGATTTTAATAAAAGTGCAAATAACCATTTTATCAGTGTCTTTAATAAATCTGTTTTAAATCCAAATATTTTAGCAAGAATTGCAATCAAAGGTTCTTATTTTAGTATTATTATGGGTAATGATTTTAACATTACATCGGAACCTAGAAAATATTTTGGCCCAGTGGATATACAGCGATTAAAAATACAAATTGTAGATGAATATGGTAAAATTCTGAATATGAATAATTCCAATTTTTCTTTTTGTCTCAATTTAAAAATGCTTTATGATTTATAATTTATGATTTATAATTTATGATTTATAATTTATGATTTTCTATTAATATATTGTAAATATATATTGTAATGACAACATTAAGTAATTTAGGTAGTGTATTAAATGGAATTAATATAGACTCATCCAGTAATGCTATACACGAAGCATATACAGGTAATGTCTATGCTTTCCTTGCTACAGGTGGTTTCACAATGGACCAATGTTTCAATACAATTAAACTGTATGAACAAGAAAAATTAGCACAATATGATGTAACCAGTGCAGTTCAAGTACGTTTCGATGTTCGTACATTTAACCAAAAATTAGGTCTAATAAAAGATGACAATAACTTCTATATTACTGATTCATCGTTGAACACTTATCTTGATAGATTCCCAATTGATGAAATTACTATATCTGCTGATGAATTTGTTGACGGTATGACATCGGCACAGGTCATTTCAGTTGGCACATATAGTACAATGTATAGTGATTATATTCAATTTGTCAATACATATTTTGGTTATGCAGGTGGGTTCTCGTCTTTATTCGCATCCGCGAGTGAATTTGATATCAATAAAGGTGTTTTCGATTATAATTCGTTTATTAACTTACTGAATCCATATAATAGTGCCGACGGAACTTATCCGAATTATGGAATTGATGGTACTGATTTAGGATATGATGCTAGTGGTGAAAATGTCAAATTATTAACAGGAAATATTACGGTTTCTAACATTAATAATTTATTAAGATATGCTATTGATTCAAATGTATTCAATAATAGAACTCCTGCGACTGTCACACCTATACAAGTATATGGTAATGCAAATATTATTCCGTCAATAATTGATGGTGGTAACCAAACAGCTTCCGATTTATGTGGTAATGTTACAAGTGACTTACAAGCTATGTGGAAGTCTAACTATGGTATGGCCGATGGTTTTGTTGCAGGTGATTTGATTTTCATCCCTGCTGGTACTACTGTCAAATTACATTTAGATATTGATTCTGAATTATATAATCCATTAAATAATATAGGAGCTACCAACGTTCTTGATTTGATACAAAGAACTACTGTAAACAGTAAAGGCGATACTACCAGTAAAACTTATTTTACTGAATCATCAAGTGCTACTGCAACAAATATCGATAGAACATTGACCGCTCCATTATTAATTAAATTAGATAATTTATCTACAACAACTTCTAGAGTTTATCCAGTTACTGTTATACCTAGAGATAGATTCAATGTGGATTCTAGTGGTAATATTATTTATGCTCGTGATGCAGATGATAATGAAATTACTACAACTATTTCTAACTATAGTTCTCAATATACTACATCTGATTTACCAATTCGTCATTATATGCAATATAATTATAGACACGCTACTGGTATTGCCAATAGTACAAATGATATAAATCCAATTGGTACATCTGCACCTATTAATACTGACCCAGATGCTGGTGCACCTTATCAGCAACCTGATATTCAAAGTGGTACAACAACCGATTCTGTAACAACTGAACCTACCACAACTGAACCTACCACAACTGAACCTACCACAACTGAACCTACCACAACTGAACCTACCACAACTGAAGAACCTACCACAACTGAACCTACCACAACTGAAGAACCTACCACAACTGAAGAACCTACCACAACTGAAGAACCTACCACAACTGAACCTACCACAACTGAACCTACCACAACTGAACCTACCACAACTGAACCTACCACAACTGAAGAACCTACCACAACCGAAGAACCTATAGTGTAATACTAATCTAATCAGTAATTTAGTACTATAAATAATATTTTCAATTATTAAAATATTATTATAATTATTTTATAGGTATATTACAGTTAAGATATATTTTAAATGGCTTATTATATTACACCAAATACTCGTAACACGAATGGAACTTATTCAGGTAATTGTTATGCGTTTGGAGCCAGTGGTGGATTTATTGTACAACAAGGTTTTAGTCAAGTTGTATTACATCAACCTGATGTATTGGAAAAATATGATGTTACTGATGCTATTCAACTACAATTTAGTGCTCGTACTCTAAATAAAAAAATTGGTATATTAAAAGATTCAACAAATACAAGAGTGGTAGAAGCTTGGTATAATCCAACAACCGAAACACTTGGGTATGATAGTTTAAAATTATGTGCTTGTGAATTTTCGAATGGCTTGAATTTTGATAGTGTCATTTCCGTGGGTAGATTAAAACATTTATATACAGATTTCAAAAGTACTGTGAATACTTATTTTGGTGACCCTGGTGGTTTTGCCTCTATATTCGCCAATGCCAATGAATTCGATATTAATGATGGAGTATTCGATGCAAATGCGTATATACAAGTTATTAATTCATCTAGTTTCACTATGACTGGTAGTTTTGTATCCGATTTATATGGTGATGTTCATATATACGATATTAACGATACATTAAGGTGGGTAGTAGATACAAATATATTCAGAAACAGAGACCCCAATGACCATAATTATGGTGTTGTTGATGGTTTTGTAGCAGGTGATTTGGTTTTTATTCCAGAAGGTTTTACTATTACGCTATCCTTAGATATAGAAGCAGAAACATTATTTCCTATCAATAACGTGGGGCCTGCTTTTTTAAATACGATTCGTGATAAATTAAATTGGACAAGAGGTTATGTAAAAAGAAGTACTACGTGGAGTACTACAAATATTACACAAACCACTACGGTTCCTATTTTATTAGTATTATCCGATACTACGTTAGAGAACTATACTAATTTCGGTAAATCTTGGTCAATTACATCAAATGTCGACCAAGATGGTGCCCCCATAAGCAAAGTGGATAATTGGTTAGCTGTTCGTATTTCTAGTACTGGAAAACATCAAACTGCTATCACTGCTTCTGGTGATATTTATGTTTCTAATAATTACGGCACAATTAGAATTCCTACTTATAATATCGGTGAATCAACGACAAATATGGTTGCGATTTCATTTACTGGTATGCACCAAACGGTGAGTAATGGACAAGAAATTTTTATTTCCGATGATTATGGCCAAAATTGGAGAAGCACTTTTGATTCAGGTACATCCAAAATTTTTGTTTCTATTTCACTAAATGGTCAATACCAAACACTTGTATCTAGTGGCGATAATGTTTATACATCAAGTGATTTTGGTCGTAATTGGACTCCTGCTCTTATTGAAAGTGAAATATATTATTCGGTACAGGCTTTCCCAACTGCTAGTATAGCCGTTTCATATAATGGTCTATATCAAACTATTGCTACTGAAAATATCTATATTTCGAATGATTATGGTAAAACCTGGAAAAATACCACCATCGATGATTTTGAAGATAGAAATTGGTATTCCGTTGCTATGTCATCTGATGGATTATACCAAACGGCTTTAGAATCGGGAGGTGATATCTATATTTCTCAAGATTATGGTAATACTTGGTCATATGTGTCCGACCCAGTTGTTGTAAATAAGAATTGGGTATCAGTATCCATATCTGCTACTGGTCAATATCAAACAGCTCTTGAACAAGATGGTAGTATTTATACCTCTATTGATTATGGATATAGTTGGAGCATAGTCGATGACCCTGCTCTTCAAAATAAAAAATGGCAATATGTTTCGGTTTCTTCCGATGCATTATACCAATGTGCAGTCGAATATGGTGGTCATATTTATACTTCACAAGTATTAGCACAAGAAATCAATCCTGATGCACAACATTGTGTTTGTGAAGATGACTAAGTAATTTTGTAAATATATTATCTATTCTTGAAAAAATAATATATTTCGGGTTTAGCTAATATAATATGTTTGAATATATTATATTATGCCTTATCGTACCAGAAAAGTTCGTGGTAAAAATTGTTATAAAGTTTATATCAAAGGTTCTCGAAAAACCCTTCGAGCAAAACGAAATAAAGGTGTTTTTGCTTCCTGTACTTCCAAAGAAAACGCTATCAAGCAAATGAGACTTTTACGTGCTCTTAAATTCAACAAAAAATTTATTTCTTATTCTTCACGTAAAAGAAGAACTATGAAAAAACATTAACGATTCCTCTTATCGACTAGACTTATCGAGTAGTCTTATCGACTAGACTTATCGAGTAGTCTTACAACTACAAATATTATTATTTACACTATTTGGTAAGCAATCGCACGCCAACGTTGATATCGATTCCGTTGTTTTTTTCACATATTTACGCACTGGTCTCGGAGTAAAATAAAAATCACCTAATGGTACTCGATTAGGTCTTTCATCCGTACCACTACATACTATAAACGAAGGACATTCCGATATTTTTTTTTCAATTCCAAATATTAAATTATATCCAGATGGTACTAACTGTGTGGTTAAGGTAGTGGTATTTTCGATAGTATTTGCTATTTTATATTGTTTAAAATCTATATAATCTTGATTCGTAAATATCGCATCAAGTTTATTCATTTTTAATATAGTTCCTATTCTTTTATGTTTTAATAAATCACTCTGTGACATATTTCTATATACTTTCTATATATTTTTTCGTAAGGCTAAAAGAGAATCCACCAAAAAGTATTCCTATTAGAGAACCTACCAATATTTGTGATATGGTATGTCTTCGATATTTCCATCTCTGATAACCTGTTAAAATTGCTATGCATAATTCTATTATAAACGAATATATCGAATGCTTTACTAAATATAGATATGTTAATGCAAAAAATACTGATTGTGTGTGTCCTGATGGCATTCCATATTTATTCATTTCCGTATTATATTGACTATCTTCATCATCAAATAATGTTATTCCATTTGTTGGCCTAGGATCTTTAATTGTCATTTTTAGAAGTGTATTCAAAATACTATTTATACCAGTAAATACTAAATAACCCGATAAATATTTGTGTTGCTTCAATAAACTTATAAAACCAATGACAAAATTTATACTTGGACCATAATATCCTATTTTATCTATGATTTTTTCCATTATATAATATCTTATTATTTGTTTCCGCCTATGGGTTTTTGTTGATATAATTGTTCACATATTAATGAAAATGACCAATTTGAACCGTTCAAATTTACTATGTCTCCCCTATCACTTACCAATTTCACTTTCATTCTACTCAAATTCACTGGCCCAAAATATGTGCGTTCTTGATTCTGTAATGTACCACCATAATCCACATATACAGAACCGTTATCCAAACCCGCAATCTTCATCGGTATATATGCAAACACATCTTGTACAAAAGGCCCTGAACCATAACTTTTTGCACTTACATCTGCCGCATTACTTATAACGGAACTCTGTCTTTTTGCATTTGCATTTTCGGTTATTGCACGTATTTGATTTTGTGTTAAATTATTATTTGCATTTTCATCTGGAGTTAAATCGTATACTAATAAATTGGTTACAGGATCACACGATAATTTGCTACGATTTGCATACGAAGGTAGTGAAATATCACTGTTATTTGATGCTACTGTTACCAAACCATCATTCAAATGATTTTGATTATAATCATCTAAACATATCAAAAAATAATTATACAAATTTACACTAACCGTTGTATCTCCCGATAATTGTATTATGCTGCCTCGTGTTCCGCGTAATGATAAATTATATGTTGTACTATCATGAAATCCTATCAACCAACCGATTGTTGTATCCCACGTTGTGTTTTTTACACTTTTTACACCTGTATAACATTTCATAAAACTCGTCTGATCATAAAACACCAAATTATAATCGGTTGAATAATAATATTTATTTATATTGATTCTTAATTTTGTATATTCATTATTATTCGATTTTACAACACTTATACTTGAACCATATGTCAATTCATTATTTGCTAATACCGTATTAATTGCCTTTATTAAATTATCTCTAGTATATTTTATTGGGGTAATTCCGTCTGATTCAGTGGCAGGTATCTTGAATTGTATATCATTCTCTCCTTTCAATGCAGTAACTCCATATTCATATGGCTTTATATAAAATATATTATCTGAATTATCCGTAAATTGAATACTATTAATTAATACTGCAGATGTTGCTACAAGTTTAGTGTAAGATGTTGTTGTTGTTGGTATTGTACTTAATTCTATACCGCCTAATGCACCATATGCTGAAGACAAATATTCTGATGCTATATGTAAATTATAATACCACGTTGACTGATCATAATCGGTCGTTGTTATATCATACGTTGCATCATAAAATCCTATTTTATATTCGGTTTGTGTCAATGTCTTTTTGATAACGATTGTCAAAGTACAATCCAATTTATTTGTTACTTCATTCGGTGTTATTGTTATATTTGACCCTAAAAATAATTTTTTCCATCACTATCTGTATAATTCGAAAATAAATTATTTATGCCTCTCTCTATATCCTGATATTTATAAAGGATTCCAGTCGGATGTCTCGTATATAATCCATCAGTCAATATTTTAAATGTTCCCGCATTCTGATTACCATAATTTTTTAAACTTGGACTTGCTATCAATAAATAACTACTATCTATTGTATATTGAGTGTTTTCATCAAATGATGAATGAAATACATAACCACTTCCAGATAAATCAAAATATTCATATGCGTAACTACCCGTTAAATCAGCCAAATTTACTGTCGTTGTACCATCCGTTGTTGATACGAATTCTGATATAAATGAACTCATAAAATCAGGTATTTCCAAATACATATCATAATAGGAATATGTTATATTATCGGTTGCGTTATAATAATTATATAAATTTTCGGTATCATTATCTGAAAAATCATAAATAATATTTTCCGAAATATCTTTTAAACTGCTTCCTTCTAGCGTAAATGCACTCGCTAAATTCAAATAGAATGTTGTATTTGGTAAATTATATGAAAAATCTGATATATGTCTTACTATTTCATCATCTTTATCAAAAAATGTATATGTATTATCATTTGTATCTTGAAACGTATATGTGCCGTTTGATACATCCACATATGTATATGTATTTCCGTTTTCATCACTTAATGTATTATTAGCAGTTAAATTCATTTTGCCGTGTAAATAATCCCCTGACAGATCTAACATTGTTGTCAATAGACCTCCTTTTATATCCAAATAATACATATCCTGTGTGAAAGTTCTATTTAAATCCACATGTAATTTAAATATAGAATCGGTATCTATATACCCCTTCATATAAGTCGTATTAAAATCACCCAAGGTGTTTTTCGGATTTTTAGTAATTGTATTACCATTTTCAGTTATAATTGCCGTATTTATTGCACTAATATAATCTGCTAATGTATAACCTGCAGTTGAATTATTTAATGTTATTTTGTAGTCATTTTCACTGACATCATAGTTGTCTTTAATGCATTTTAAATATATATATGGATTATTCGTAATTACATATTTACCACTTTGTTGGTCTATAATGGTTGTTTCTGATATTATGTTGTTTATTTCATTACTTAATGATGTAAAACGAAAACAAGAGGTGGTTCCTGTCCAAGTTTTATTATATGACGCGGATGTAATTTCATGTGGAAATATAATTAATGTCTTGGAATTTTCTATATTATTCGTAGTATACCTATTGAATTTTATTTTTAATTTATAAAATGAATTACCATATCCATTTAATGATGAATCAATTATATCTACTCTTGTTATTTGCGATTCCGTTAAATAGGCATTATTCGATAATTGATAATTTAAATCATCTACCAACATATTTCTTGTCACAATACCCGATATGGATAATGTTATATTGAATGATAAATCTTCTACGGATGTTCCAGATACATATTCATCTGGCCCGATGTATTTTATAATAGTAAAATAATTATTCGTTTCATCTATATAATATGCACCAGTTAATAAATCCGTTGTCGCATCTACTGTATTAGTAGTTAATGACAAATTTGGGTATGAATATAAAACATCTGGATAATATTGATTATAATTATATCCTAAAAATCCTGGTATTGTTTGATATCGGGTATTATAAGTTGGGTCATTCACGGTTGCATATGTTATTGGATATGACCAACTAGGGAAATATAAATAATAACTATTCTCATCATAATGCTTCTTTATGTCTATCGATATCGTCGATATTGCATTATCTGGATTATAATCTATTCGTGTTTCACCAAAACTTATATCCGTATATGTCGTTTTTAAATTCTGTACTTTCACATTTAATGCCGTTATTATTGTTGATGCGGTATAGTTACCTGGTGGTATATCTATCTTAAAATCAAAATTACCATCATTTATACCAGGGGCGTTTCCTTTTAAAAAGAAAAAGTTAGAACCATAATTTGTACTTACTGTGTACCAAGTACGTGGTACCTGTATCGAGTATAACTTTAATGATACTACATCTCTCAATGGCTCTGATAAATTAAAAGTGAATTCTGTTGATAATGTAGTTTTATCGTCACGATATTGACTATCTATACTTATAATCCGTTTTATGGTTTGATTTAATGTTGGATTTAACTTATCGGGTGTAACTGTTAATGATTTTGTAAATCCTATGCTGCTCGGTCTTACACTTGATTTTGTTATTGTTTCATTAGTTGTTACGGGAGTTTCTTCCATTGGAACTGTCTCACTAGTATTCGCGACTTCATTTGTCGTATCACCTTCTTCAACACCTTCTATTACAGGTGCTTCTTCTGTAAATTCGTTAGTATTATAATCTTCAAATCCTTCTACTTCTAATGGTTCCTCTTCTTCTAAACCAAAAAAATGTTCATATATATCTTTAAAAAATTTGGCTATTTCATTTCCAGATTTGTTTTGCATATTTCGATATCGCTCATATAAAAAAATTATCTTTGCTTCCAATTCTCTATCAGTTGGATTTATTAAATCCAAGATATCAAATAATTCTTTATCTGTATATTTACTTACTTCATATATTTGATTTTCTGTATGGTTCATATTATATTACAATAATAAATTCATTTATATTTTTTATTCACTATTGTTTTTATTTTTGGACAACAATCGTTTTCGGAACATTTCGCTTATAAAATCCACTAAATCTAATCTTTTACTACATCTATACAGTATATCTGTTGGAAATGATTTTAATCCTTGACCACGCTTCATATGTTTATTGCCTTTAAAACATATAATATCAAAAGCCTTCATTATTACTTCTTCTTCCTCCGTCATTTCCTTTCTATCGATTCGATGTTTCCCCTTATAGGCATATCGATTATAATTACCATTATCATAGACCTGATATTTATTTATATGGGCTCGATTTCTTACCATACCTATACCCATTATCTTATTCGTTGAATTATTCATCTCCAATATAAACATTATCGCATCTATCGGTATTTGTACGGTAATCGGTTCGGGGGAACAATATATACATCCTGGATGATTTATACGAGTTCTATATGCCTGATTTTCTGACCACGTTTCATTACTAAATCTCGAAGTTATTAAATAATGGCGTAAATCTTTTTTATATGTTTTTAATTGCGTATTAAATAGTTTTTTTTCACTTAGTATATTCATTTCTTTTTCTTTCCATAATTATATAATAAATTCAATCAATTTTATTATATACCAACAACCTAATGACCATCACAATCCATTTGTTCCAAACATTTATTGCATCCCATTGCTAAAGAACTTAAAAATAGGCAGGTCGCGGACATCATAGAGCAGCATCCTTCACAACCATTTAACGACAATGACCAACATCTTAAGCAATAATGACAAGCACATCTTACATCTTTATTTATTGCACAGCAAACTTTTTTTGTTTCTCTTTCCATTACTTCAATAGTTGTAGGTTCTGGTTCTTTCTTTTCTTGGTGTTTTTCTTCGTGGTGAGCTAAAGATTCGGCTTTCATAATTATACTATATACTGATATAAAATTTTATACAGATTAAATATATAAATGAATAATAATATCAATGATAACAATATAAATGATAATATTAAACCAATGAAGATTGTGAATCTGCAGGGCGGATTAAATTCTTCGTGGTCAATGACAGATAAAGATATAATTTCTAGCCCTGAAGGGGCGGATTTAAATCTTCAAGGGTATAAAATAGATATTGAACTAAATGATATACATAATGATTTTCTTTTTGAAAATATTCATAATATAACTCACGATACGATCATAAATAATGAATTTTTAGAATCCGTAAAACATAATCATTTTATTCAAGATGAAGTTATCAATCATTTAACTATATTCGATAATTCTTTTATTCAACATAACTATATTCATAGTAATAGTCCTCTCACGATGTCCGAAAATAATAGTGATGATGACGAAATTCGTATTATTAAAAACGATAGATTTAAAAACCAAATTGAAAACCATATCAAAAATGATTTAGACTCTTCATTACCTACCATTAGTAAAGTAAATCTTTACAAAAAAAAAGAATACCAAGATGTCGTGAAATCACTTACTAAATATTATGAATATGATAATAAGTATTCTAATAAATTAGATATTTTAATTACCTATATGAAGGGTCAAAAAAATATTTATATACAAGCCAACTCTGTATCTATTAAAAAACATTATGCTCTTATGATTCCTATTATGATTTTATCCGCCTTTTTATCCATTTTTGTTCCTATTTTACAACCCTATTATTGGAGTAGTGGATTCTTTTCGGGTATCAATATTATCATCACCTCATTATTAACCATTTCGAATTTTATGAATTATGATTTAAAGGCCGAAAAATTTCATCAATTAGCGAGTCAATATGATAAACTCGAGTTATCTCTCGAAATGACCAGTGGTAAGCTCATTTTTATTGAAGATGAAACTGAAAAAAATGAATTGGTTTTAAATAAATTAAAAGAAGTAGAATTCAAATTAAATGAACTGAAAGAAGCTTATAATGTATTCATTCCTTCTATCATCAAAAATATGTTTCCTATTATTTGTAATATCAATATCTTTTCCCTTATTAAAAAAATGGAACTCCATAAACGTGATTTAATTCATAAATTCAAAGATGTCAAAAACGAAATTCGTTATATCTTATATAAATGGAAAAATAATGAAACATCCACGATTGACCAGCAAAAAGATAAAAACCGTCTTTTATTTTTATATGATATTAAAGAAAAAATCAAAACTGAATTAGGGCAATGTAAAGATATATATGATTACATCGATAAACTATTTACCAAAGAAATTAAAAACTCACTGCACTTCAATCATTTTTTTATGTTCTGCTGGACACACCACAATACTAATAATCATATAAAAAAAGAAGATATGCATCCCATTATTATCAAGTATTTTGATTTTATTTTTGAGGCATAATCGTCGGTACTATTTTCCAATACCACGGCATATCATACACTAACTTTATAGATTCGTTTTTAGATACCCGTTCTTCTATCATTTGTGCTATTGGATTTATCGTATTCAATTGTAATAATATTATTATTCTTTTATGCTTCGTATCATTTCGTAATGGTATTTCTATAATTCGTTGTATATATCCTATCTTTAGTTTTTGAAATACTTTAAATATATAATCTTTTTTCACGGTTTCTTCAATTCGGGGAATACATAATGATGTTATATTATTCATTTTAACTATTTTGTAACACCATTTCGTATTCTTTATTCTAATTTCAATTTTCTACAAAATATAAAAGAAGCCTTTTATATTTTGCATCTACTACCCAGTATTTTATAAAAATACTTGCTATCTCGGTTAATTTTATGTTAGAGGGATATTTATATTTTTCTAGTTTTGATTATATAAAAAAATGTTATGACTATATTTATCATTATTTATCAACATCAGATAAACTGTACTAAATAATATCAAGCCATAAAACTCTCAATTTAGATATGGGGCTGTTCCGAGATATTCTTAATATAGCAAACCCTTTAAGTGTTTTACAACGTTTTATATATTGTTCGTTGGTTTTATAAATATAATAAATCATCTATTTGTAAAGATTGTATTAATAATTAAATGGATTTAAATGAATTTATCGAAGATACTGATGAAAACATTGAAGGTGATTTAGATGATTCTTGGATTCACGAAACTGAAAAACTCGAAAAGATTCAACAAAACTATATTCGAGAACCTATGGAATTTATTGATACCTTTTTTATTTATATCAATTCCAATTCGTATATCGAAAAAATTCTATCCGAAAAACACCCATTGGTTTTATTGGCGGATGGTAAGACCAATGTTCTCAAAAAAGAATATATCTTACAACTTATCCAATCCAAAAAAATCAAAACCAACCATTCCAAATATAAATTCATCGATATGATCACTTTTAATGTGGATTTAGAACCTGAACATATTCAAAGTTATTCGAAAAACGACAACATTTCTGAAAATTCTAAAAAATTCTTTAATGTTCTCCCTATCATTGATGATGTTCTCGTTTCTCCTTCTATTTTTGTTTTTCACGGTATCAATTCTATCTTCTTTATTTTTCAAGAAAAAGAATTCGATGTTTCTCAATTACAACCCAAATCTATTCTTAAAAACGTTTCAGGTTCTCAACATAAAACCACTAAAAAGGTCAAGATTATGATCGGTGGTATCGACATCAGTGCAAATGCTATTAAAAAAAATAGGATTACGCATAAACGTTTCACTAGAAAATATATTTAGACATTTTTTATATCACATATATATATAGAATGGATTCTGTTGTCAATCGTATTTCACCTATTAACCGCATCTCACCCAAAATATCTTTACATTCCAAATCATCCAAATCACCCAAATCATCCAAATCACCCAAATCATCCAAATCACCCAAATCATCCAAATCACCCAAATCTAAAAGAAGAAGAACAACGAAAAGACTTACGGTAAAGCCAAACAAAAGTGTTAAGAATAATCAAAAATGGCAAGACCATCTTACTTGGTGTGCTAACGAATTCGGAATCACTAAAAAACAAGCAGCAACTGACCCCAAGTGTAGAAACATCTATTATTCTAATCAAAAATAAAATTATATCATTTTACCTTTCATAAATGCTATAATAAAACATATATAAACATTGGTTCATATATGTTATACACCCCTTGTAAAATGATTTTAGACCTCGAATCTTTCCCGGTTCTCGAGAACCTTGATACTTATTATCATAATTATTATCGAGAACAAATCTGTTTATTCTATTTTAATTTAACTCGTAAAAGTTGTCCCTCTGAAATACAAAAACTATCTACCACATTGGCTGAATTATTATCTTCTATCAAATCTCGAATCAAATCTCAGGGAACCAAAGAATACTTACCCTATTTGATACTTTTATATAAAATGATTGGAGAAACCCGTGATGCTTTTCACGGTAAGGGAGAACACGACCTCACTTATATGATGATTCATACCTGGTATAAATCCTAC
>Ga0209191_1001006_pt1 | contig 19479 bp, 35 predicted proteins | sample S_130626_EF_Meta_FD_187320 | JGI IMG/M metagenome (GOLD analysis project Ga0209191, IMG submission 187320) | Freshwater microbial communities from Lake Simoncouche, Canada to study carbon cycling - S_130626_EF_MetaG (SPAdes) (version 2) | ecosystem: Environmental > Aquatic > Freshwater > Lake ...
CATAAGCGACCATAAGCGGTTAAAGCACAGTTTGGTGTAAAACTAGTTGCGGTATATCCTGTTGGTAAAGTACCGATGTCACCAATGCGTTGAAAACCATACGAACCTGTGTGATTATGTGTGGCATTACCAACTTTGTGATACACCAACGCTGGATGTCCTGCTTGCACAAACACAGCATGAGCTGAAGTATTTCCAGAGTTATTATAAGGCATTGAAGCAATCTGCCAATTATCATCACTAATAGTAATTGCTGTAGTTCCTGTGCCAGCAGCGTCTACCACAGTGCCGTTAATTGCAGCAGTTAGTGTAGTAGTACCTGTATATACTTTATTACCAGCACAAGTGAATACTACGTTACCGTCAGACTTAACAAATTCAAATACTGTTCTTACTGCAGGAGTAGAACTAATAGCTGTTGTGTTTACTTTAGACCAGCCCTTACGAGCACCAATACGTCCGTACTTATCAATAACACAATTGAAAGCTTCTAATGCATAGCCACTAGTTAGTTGTACTGAGGCATCCTGGATATCTAATCCAGAAAACCCTGGTGCTTGAATCGAACCTGTAAGTAACTGTTCAGCCATTAAGGTGCAATCCAGGCATCTTCTTCAAGATAACGACCACTCTCAAGAGCAATAGCATCACCTAAAGATTGTTTATAAAGTGCATAGATCTCATTAGAACCTAAGCCACCATCTTCTCCACGCTCAGCAATAGCACGAGCCACAGCACCAAAGATGACTGGCTCAGAAGGAACTAATAGAGTATCTGAGTTAGCTGATAAAGGTAGTTGTGGTTTGATAATGTTAAATCTTAGATTATAAACACCATCAGGAATAGGGTATAAGTCTACCTGAGTATCTCCGTTAGAGTTAGTACCATTAAAGTTGTAGTAACGAGGAGCACCTTTCTCAGTACTTGAGAGAAGGAATAGACGGTTCATATCTGAAGTAGTCTTAAGACGCAGATAATCGTCAGAGGTATCGTTTAACACGTCTATGACACGGAATCTCTGTCCTGAACCTACCAGTACATAGTTAAATACATCAGCTCCTGTAGTGGCTGATAGAGTGTCTGAGAGGGCATTCCAGTTATAGGAGTCTTCCACCATTCTTTTAGCATCATTGACGTATTTACCAATGAGTTTAGAGTAGGCATTATCAGATACTGATGTTACTTCATTCTCACGAAGCCTAATCAGTACGTCATTTACTAGTTGCAGATAGGTAGGGGATGCCATAAGTTCCTATATTATATCATATTTTTAAATAAAAGTCAAGGATTATTTACAATCCCACTTCTTTAATGCTAAGGCTTTCCTAGTAGGTCTGCCCTTATCATCCTTCATAGGACCTGGTACACCACCCATGCGAGCACAGAAACTCTTCCGTCTACCTGCATCTTTAGGAGATGCTGCAGCCTGTTTAGCTGACACTGGTGGCTTTAGTTTAGATCCTGTAGTCTTGTTGTAGTGATCTCTACCTTTTTGATTGAGACCACCTTCAGGGTTCTGATAAACTTTCTTAACCATTATTTCTTCTTCTTTGCTGTTTTAGCTGAATCTTTAAAGTCTTTAGCTGTTGGAGCACCTTTGCTGCCTACTTTACGCATCTTCTCGCCAGATCCTTCTGCGATACGATGACGTTTAGCAGCAATGTTAGCGTAGAGTCCAGGCTTAGTAGCCACGCTTAGCACCCATCTTCTTCATTGGTTTAGCCATTGGCTTAGACTTACCTGCACTGCTCAAAGCAATAGCAATAGCTTGCTTTTGTGGCTTACCAGCTTTCATCTCTTTCTTGATGTTATAAGAAATAGTCTTTTTAGATGTTCCAGATTTGAGTGGCATATTAGTCCTTAGATAAGTTCAGTTACAGTAAATGTAGAAGATGTTACACCAGAATCTTTAATAACAGCAATCTTGTCTCCTGGATTTACTTTAACAAAAGTAACACTATTAGTTGGACACATAGGACTTGTTGTAATAGATGCAGTAGGTGCTGTACCGATTGCAAAGTGACAATGTCCTAAAGATGCTGCAATACGGATCATTGTTGTGTTTGCACCAAAGGCTGTTGAAGCTACGCTAGAGTTTGTAACAGTAAATACTTGAGTTGTTCCTAAAGCAGGAACTCCGTTAGCTACTCCGTTAGGATCTAATTGAAATGTACTCATAATAATTCCTTAGTCAAGTGTTAGTAAATAAAGTGTTTCAAGGTACTGTCCTACTATTTCATCGATGATGTTCTGTATTGGAGTATCTTCTTTTGGTACTACATCATAACGAGCTTTCTCGATCCAATCTAAATGCTTTTGCAGAACTGTTACAGCATCTTTAGTGTAGGTGTCTTTCTCTTCTAATGTAGGAACTTCTATACGTCCATTTCGTCCCTGATATTTCTCTACCAAAGAATCAGTCAATTCAAGGATGCTGTCATAGAACTCGTTGAGTGTCTTATGATGTGCAAAACTGATAGTATTCCAGTGTTGACGATGTGCTGTATCTCTGGAGAGAAGCAGTAGTGCAATTAATTTACCAAACATAGTAGCCTTAAGCAAAGTGTTTTAAAATCCAGTCTTTGAAGACTGTTAAGAATATACCGATACCTGATGCTAAGAAAGCTACTCCACCTAGGAAGCCTTTGTAACGCATCATCTCATCACGCACTGCATGGATGCACTCTAGGATCTCTCTTTGGCTTTCTTGTAGCTTTTCTACTTCAGCTTCTAAGACAGCAATACGCTCGATGTGTTCGCTCATGCTAACTGCTCATCCGTCGGTCTAGTTAAAATAGGATGTTCCCACTTGGCTATATAGTCACCCTTGCCGTCTGAATCATTTTGTAAAATAACATACTTATCAAAGTCTCTATCTGTTAAAGCTGGATAAATTGTTTTAATTTTTTCGTATAACATTATACACTCCTAATCAATGCAGCAGAAAAGGTAGAATTAGTAGAGCCACCATTAAAAACTCCTGAACCAGTTGGATTTGGATTACGACCATATCCTTCTAAATAATCAGTACTTCCGTTCATATAAATTACTGCCGAAGCTGTGTATCCACCATAAGCATAACCAGCAGTACCAATACCTACTTGAGCTTGTAAATAAACACTTCCGTTCTTATAAATAGCAGTTATGATTCCACCAGCAGAGTTTGAAGTATTGTAGTCACTAGATATATTTAGATTAACCTGATAATATCCAGCGACTGTCGGAGTAAATCTGCTAGATGCAAAGTTGTTGTTTGTATCAAATAGTTCTGTATCAAACAAACATTTAGTAAAAGTGTTTTGGTTAACAGATTGAGCACTTGCTAAATAAGCACTAAACGCAGGACCAGTACCAGCTACACCAGTTGCTAATTCAGCTTGAGTTATTATTCCGTCAGTTAAACCACCAGCTACTAAACCTGTGATTGTTCCATCACCTGAAATTACTGTAGGCATTAGTTAGTCTCCGCAGGTAATGGTGTGTTTCCTTCAGCTACCCATTTTAGGTAGGCTTGGTAGTCTGTGTTGTCTAGGTCAAATGGAATGTTTGCACCATCCGACAGGCGAATAACATTGTTTGGTCTAATTCCTAATTTATACATAATCATAACTCCGAAGAAGCTGCCCAATTTCCTCTAACAGACGAAGCCTGTCCGATTCCTAAATTGGTTGATGAGTTTACATAAGCACTAAACTGTGTTGTTGTTACTCTTTCATTTTGAGTCGCAACACCATTAGCCCAAGCACCTGAGCTATTTAAAAATTGCCATTGACCAGCAGTAGGACTACCAACAGAAGTGGAAGAATAATATGTCATTGTTGGTAATGCTCTTTTGTTTACTTTAAAACTAAAACTTTGAGTACCGCTAGTACCAAAACTTGCTATGCCTTCAAAAGTATCGTTTACTGCATTTGCTGGAGCAGTTCCAATATCAAAAGAAGTTTCAAAATAGCGTTGGCATAACTGTAATTCAGTACTGTACATACGATACTCAAATCCAGTAGCACTACTTCCTACTTCTAGTTGAACACCAGTAATGTAAAGTGTTGCTCCGCTTGTTCCTACTACGGATGTTGCTCCTGTGGCTGAAAAATAGTTATTTGCTGACCAAGAACCAGCCGTACCACTAAATGTTGAACCGCATCCTAAACCAAATCGAACAACGCAAGCACTTCCGTTTGTAGTGCTAAAGTCTGATGAGCCTGTGGTTGGTCCAGCAATAGCAACAGTTTTGTATTCCCAAGTATTTGCAGAAGAAATTGTATAGGTATAGGGGTAAGAATAAGAAGTTAATCCGCTTCCAATAGAACCGCCAAAAGTACCTGTTAATGAAGATTTAACCCAAAAAGATAATGTAGCTGTTTTTGCATTAGCAGTTCCCCAATTCCAATCGGCAAGATTGTAACCTTCAATATCTTGGGTAATTGCAAATTCATCGCCTGAACCTACTGTATAAGCAGAAGTTGAAGTAACTAAAATTGAATTAGTAAATCCTGCTGGAGCATCAGTAGATTGTTGAGTTGTACATTTTGATGCCACGTTGCAATACAAAGGGAATCTATCTACTGGGTAAACTTTACCAGCAGTATTGGTTAAAACAGAAGTGCCGTTTCTCTGACTTATTACCATCGCACCATTGATAATGCGATTCTTCATAATAGAAGCGTTACCAGCACCTAGTATTCCACCGCTAGTAGAAGTCTGTATTACATCAGCATTTACTGTTCCGTAAGCCATTATTTAACTCCTAATAGTGCTTTAACTTCATCGGCAGTAAGACCAAGTGCAGTTAGTTTAGATAAAGCTGATTCTTTGGCGGCAATTTCTGCTTCTTGTTTAGCAGTTTCAGCGGCTTGTAATTCAGCTAATTTAGCTTTAACAACAGATTTATCTAATGTTACAGGTGTTTCATTAGCATCTATAGCTTCAAGTGAATCAATATCATCACCACGCACAATAACAACATTTGGGTACGCAGAAAATACTGCACCATATAAATTTGTCATCCTGCAATCTCCATAAGGGTAATGTTGCAACCTTGTATTACATTGCCAACATAGTTTGTAACTTGAATAGCACCGCTTGATTTAACTCTTAATTTATATGTAAATGAAGAAGTTGTTGCTGGCGAATGTAAAATAAAACCAGCCGTATATTGGAAGCCTACTGTTGTAGAAGTATAAGTAGGAACATAAGCGTCATATATAACGGCTATATTGTTGTTGCTTGCATCAGATATAGCAAAAGTTCCTGTAAAAGTGCCAACAGCATTTGTTGTTACACCAACTATATTAGCTAAAATTAATATTTTGCTTGATGTGCTAGAAGGTGTAATTGATACTGATAAACCTGTATCAACATAACTAGCACTATTGTATCCAGTATTTCCTAGTGCTGAAGATTGCACTACTTGCAATACATTTCCTACTTTTGGGTTAGTAGTAGTTAAAACTGTGCCTGTGCTTGCTGGAAGCGTAATAGTATTCGTTCCTGATACGGCTGGGGCAGATAGCGTTATTGCACCGCTTGTATCGCCTGAAATTACGACTGAACTCATGCTTGAACTCCTTTATGGTGTATTGAACATTGTTCTAAATACACATTTCTAGCGTCTTGTTCATTGGCATATAAACCTAAATAATTCATTTTTCCGTTTACCCATATACTAGCTTGCCATTTGTTTAAATCCTTATTCCAAGTGTAACCTTTGGAATTTAATCTGCTTCTATTCCAACTGTTTTGTTGAGCAGTAACAAGCCTTAAATTTTCAATTCTATTGTCATCTTTTATGCCATTAATATGGTCAATTTGCATATTCTCATCAATAGAACCATTGTGAAAAATCCAAATTAATCTGTGTGCTGGATAAATGACATTATTAACTTTAATTTGTCTATATCCTGATTTATGCAAACATCCAGCAACTTTATTTTTACGAATTAAATCACCATCTTTATATTCAAAGATTTCTTGCAATAAAGATTGTTCTAAAGTTATGTTATTTGGTTTCATACTAAAGCACCACCCACCTTTGACCTGAACTAACTGTAACTGATTGACCGCTTGCAATAGTCATAGGACCAACACTCATTGCATTGTTTCCTGATGCTACTGTGTAACTTGCAGCTACAGTTGCAGTGTTTACTATTAAACCATTAGAAGCTACTACTTGACTGGCTGATAAGTCACCTGTGCTTGGCTTATACAAATACTTTGCATTGCTTGTATAAATCGTTGTAGGTGTACCAGTAGTAGCTGCAGCAAATAAAGGATATAAGTTACTTGCTGTGCTTGTATCGTTACTGAGTGCTGCACCACCAGCTACAGAAGCAGTAGATACAGCAGTAATTAAACCTTTACCATTGACAGTAATAACTGGAATAGATGTAGTTGAACCAAAAGCACCAGTATTACTATTAACTGTTGCTAGAGTTGCATTGGTGATTGCAGTGCCAGTATTACCAGATAGAGTTAAATCTCCACCAGTAACAGAAATAGAACCAGATACAGTTGCCCAAGAAGTATTAGTACCATTAGTAGTTAAATACTTACCTGCGTTACCTGTCTGACTTGGTGTGTAAGATGCTGCAGTTGTTGCTGAATTGGCTGCGTTAGTTGCCGAAGTAGCTGCATTAGTTGCTGAAGTACTAGCATTAGATGCTTGAGTTGTAGCAGTCGATGCAGAGCCACTTGCAGAGGTCGCAGAGGCTGCAGCGTTAGTAGCTGAGGTACTAGCATTACTGGCTGACGTAGACGCAGCAGAAGCCGAACTAGAAGCATTAGAAGCCTGTGTTGTTGCTATACCTGCTTGAGTTGTTGCTGTTGTTGCTGATCCGCTTGCACTTGTAGAGCTGGCTGCTGCATTAGTTGCAGAAGTGCTGGCACTAGAGGCTGAAGAAGTCGCTGAAGTAGCTGATCCTGAAGCGGATGTAGCTGATGTTGCTGCGTTTGTAGCAGATGTGGAAGCACTTGATGCACTACTTGCAGCATTTGTTGCTTGAGTGCTTGCTGTAGTGGCTGAGTTGCTTGCGTTAGTTGCGTAGGTTGATGCAGAAGTTGCTGAGGTAGAAGCATTAGTTGCCTGAGTTGTTGCAGTCGAAGCAGAAGTACTTGCTGAAGATGCTGAACTAGCAGCATTAGTAGCTGAAGTAGCTGCTTCAGAAGCTTTGGTTGTTGCTGTAGAAGCAGAATTAGATGCGTTAGTAGCTGAAGTACTTGCTGAAGATGCAGAGTTACTAGCGTTAGTTGCTGAGGTAGAAGCATTACTAGCAGAAGTAGATGCACTACTTGCTGAAGTTGAAGCAGCACTAGCCGAAGAAGCAGCAGCGTCTGCATCAGCTTGTACGTCTACAGCTAAGTCACGAATTAATAACGCTTCGCTAGAAGAATCTGCTGTAGCGTCACCTGCTCCACCTGCACCACGATAGATAGACATTAAACTTCCTCAGAAGATGCTACAGTTTTCTTAGTTTTTACTGCAGGTTTTACTTCTTCTTGTACTTCTTCGTAACCTGGATGTGCTTTCATTTGAACAATGTCATGCTCAAGAATGAACTCAGTTACATTACCAGTTTGTATGCATTTAAATAATGCCATAAGTATCTCCTACAGTTTATTTAAGAACTCTTTAATATAAGAACTCTTAAGTAAACTGCCCCAGCAGTTTCTACCAGGGCAGAGTGAATCAAACTACTTAAGCTGGAACAGCCAATGCTACAGCAGAACCATCACGCAACTCTTTAGTACCAAAGAGTGTATCAGCAGTAAACAATGTACCAAGGTACTCTTGCTTGTACTGAGTCTGTGAACGAACAGCCATTTGCTCAGCTAATACTGCGAAGTCACGATGACCTAGCAAGCAAATACGAGCAGCACCAGAACCAGATGTTGTATCAGCGTTGCTAGATACGAATACAGGAACACCGTATACGTTACCAACTTCACCATTACGGATTGTGTTCTGACCACCAGCTTCACCAACGAATGCTTGCTCAGTGAAACGAGCAATACCCATTAAGGTGTTACGTGTTGAAGGTGGAACGATCAAGAAACGACCATCCATTGGAACATCGTTGTCATCCAAACGCTGGATAGAACGACGAATTGCAGCGTCAGTTAAAGCAGCTTCGTTGTTATTGGCAGCAACATAAGCTGTTGTACCGTTAGAACCAAGATAAGCACCGCTATAAGCAGCAGTACCGCTACCACCTTGAACAGCACGACCCAACTGGATCAATGTGCTATCAACTTGACGAGCAAGTGCATAGCCAGCGTCATCAGTGTAGAACTGACGCATAGAAGCCAAAGCCTGAGCTTCAACGATGTCTTCGATCAAGATTGAATATTCCCAATGCTGATCAATAACTACGTTAACTTCAGTAGCTGTGTCTGTGTTTAGTGTTACTTGAGTAGCAGCAGCTTTTGCGTTAGCAGAGCCACGACCTGGTTTTGGAATATGAAGTGTATCACCCTTCTTACCTTTGAAAGCGATCTTCTTGATAAGGTTGGCGAGAACTAGATTCTTTTTGTATGTTGCAACTACTTCGTCTGACCAAATCTCTGGGATAAACTTATCCGCAGTAGTGATCGTTTGATGATTTGTGCCTAAGCCCATTTTAAATCTCCTAAAATTGTAATGTTATTTTACACGACCTTCAGAATAAGCTTGCATAATATCGTCTTGCATATTATTATAGCGTTCTGGGTCTTGCATTCTTAAACGAATTAAATCGGTACGACGATAAATAGGTTTGCTTGTTTCCCCTGAGCCACCTTGTTGGACTCCAGCAGCTTTGAGTGTCTTTGTTCGTGCTTCACTATCAGCTTTCTTCAGCGTGTCATCAGCCTTTTGGGACTTCTGTTCTTGGATACCCTTTATGGACTTGTAATTCCCTAAGAGTTCCATTGCTGCGTCTACGTCATAGTTGTTAGCCTGAGCAAACAATTGCATACGAATCTTTGAACCTTGAACCCACTGGGCAAAGTCTTCAGATTGAGCAATACCCATGAAATCAGGATGTGACTTCTCAATTGTCTGGAGAGCAGCATACTTCTGTTGTTCAGCTTGCTGTTCTTTCAACTGCTTGAGAACTGGATTATTCTCCACTGCCTGATTCACTGCTTTTGCAGGATCTTCAAACCAATCAATCTCTTGTTGTACAGGCTGTACGTCGTTCTTTGTAGTATTGAGTTGTTGCTTGATGTACTCGTCTAGTAACTTACGACTCTCACCAACTTCCTGAGCTTGACGACCAATGAGCTTCTCAGCTTCTTGATGCATCTTAACAATCTGGTCTAAGGATTTACCCTTATACTTTTCTGGAACTTCAGGTTCTATAGGACTAGAGTTGTCTACTTCTTGAGTAGGTTCTTGTTCTTGGATCTGTTGGATTACTTCGTTGTTACCTAAGTCTTCTTGCACTTCAATGATTTCAGCCATGTATTACTCCTGTCGCATTGCGATTTTAGGACATTAAAATAGTTCGGTGGTCAAGAGTGCCATTTACGAACCGTGTTCAGCATTTTGTTTCTTCTCCAGTTTCAGCTTCTCAGCTCTAACCCTCGTCCAACGGTCATAAGCCCCTGGATGATTCCCACTAAAAGGTTCTAAATAGATCCCTGTGGGGGAGATGATACGAGTTGCTATCTCGTCACACTCACTACACTGAACTTCTTTTGTGTCAACATCGACGAAGGCTTCAGTGCCATGTGAATTCTTACATTCAAAATCAAACAATCGTCTAGGCATCTTCAGATTCATCCTGAAGTTGTTCGTAGACTTCGCTACTTGATTCTCTTAAAGTCTTTAACCAATTCATGATGGACATTTCGCCCTTCCTGAAGTGGAGTTGTTCTGTTGTATCTATTCCACTAACTGTGTCAGTGGATTTAATCATTAGTTCTACGTCTTCAATCAGATCAGCCCACCCCTGGGTAGCCATCATTCCAAATCTGTTCTCGTAGTACCGTTGTAATTCTTTATTCATTTAACTTTTTCCTTGACAAGGGAGTAAATGTGTGTTAGTATAATATATTATAACATACTTTTGTTAAAAAGTCAAGCTTTTATTTAACTTTCGATGCCATTTGTATCATAGCAATACGCTCATTAGATACAATGTCAGCCTCTTTAAGGGCTAAATTAGCCACTTTCTCTACCTGGTCAAGGGGTGATGGCTGCTGATTCTTAGGTTGAGCTGCCATAGCCTTGATTTGAGTCTCTACAGGGATCACTTGAGTCTGTGCTGTAGCCTTAGCAGCGTTAGCTTGAGCCAAAGCAGCCTCAGATTGAGTCTTCTGTAGGGTAGCCTCTGCAGTAGCTAGGGCAACATGCTGCATTTGTTGCTGTACTTGCTGTGCTTGTGGGTCAGGTTGGCTCATCTTCTGTAACTGAGCAATGATATCTTCTCTGTTAGACAAGCTAGAGGACTGGATGATACCCTGTAACAGTACTGGAGTGATAGGACTTGTAGGTCCAAGAGTCTGCATCAAACCAACCATCTGCTGTTGTTCATATTCACGAGCAACCATACCCATTGTGGATACAGGTACAAACTTAAAGTCCTTAACTGGGTAACGCTCTGGATCAAACTGCATGAATCTCCAAGCAGCCTTGCGGATGAATGGGATTAAGAAGTCTTCCTGGAAGTTAATGAGAGCACGTTTGTTCTTCTTCATCAAACCAGACAGAGCCATTGACAGTCCAGCACCAGAGGCTTCGCCACCAGCTACTTGACCTGGCATAGAGGAGCTATCTAGTGTACCAGTAGCAGCTAAGAGCATCTGTTGGAAGTTCTGAGCAGTCTGGAAGTTAGCAGGATCAGTAGTACCAAACTTAAATGGCATCATGATCTCGTTAGGATTACCGTTAACCAAGAGGTTCTTACCTGGTTTAACTTCATACTTAGCACCACGTGGTAGACGAGTAGCGTCCATAGCCATCATAGGAGCTGTTGTAAGAGCCAATGAGTCTAAGTGGCTACGTATCTGTGCATCGATAGCCTTCTGCATGTTGTAGCCCTTCTCAGCAGTACCACGACCCCAGAAACGACCAGGGAGTGAGTCAGCTTGATAGGCAACTACAGGGCGATCCTTCATCATGTAAGGAGATGCTTCAGCTTTGAGTAGGTATTGGTTGTCTGCAATCACAACTACAGCTTCAACCATGTCAGAGTAGTGGTCTGCAGCAGATTCTTCAGGGAATAACTCAATAGTTGTCTCTGATTCTTCTAATCCTTCTAACATATCACGAGGAACTAGACCATAGTAACGAATTACTTGGATCTTATCAGCACGTGAAGGTACTGGTTCTTGTGTTTCTTCTAATCTAGTGCTACCATAACCAGGAACGATGTCTACTTTACGATAGATACCCTTCTCCATACCTTGAATAATGGTATAATAGGACATGTATTCTTCAATAGCTACACCTAAAGATGTCTCAACTGTAGTGGCATTAGGATCAATGAGGAAGTTACGTGGATTGATAGCATTTAAAGCTACCATGAACTGCTTCTTCTCTTGTACACCGATAGCTGCCATGCCTGTACCTTGAATAGGCTGGGTATCAGGAGACATTACAGTCTGTTCTTCGATAACAAGTTCACCAATACCAGTACCATACATCTCAGCTAGTAGGATAATGTCATCTACAGACTTCTTAATTCTAGAAAACTGGAAGTCTTCATGCATCTGACGACGTACTAGTTGAATATCTTCTGGATCTTGGTCTTGTAAGTCATCAGAGATATCAAAGAAATCACCACGACCAAAGACAGCCTCAGAGATCTCAGCTTGTTTAGCTTCAATAGCTTGTTGTAATGCAGGAGTTACTAAGCGACTACGCTCAGAATCACGACTCTGATCAGCTAAGTCCCAAATACCTCGGAACATACGCTCATATTCTTCCCAAGTCTTGAGATAGTTAACATCTCTGTTGTTTCTCCACTCAGTACAGTGCGTAGTTACGAACTCAACTACTTCTTTATCTGCACTTGTTACTGGAGTTTCTTCAAACTGATCCGTTTTTTTAGTTGCCATGTTTTAAATACTTCCCTGTGGAATAGAAGATTGTGGAATTTCTGGTGCAAACACATTAGCAACTGGTGCTTGTGCTGCTACAGGTGCTGTTAGGTTGTTAAGATTAATGTCATACGCTTTGTTTGTAGGATTAACATCAATGTTACGCATAGCAGGATTAAGCATACGCTCTTGTGCTGTCATATCTGCACGTTCACCTGTTTGTCTTGCAAAGGTTTCACCTGCTACACGCATATATTCACCAGCAGAACGCTGATATTCCTGGCTTGCTACGTCCTTAGCCATAATAATCTTGGATAACTTAGGATCATTAGCAGCAGCATTGATGAACTTCTTAGCCATCTCTTTGCTTTTAAACTCAGCAGCTAGTGCTTGTTCTGTAGTTTTACCGTCTCTAGCAGTTAAACCAGCCAGTGCTTCAGATACTTTGTCTTGATTAAAGCCTAGGTTTTTGTTTTGTTTAGCAAACTTAACTGCATCAGGTACACTGGTAGCGATTAGTTTATCTAAGTCTGAGGTAACTGACTGGAAGTCTACGTTATTTTGTAGTACATTCTGAAAGCCTTCACCTTTAGTAAAGAGTTCTTTGCCTTGCACGAAGTGTTGTACTTCATGTAGCATGTTACTTTTGACATCAGCAGGATTCCACTGAGGAGATTGTCTATTAAAATAAACAACATTGTTTACTTCATCGAATGCTGCCAGGCGAGGAGACTTATCATCTAAGAATCCAATCTTAACATCACCGATATCTGGATAAGCTTTCTTCAATGTCTCTGCATTGAATACTTCATCAAATCCTAATACTTCTTTCTGAGGAATGGTGTTTACATTCACACCTTTTTTGATAGATACATTCTCATCAGAGAGTTCCATCATGGCTTTGTTAGCTACTGGATCATAGGCAATACCTGCATCTGCCCACTTCTTCATCCAGTCTTCTGCTGGTAGTTTAAACCAGTCTTTCTGTGCGTCTACTAATGCTTGCTTAGCAGGGGCTTCATCCATCAAACCAGCCTTAGCTAGATTGCTGATACCTTCACCACCAATGAACATCTCTGGTACTGTAGAAGGTGTAGCTCTAACATCGAACATTCCACCTGCTTTTAATAATCCCTGAGCTTCTAACTGGTCAGCTACAGAAGGGGCTATCTGTCTAAGTAATCCACTAACGATACTCATTCGTAGGAGTCTCCTGCGTTAACTTCAAAGGACTGCATGTCGTAGCTGTCAATCTTCTCAGAGTTAGACTTGCTATCTGATTCTGGATTCTCGTATCTTGTACGAATTTCTTGTTCATCGCAGGTACGAATAGGAGAACAAGTAATATCAAACTTCTCACAGAAGCCAATAGGATGCTCTTCTACGTCAGCCCACTTAGGAGTCAAAGGAAGTGCTGAAGCTTTGAGATCCTTAGCAGGACCATTCATAATGCAGTCAGTAATGAAAGAATTATCGTAGTAGTGTTCGCAGTTAGCACATAGACGACCTCTAGCTTCACCAGGACCAACACCCCACTTATCTGCTTTATCTTGCCAGAACTCATCATTTGGAGCTATAGGATCTGCAGGACCTAGACCGAAGCCTTCAATAGTAGCTAGGTGGTGTTTAATATTAACTGCATTGCTTTGAATAGCAATAGGGCAATTGTCTAGTACTCTAATGTCCATTTAGTATCCTGATATAAAGTCTAAAGGTTCAACACCTTCGTTATCGTCATCCTCAAAGTACGAGGTTACTGCAAGTTGATCTATGTAACTTAAAGCATCAACTAAGTCATCATGTACCTGGCTGGTAGGGAACATCAGTAACTGGTCTTGAAACTCTTTCCAGTCTTCTTCCTCATTGAGGATTACCTTACCATGCTCGAATCGTCCCTGTAATGCCCAGACAACACGCTCTGTTTTTTGTTTTCCACCATGAGTTAAGTCATGAATGGTAGCATACACGTTGTTAGACCTCATCAGATCGCTTAGATAGGGCAACACAGCGTTTCTAACAGTGCCTCGCTCCATCCCTACACCCATTGGTTTAAACTCCTTGATGTTCTTTAGGATGCGTCCTGCAGCCTCTTTAACATCCCAACGTCCATGCTCAATCTTTTTTATAAACCAATCACCATCTTCAGTTACTTTAACTACTGCGATTGCTGATTCATCTAATTTCTTTTGTCTTGTGCTGCTGTAGTTTACGTTAGTAAAGCCAGCTAAGTCGATTGCTATGTACCAGACACCATCATCAGGCTCTTCACCGAACTTAATCCACTGTTCTTTAAATAAGTCTGTACCAGCGTTATCAAAGGATGCTTCGTATTCCTGCTTGAAAGAGAAGCTAGATAATGTCTTCTTAGCTCCTTCAATCTCTTTAGGATCAATCAGTGGGTTATCCTTGGTTGTAAAGTGCCAAGACTTCCACTCTTCATCACTATCTGTCTTACCTAGGTTATACATATCGTAGAACCAGTTACGTCCTTTAGGAGTGCCAATAAATAAGGCAGAACCTTTTTTATCAGAAAGAGAAGCTCTTAATACCTTCTCCCAGGTTTCACTCTTAATGTCAGCTACTTCATCCAACACCAAATAAGTAAGACTGACACCACGCAAAGTATCTGGACGATCTGATCCTCTAACATATATCTTAGCTCCGTTGATTAATGTGATATCCATATTATTCACATGACTACTCTGAATAACATCTCTACCTAGCTCCATTAATACATCCCAGATAATCTGTCTTGCTTGTCCCTGGGTAGGGGCTACATACATTACTGCACTACCTTGTGGGCAACGCAGTCCTTCAACTAATAATGCTACAGCAGATAATCTAGATTTACCACATCGTCGTCCAGCAACAATAACTTTAAATCTAGTAGTATCTTGGAATACTTCTTTTTGCCAAGGTAGTAATTCAAAACTAAGATTCATCTTCTACCTCAATATAATCGATTATCTCAGCTTCTATTTCTTCTACAGCATTTACTTTAGTTTCACCTAATCCAGTAATATTAATAGTTACTGCATTACGTTGTCCCTTAGCATCTTTCTCAAATAATGATGTAGGTAACATCCTATCTAAACACATCTTTAAACAAGCTACCTGGTCTTTGTCTTCGTCATCTAATGCTTTACGAAGCACAGTATCTATTACCTTAGTTCCTGTAGTAGATAATAACCTAGCTTTAAACTCTTGTATTCTTCCAGCATCACCTACTGGTCTTCCTACTTTGTTTCTTTTCTTCTTGCTCTCCACAACTGACTTAGGTGGACGACCTCTCCTACGAGTTAGTGGTGCTAGAACAACCACGTTGTTAGGAGACATACCATCAGAGTCAGACATTAAGAACCTTTTCTTTACCTGCTATCGCAGAGAACAAAAACCAATAGAATAGAAATACACTATATAGTTAACTACTTAGTTTTACTGCACTCTTCAGAGGTTTAGTTGTCTTTTATTGTTGTTTTTTCAACTTAGCTTTCTTCTTAGTATAACTATTATACCACAACTTCTTAGATTTGTCAAGCTTTATTTTACTTAGTTGTCTACTTCTGCGGGTCTGGGGAGCTATGCTTGCACGTATTCCGCAGTAGTCTACTCTGTCGGAGTAAGTGTTAAAGCATTCTTACTCTGTCCCCTTTATTAATACTATATCACATAGTGAGATACTATATGTAAGCCATTGATCTATAAGGATAATTCTATTGAGGATTCATGCAGTATTTATTGTCAAGTTTTCTTAATTAATTGTCAAGTTTAATTTACCTTCTCGTGAGTTTAGGAGTCTATATACGCAGCAATATGTGTGGTGTACCCCTCCCCCGCCTAACACAAAAATACTAATCTGTCAATTAGGGAAAATACCTATTGACAAACCAGGAATATAAGGGTATGATATTGACCCTCTAGAATCTAACCAGGTACTGTATAGACATACAGCATAGGGTAAACACCTAGAAGAAATATCTTGACATTCTATAAAATCTTAGGTATACTTGACTCATCAACTAAGGAGATGTAAATGAATAAATTACTAGAGGCTTATAAGTTAAACCCTACAGAGGCAAATAGAATTAAATTAGTAAAATATACAAGTAAACATTTAATGGCATCTTGCCTACTACCATTAGAAGATCAAATTCTATTAAAAACAATTAGTCAATAAGGGTTTATCCCTATAGACAAATCAAAATCTATAGGGTATACTTGAATCATCAAATCAAGGAGCATAAAATGGAATTAACAATAACACAACGTAGAATAGTTTTACAGGGTTTATGGAAGGAATTAGATATGTATAATGACATGCTAAAAAATACTACAGATGTTGGAGTTACTAAACATGTTATTGATAATATTAATGCTATAATGGAATTAGAAGATAAACTATTAGGAGTGACTAAAAAATGAGCTATAAGAAAAAAGCAAAATCTAGAGCATATTTATGTACCATATTGTGGAAAAACCAGGATGATATTGCATGCCTTGAAAAACTTAAACAAGGTGTCGCAAAGAAAAGAAAATTATTAAAAGCTAGAGGAGAGAGAAAATTACCTATAGTTACTGTAAAATATCGCAAGCCTATATTAGTTTATAGAGAAGGTAGTAATTCAAAATATGGATATGGTGGTACAGTATGTAAGAGACAACTACCATTAGAGGCGGATATTTACATTCATACACGTTATTTATAAGGAGCATATAACATGATCAAACTATCTAAAACAAGTAAACTAGACGGCATTTTATCATGGTCCTTACAGGCTCTAGAGACGTGTCCCGCAAGTAAGAATAAAGACGGTTCATTAGTTGACGCATGCAAAGGCTGCTACGCTACTACAGGGAATTATAATTTTCCTAATGTAAAAGCACCTAGAATTCACAATAGAGAAGATTGGAAAAGAGACGATTGGATAAGCGATATGGTAAAAGCTTTAGATTCATCTAGATATTTTAGATGGTTTGATAGTGGGGATATGTATGATCTAAGCTTAGCTAATAAGATTCTAGCAGTCATGCAGTTGACACCTTGGGTAAAGCATTGGATGCCTACTCGCATGCATAAATTTATTAAATTCCAACATACAATTGATGCAATGCAAGAATTACCTAATGTAGTAGTTAGATTTTCAAGCGATAGTGTAGACGGCAAAACAATTCCAGGGTTAACCACTAGTACAATTTTTTCTGATTCATTACCTACAGGTGCGGTAGAATGCAAAGCTTATCAACATGACGGAAAGTGTAATGGCTGCAGGGCATGCTATGATAAGAGCGTATCAGTGATAGCATATAAAGCACATGGGGTTAAGATGGGTAAAGTAATTAAGATTCTAGCGGTTAAGGGTTAACACCTATAGACAAGTGTAGTAAATTAAGATACAATAGAATCATCAACTAAACAAGGAATTAAACAATGAACACTAAACTAGTTATCTATGATGAGGATTTAAATGAAGAGACTTATTCAGTTATCCCTACAGATAATTGGCTAGGGTTATTAGATGCAGTAAACAAACTTCGCAAAATTGCAGAAGATAAAAGTATTAATGGATGGATTAATGAATACGATTTGAGTTGGTCTAGTGTACAATGTGCTAATAAGCATGATCTATAAGGGAGTTAATTATGTTATACGAATATTATTTTGAGGGTCGCAAACCTAGTAACGCACAAGTGCTAAAGAAAATTAATGAGGGAATAAACCAGGGTGCTAAGTGTATTGAGATATCCTGGGGTGAGAATATGATTACACTTCAAAAGTTTAATGGATGGATTGGCAGTGGATGGATTAAGGGTATATCAGGTTATGATATTGCTTATAAGATTAATGATGTAGAATCTAATAAGTTTATCAAGAATCATTTTCAATTCATACATGTTGGAGGATAAGATGAATACATACAGAATAGCACTAGGTAGAGTAGAGTATTATGCTAAAGAGTATATTGTAGAGGCAAGTACAGAAGAGGATGCAATAGATAAAGCCTGGGATATGGCAGGGAATTGGCAGAGGGTAGACAGTGAAGAGTTTACTAATGGATGTGAGAAGATTAATCATGATGAGGAGTGTGGAAAATGAATCGATATGACGCAGGATATAGCAATGATAAGTATTACGAACCAGAGGATGAAGAATTAACAGATGAGGAATTAGAAGAGCTAGAGTGTCAACTAGATGAGACAGACTTTATTGATGAGGATGATTGGCATGATGACTGAAGATAAATATATTAAATTGTTGTTGACATTCGCAGTATTTTATTTTACAATGCATGTTATTATGGGTATCTTGGAGGGTAAATTATGAGAGTACTAGTAGCTTGTGAGTTTAGCGGTACAGTAAGGGACGCATTCACTAAGGCAGGGCATGACGCATGGTCTTGCGATTTAGAACCTACTGATATTCCTGGAAACCACTATCAAGGTAACGTGTTGGCTATTCTTAATGAAGGGTGGGACTTGATGATAGCTCATCCTCCATGTACGCACTTAGCAGTATCAGGTGCAAGGCACTTCGCTAAGAAGATAGCAGACGGACGGCAGCAAGAAGGTATAGATTTTTTTATGGCATTAGCTAACAGTAACATTCCTAGATATGCAATTGAAAACCCTATTGGAATCATGAGTACTAAATTCCGTAAGCCTGATCAAATTGTAAACCCCTGGGAATATGGGCATGGTGTCACTAAGGCAACATGTTTATGGCTTAAGAATCTACCTAAGTTAGTACCTACTAATGTAGTAGATAAGGGTGATGTATGGGTTGCTAAATCTGGTAAACGGATGAGTCAATGGTATTATGATAGCAGTTGTTTACCTCCTAAAGAAAGAGAGAAGATGCGGAACAAAACATTTCAAGGAATTGCAGATGCAATGGCACAACAATGGGGTATACTATGACTAAGCTATATAAGTTTTATGATGATAAGAATACTGTAGTAAGATTGTTTAGTAATAAAGACGAGGCAGTAGGATTTAGTTTAGTAGACAGATCACTACGGATAGAGACAGTTAAATTATTTAAGCAGCAGAAGAGTAAAGATAACTACATTACAGCATATAAACTATTAGGACAGGGGATTGTATGAGATGCTATTGTTGTGATAAAATATTAAGTGACTTTGAATCAACACGAAAGAGTGTGTCTACTGGGGATTACTTAGACATGTGTAACAAATGCTATTCAACAATCAAGGATGACCTACATAGTGAAGAACGATACGACTTATTTGATGGCGATGAAGATGAACTGGAAGACAATCATCTTATGTCTGATGATATGGATAACAGGCTTGACATGGATCGCTAAACATGTTATACTATCTACTTAGTTATACTAAGTAGTCTTAAGTAGTTTTATATTATTATTGTTTTCTATATAGTTAACTAAGAAGGAACTAAGAAGATGAGTTGTGTAAATTATGAGCAAGACCAGGAAGAAGG
>Ga0209191_1001007_pt1 | contig 19462 bp, 15 predicted proteins | sample S_130626_EF_Meta_FD_187320 | JGI IMG/M metagenome (GOLD analysis project Ga0209191, IMG submission 187320) | Freshwater microbial communities from Lake Simoncouche, Canada to study carbon cycling - S_130626_EF_MetaG (SPAdes) (version 2) | ecosystem: Environmental > Aquatic > Freshwater > Lake ...
TGACCGTGGCCCTCGTGATGATCGTCCACGCGACGACCGTCCTCGTGAAGATCGTGGCCCTCGTGATGATCGTCCACGCGACGACCGTCCACGCGAAGATCGCGCTCCTCGTAGCGATGCACCTCGCGGTGACCGTGATTTCCGTGACCGTGGCCCTCGCAGCGATTCTCCTCGCGGACCTCGCAGTGACGCACCTCGCGGTGACCGTGATTTCCGTGACCGTGGCCCTCGCGGTGACTCACCTCGCGGACCTCGTCCAGACTCACGCGGAGGACGCCCAGGCGGACCTCGCGGCGAGCGCTCAAGTAGCTCACGCCCAGCGCGCAGCTACTAATTACAGATCTGAGTGGTCTGGTCTCATCCACTAGACCACTCACCTTCTGCCCCCACTAAGGTTTCGCTTATCGAACACCAAGGGGGGCCTATGGAACGTTCAGTTGATATCGCCGTAGTCGGCGCAGGTTTTGCTGGCATGTATATGGTGCATCGCGCACGCGCTGCCAATCTTTCTGTTCAAGTCTTTGAAGCTGGCACTGACGTAGGCGGTACGTGGTATTGGAATAGGTATCCAGGCGCACGGTGTGACATTGAAAGTGTCGAGTACTCATACAGTTTCGACAACGACCTGCAGCAGCAATGGGAATGGAATGAACGGTACGCCGGTCAGCCTGAAATTCTCAATTACGCGCAACATGTTGCAGACCGCTTTGACTTGCGCAGTGACATTCAGTTCTCAACGCGCGTGACATCTGCAATCTTTAATGAGAAGACGAACAATTGGCGTGTCACCACAGACAAGGGCGATGTTCTCACTGCTCAATTCGTCGTGTTCGCTACTGGCTGCTTGTCATCTGCCAATGTCCCCCACTTCATTGGCGCGGACTCATTTGCTGGCGCTACCTACCACACAGGCGAATGGCCTCATGAAGGTGTCGACTTCACCGGCAAATCAGTCGGACTCATTGGAACCGGATCGTCCGCTATTCAGAGCATTCCCATCATTGCTGCTCAAGCACAGCACCTCACAGTGTTGCAACGTACTGCTACGTATTCAGTTCCGGCCCGCAATGACACCATTGATAAGGACTATGTCAAAGACGTCAAGGCCAACTACAAAGAGTTCCGTGATCAGAATCGTCAGCAAACTGCTGCCTTCGGTTCAAGAATCCGTCGCGGCGAACAATCTGCTCTAGAGGTTACTGAAGCGGAACGTCGTCAAGAATTTGAACGCCGTTGGGAAGAAGGTGGCTTTGCTTTCTTGTCTTCCTACACCGACTTCCTCCTCAACAACGATGCAAACGAAACCGTCGCAGAGTTCGTACGCGAAAAGATCCACTCAATCATCAAAGATCCCGAGACTGCGAAGAAGCTGTTACCGAAGCAGGTCATCGGGTGTAAACGCTTATGTCTTGACTCTGGCTACTACGAGACCTTCAATAGACCCAACGTCTCTCTCGTCGACGTCAGCACAGAGCCCATAGAGCGCATCACAGAACACGGACTGATAGCTGGCGGCGAAGAACACACATTTGACGTGTTGGTCTATGCAACCGGTTTTGACGCCATGACAGGTTCGTTGTTGAAGATTGACATTCGCGGTCGGGACAATCAGCCATTGGCTGAAGCATGGGAAGCAGGTCCTGTTACCTACCTCGGACTTAGCACCGCAGGTTTTCCGAACATGTTCATGGTGTCTGGCCCTGGCAGCCCATCAGTACTCACGAACATGATCATGTCCATCGAGCAACATGTTGAGTGGATCTCTGATTGCATTTCGCACATTGTTTCTTCTGGCAAAACAACTATTGAAACCACCGAGACAGAACAAACCCAATGGGTCGCGTTCGTGAACGCAGTTGCAGATATGACCTTGTATCCGTCGTGTAATAGTTGGTACCTAGGCGCAAACGTTCAGGGCAAACCCCGAGTGTTCATGCCCCTACTGGGCTTCCCTACTTATGCTGACAAATGTTCAGACGTTGCAGCCAAGGGCTACGAAGGATTCGTTCTCGCCTAAGACACCGTGAGAGCGGTGTACATGCCGTTGGCGTAGTGACCAGCAATATTGCATAACAACTGGTAATTGCCGGCATCCAATTTCAACGTGACAGTTCCGGTGGTTTTCGGATTCCATTCAGAAATTTCCCCAGGGACAAATACTCCTTCACCGTCTTCGTTAAAACGATTATCAGGACCCAATGGAATCTTGCCCGGAGCAAACTCTGTCTTCACAATTATGAACTCATGAGGAATCGTCCCTTGGTTCTCCATTGTAAATTTCACGTCTCCAGCTTTTGCTTCGTGGGCACTAACGCCGACCGCCCATTCCTGCACACTGCCCGTGATGTCATTGCTGACCACTTCAGTTTCGGGCACTGTTGACTCTGTCACTGATTCTTCCGCTGGCAGAACAGTGAAGCTGGTGTGCATGCCATTTCCGTAATGGCCTTCAATATTGCACAGCAACTCATACGTTCCCGCTTCAAGATTGACCTTCAGCACCTTCGACTCATTCACAGCCCATTCAGGAATTTCGTCGATAACCGAGAGACCTTTATCCTCTTCGTCGAACCTATTATTTGAACCAATAGGAATCTTGCCTGCCTCATACGAAGTCTTTGTCACTAGGAACTCATGCTGGATTGATCCATAGTTGGCCATCGCAAAAATAACTTCACCGGCTTCTGCTGATTGCGCGCTGACGTTCACTTTCCATTCCTGGACACTGCCGGTGATCTTGTTGGATACAACAGGTGCTGCGTCAGGTCCGCCGCCAGCTGCCCCGTCCGTGGGGTCCGTTCCGCAACTAACGAGTCCGAGCGTTGAAAAGACCAACGCGGCCGTGATTGTGAATGAGGTGAATTTCATATGTCCTTGCGGTTGACTGTGACTACCGACACACTAACCCCATGTCGCTCAACTATTTCCCAAATCCACCCAAACCCCCTAGCGTCTAGGTATCGGCCACACCGCGTGGCACCAATAAGGGGTATGCACCATGAAGAACTACGACAAGATCTACATCAATGGCCAATGGGTCGCTTCAGAGGGTTCAAAGACCATTTCAGTTTTTGACTCAACCAACGAAGAAGTCATGGCGACAATTCCTGAAGGAACTGCTTCAGACGTAGCAAAGGCCGCCGCCGCAGCCAAGGCCGCCTTCCTTTCATGGAGCTCATTGCCAAAGGCAGACCGCGCCAAGTACTTAAACGCAATTGGCGATGCACTGGTCGCTCGGATGGACGAAATTTCTTCTGCTATCTCACGTGAGACCGGAATGGCCAAGATGTTGTCGAACATGATTCAGGTGGGCCTTCCCATCAACTCGTTCAAGCAGGCAGCAGTTCTTGCAGAGTCATTCGAATTCGACAAAGAAGTCGGAAGCTCGCTTATCGTTCGCGAACCAATCGGTGTCGTCGGATGCATCACTCCTTGGAACTATCCATTGCATCAGATCGCTGCAAAAGTCGCCTTCGCAATGGCAGCAGGTTGCACAGTTGTTTTGAAGCCAAGTGAAGTTGCACCTATTGACGCATTCATGCTCGCTGAAATCATTCACGAAGCAAAGCTTCCTGCTGGCGTATTCAACCTTGTTACCGGTACTGGCCCTGTTGTCGGTGAAGCAATTTCTGCGAGCCCAGATATCGACATGATCTCCTTCACTGGTTCAACACGCGCCGGAAAACTAGTAATGCAAACAGGTTCCGAGACCGTTAAGAAGGTCGCACTCGAACTTGGTGGCAAGAGCGCAAACATCATTGGTGAAGATCTTGACGAAGCAACATTTGCCAAGGCAATCATGGGCGGCACAGGTCAGGCATTCCTGAACAGCGGCCAGACATGTTCACTTCTCAGCCGCATGCTGGTGCCACGTTCACGTCTTGCTGAAGCAGAAGGTCTTGCAGCAGCAGTTGCAACCGGCATCAAGGTCGGAGACCCATTTGCAGAAGGCACCAACGTTGGGCCACTCGCTTCTGCAGCACAGCGTGATCGCGTCATTGGTTACATCAATAAGGGAATCGAAGAAGGCGCAAAGCTTATTGCTGGCGGCCTTGGTGCACCTGAAGGATGCGAAAAGGGTTACTACGTCAAGCCAACAGTCTTTTCTGAAGTCAACAACAAGATGACAATCGCTCAGGAAGAAATCTTCGGGCCTGTTCTAGTTCTTATTCCTTACGACGGCATCGATAACGCTGTGGAGATCGCAAACGATTCTCCATACGGTCTCGCAGGTGCTGTATTCGCAGCAGATAAGGAAACCGGCATTGCAATCGCACGCCGTATCCGTACTGGTCAAGTGACCGTCAATGGTGGAGCATTTAATCCGAACGCTCCATTCGGTGGTTACAAGCAGTCAGGCGTCGGACGCGAACTCGGTGAATACGGTTTCGAGGAATTCCTTGAGATCAAGAGCCTTCAGCTCTAAGACTTCTCGTTAGTTCATTTCTTGAATTAACTGCGACAATTCGGAATCGCCCACCACCCCAATACGTGTGGTGGCAGTTCCGTCTTTCGCTATAAAAACCCATGCAGGCTGATACGGAACCTTGTATTTGGAATAGATGTCCCCGGGACTGTCATCAAGGTTGACAAATGTCAATCCGTGGCGTTCAACGAATGACTGATACGACAACTGATCGCCAGCCCATGCCACACCTACGACAGTGACCGAATCCGCAAATTTTTTCTGTGTCTCCTCGACCGAGGGGGCTTCTGCATTGCACGTGCCTCAACCGGGCGCCCAGAACCACAACACCACTGGCTTCTGCGCGAGGGCGTTCGACAACACGAAGGTTTCACCGCTGACTGTCTTTGCAACAAAATTGTCAACCGAAGAACCTGGCTGAGCTTCAGCGTTGCTGGCGGTTGCAGTTGTAGAGACGCCGACATCAGAGGACAAAGAGTCAGTACCGCAGGCCGATAGCGCAAGGACCGCCACCACCAATGCCGCTGTACTTCTCAACTTCATTTTCTTAGCCTAACGAAGACACAAGCCGAGCCATGCACATCACTTCATCGAGCACGTCTGTTGCAGATTCATCTGCTGGCACATTCAATACTGCGCGCAAATGTTCGAGCTTCTTCGGAAGATTCAGCGTCTCAGGGTTGCAGACTTCCCCACTACTGAGCGTCTCCACCAGAACTCCCTGGTCAATCCGATACACAACGCCTTCATGCGTGATGTCCTGAAGACCGGCGTCACGAAGTGCGTTTGCCTGAGCTTGTCGATCAAGGACCTTGCCGAGAGTTTCAATGCGATCGCGAACAAAAGCGGCTTCCTCAAATCGCTGATTCTGAGAATGCACATTCATTCGCTTAGTGAGGAGATCAACCACATCTTTTGCATCTCCATTCAGCGTGCGAACAACAGTGTCGACAATGACGCCATATGCGCTGGCATCGGCAGAACCCGAACATGGGCACTCTGCTAGCCCCAAGCGAGCAGCGGAACATACCGGCGCATCGGTAGGTGCAACATAATTACGGCCCATGCGCACGGTGCACCGACGAAGTGGAACCACGGACTCAATAGCGTCAACAACATCGCGCGCCATACCTCTTGTCCTTATCGGGCCAAGAGTGATTCCCTTTGACGATGCCGTCTTTGTGACCACAAGACGAGGCCACTCTTCTTCTGTTGTGAAGCGGACGTAGCAATATTTTTCGCTGCGTGTTCCGGCGTAGTTATATCGAGGTCGTAACCGCCGAATAAGACGCAATTCAAACACTTCGGCTGTAACAGGATCTGGGGTATCGATGCATTGAATACTGTGCACCAATTTCAGCAGTGACCCAACCTTCTTACGCGATTCACCGATACTGAAATAGCTGCGGACACGAGCTCGCACATTCGTTGCTTTACCCACATACAACACCTCACCAGCAAGGTCAATGAACAAGTACACCCCAGGTCCGCGTGGAAGATCTTCTGTCATTTTCAGTTTTTGTGATTCAGGGTGAGCACCAATTGAAGGCAATGCGACGAGATCTTCAATATCAAAAACGCCAAATGCCGCAGCGCGTTCAATGAGGTAGTGCAATAAGTCGCCTGTTGCTAAAACATCATCCATTGCGCGGTGAACAGGCTGGTGGGGGAAATTGAAATGCGCAGCGAGCGTTGAAAGTTTGCAGTTCGGTACTTCGCTACGAACAAGGCGACGCGCCAGCGTGACCGTGTCAACAACGGCATTCGACAATGGGTCATAGCCATGACGTTCAAGCGCTGCATTCAAGAAGCCAACATCAAATCGAGCGTTATGCGCCACCAACACCGTGCCCTGTACAAAATCGAGAAACATATCGAGCACATCTTCAATACGTGGAGCGTCAGCAACCATCGACGATGAGATTCCTGTCAGCATGACAATGTTTGCCGGAATCGGCTGACCTGGGTTGATGAGAGTACTGAAACGCGATACTTCCTCGCCTCCTCGGTACTTCACGGCACCAATTTCAGTGATACCCCCGACTGCACTAGAGCTACCAGTGGTCTCAAGGTCGACCACACAAAACGTGACCTGTGACAGCAGTGTGCTTTCTGAGGTAAACGACCAGGACTTCTTCACCTGAATAACTGTAAACGACAGGTGCTTCACCCCCATTCACTACGCTTGTTTTAACGACACAAGGGGACAATCATGATTCACGAAGTAATTGAACAATGGCACGCACATATGCGCGGAGAACTCAAGAATGGACTCGACATCTTGCTTGATGACAATTGTGTGTTCTTCTCCCCCATCGTATTTACGCCACAAGTCGGCAAGGAGATCACCAAGATGTATCTCATGGCCGCTGGACAAACTTTGCCAGGCGAGACAACAAACACCAACGAAACAAAAGATGACTCTAAAAAGTTCCGATACACCAAGGAAGTGCTCGATGGGTACACCGCAGTGTTGGAGTTTGAGACCACTATCGAAGGCAAATACGCCAATGGTGTGGACATCATTACTTGCAACGACCAAGGGAAAATTGTCGAATTTCGGGTGATGATGCGCCCATTACAGGCCATCAACGCGGTCCACAGACAAATGGGTGAAGCTTTAGAACGAATGAAGTAGCAAACGCCTCTCGCGTGTTCTAGAGTAATTGCTCCGTCTACAACGACTCCGAAAGAGTGATACTTCACAACACAACCGAGAGGATTTCCCATGAATGCCTTCGAACAATTCGAATCAAATGTCCGTTATTACTGTCGCCGCTGGCCCGTGGTCTTTGCGACATCACACGGTTCCACAATCTTTGATGAAGACTCCAAGGCATATCTAGATTTTTTCGCAGGTGCAGGTGTGTTGTCGTATGGTCACAACAACCCGGAACTTGTTGAAGTAGCCCTCTCGCACTTACGTTCTGGAAAACTCCTCCACAGCCTTGACACCTTCACAGTCGAAAAGCGTGAGTTTCTCAGTACTTTCGAAGAACTCATTTTGAAGCCACGCAATATGGACATGGTTGTTCAGACAGTCGGACCTACTGGCGCTACTGCCGTAGAGGCCGCTCTGCAGTTGGCCCAACGCCTCACAGGTAAACGTGCGGTCCTCGGCTTTGCTGGCGGTTACCACGGCATGTCATACCGCGCCGCGTCAGTGTCAGATTCAATGGCTGGACGCGAGACCGTTGCCCATATCGGTGACTTTCTTGCACTTCCATTCGTGAAGCAGATGACCAATGACGATCTTGACCTCCTTGACCGCACCTTGCGTGCTGGCGTTGATGGCCAAAAGTTCGGAGCCATCCTCATCGAAGCAACGCAAGGTGAAGGCGGTGCACGCGCATTCGACCCCGCATACCTTGCTGCACTACGAGCAAAAGCGACAGAACTAGGAATCATGGTGATCGCTGACGAAGTGCAAGCTGGTGTCGGTCGTACAGGTACCTTCTTTTCATTCGAGGGATCAGGCCTTAACCCAGACATCGTGTGCTTGTCGAAGGCAATCAGTGGCCTTGGTCTCCCAATGGCCATAAATTTGATCAGGCGCGATCTTGATACCTGGAATGCTGGTGAATTCACCGGCACATTCCGCGGCAACAACCTTGCATTCGCTACGTCTACGAAGATGATGCAGATGTACTGGAGCGACAGCCTCTTTGAACAAGACACAAAATACAAAGGCATCTTTGTACGCGACGCATTGCAAGCAATCGCCGATACCTATGAATCGCTTAATTTCACTGTCAACGGCAATGGACTACTTTGCGGCCTAAACGTCAGAAATACCGAACTTGCAGACAATGTCACCCGTGCTGCATTCGCTCGTCAACTCATCGTTGAAACGTGTGGCGCTGGCGATCAAGTTGTCAAGCTCTTGCCACCACTCACCACAACAGACGAAGAACTACGCATAGGTCTTGAACGCCTCAGCGACGCCTTTGCCGAGGTGTGCGTAGCCTCAGTGGCATGACCGCCACACCGTGGCGCGACATTTTTGTCTCGCTTGATGAACAAGGCCGACAGCAACTAGCTGACGCTGCACAAGTAGCAGTTGAAAGCATCCAACGTCCGGCAGGACCACGTAGCGCACTGTCACCGACTGAACTGCACGACCTCATTTGGGCTACCGATGTGTGCCCCGATGACGGAACCCCATTGACTGAGGTCCTACAGGAATTCGGCACTTCAGTGTGGGCCAACAGCGTTGTCCCCTTTGATCCTGCGTGTGTTGCTCATCTTCATCCGCCAACCATGATCCCAAGTGTTGTTACAGAGATGTCCATTGCTGTACTGAACCAGTCAATGGATAGTTGGGATCAAGCACCTGCAGCAACAGAAGTAGAGCTTCATCTCACAAGTTGGCTTGCCAGCCTCATGGGGATGCCCGCTTCAGGTTCCGGCGTCATGACTTCAGGCGGAACTGCATCAAACGTTCTCGGCATCACACTTGCTCGTTCGTGGGCAGCGTCTCTCATCGGTGTTGATGTCTTGAAGACAGGACTTCCACCGCAAGCAGCAACGTGGCGCATTCTCTGCTCCGACCAAGCGCACTTCTCTATTCAACGCGCAGCAGCCCAACTTGGCCTCGGCCGCGATTCCGTTGTCACTGTCGCCAGTACACCAAGTGGCGCTATGGATATCAACGCTCTTGATTCAACCATTGCAGAACAAATCAAAGCGAAGCACACCATCATTGCAATCGTCGGTACAGGCGGAACCACAGACCTTGGGGTCATTGACCCGCTTGATGACATTGCGACACGATGTGAGCAAATCAATGCGTGGTTTCACATTGATGCTGCGGTCTCAGGTTCATACTTAATGTCACCGCAACTAGCCCCAATGTTGCACGGAATCGCTCGCGCAGATTCAGTCACTATCGACTTTCACAAACTGTGGTTTCAGCCATTCAACGCCAGTGCACTCATAGTCAAAGATGTCGAGAGGTTTGACCTCTTACGCGTGAAATCTAAATACCTTGACCGCGGTGACGAAGTACCCGGCATGATCAACCTTGTCGGAAGATCACTTGATACATCTCGCCGATTCGATGCAGCCAAAGTAGTTGTCTCATTGCGCACAATTGGTCGCACAGCATTTGCTGAAATGCTTCATCGTGTTGTTGAACTCAGCGCCTACGCCGCCGAACAGATCAACAAATCCCCTGTTCTCACTCTTCTCACCCAACCGACCGGACCAATGTGTGTCTTTGATGCTGTTGGCTGTGATGCAGATGACCTACGACGTGCGCAACAGAACCTGCTTATGGCCGGAGACATGGTCCTTGGCCGCACAGAGATCAATGGGCGCGCCGCCCTGAAGTTCACATTCATGAACCCCCTCATCAGTTTCAGCGACGTCGACAACCTGATCTCAATGGTGGAACACGCCTTACAGAAGTAGCGGCGACAAGGCTTTAGAAAAACTAAAGGCACCTGTTCAAGTAAAACTTGGACGGGTGCCTTTTTTAGTGGGCGTTGAGGGGCTCGAACCCCCGACCCTCTCCTTGTAAGGGAGATGCTCTAGCCAACTGAGCTAAACGCCCGAATGTTTCGGAGACCTCAGCATATAGGCGGTCTGGCGCTGTTCCCAATAGGTGTTTTGACCCTTATTGCGCCTACATCACTGGCATTTCCCGACTCGGAATTACCAATCAAGGCCCGACTACCGTTTAGCGAGGAGAAATATGAACGACAACAAAGCATTCCTAGTAGTAGGCAGAGACCACAAGGTTATTTTCTGGAGCGATGAACTTGCAGAACTTACTGGATATGCCGCCGAAGAGATCGTGGGCGGCAACATGGACCCGATCGTTCACCCTGATCTACGAGCAAAACATTACGCCGGATTCGAAAAAGCATGGGATGACAACTTCGTCGCGTTGTCTGTAAAGAATCCTGAGAGCTCCCTAGACGTGCCAACTCATTGCAAAGACGGCGAATACCGCAACATGAGAATCAGATTAAGTCGTGCCTACAACTCTGCTGGCAACTTGATGGTTTTGATCGCAAGCTTTGCACTGCTTGACTAAAGCGGTATGACGCCGGAGGGCACCCAACTTCCGTGCGCTCCATAAGGAACGCGTTGTGGCAGGTGAATAGTGGCCAGCGGCTGGGCGGTGAAATTCTGCGCATCGATGATGACCAACCGTGATTTTTCTGTCGCTGTGTCGTGAACGATTGTCATGACATAGCCATCGTCTTCGGCTCCACCTGTAGTGGACGGAGCAAAAACTGGTTCTCCCCCACGAGTTGTTGTACCCAAGTGATGTTCCCAGCATTGACCCGTTGACAAGTCGTACTTCCACAATGAAGACCCGTACACAGGCTCTTCTGAGTTGCCTTCTCCGCCCAATGACATGAGATATGCAAACTGTGCCTTGGAACCAACATAGGCATCGTTGACGCGACCGAAATCTCCGGGACGATCATCAACCATTTCTTCTGTGACTTTTCCAGAGACGGGGTCAATGGTCCACTTATAAAGACGACCTACTTCTGCATAATCATCTGAACTAGAACCAAATGCTTCATTTTGTCGTGAAACGTGAATCACAATGTTGTCACCGTCGTCATAAGCATTCACGGGGTGAAACACATAACACGGATCAATCTCGAACCACCTGGTGTCACTTCCCCGACCATCACGTGGCATCACACCAAGACGCGCACCAGCATCTCGATTGAACTTGAACGGAATACCTGATGCGATCTCGCCGAGATCGAATTGCAATGGCAAATCCATAAAGATGACATTCTTCTGGGTGATGTTGAAGTCATGCATCATCACCATGTTTGGAATGTCAATGGGATCAAGTTGTTTCAGTTTTCCATCCGCACCGATTCTGATGAAGTGCGCATATGGCGGCTGAAAAGAGAAATAGCTAAACGCAAGCAAGTCTCCAGTGACTGGACAGATCTTTGGATGCGCGGTCATCGAACACGTCAATGCGCCGTCGTAATTCTCGTAACCAAGCGTTTGTAGATTGCTGTCAATTTTGAATGGCCAATGACCTTCCTCAAGTGCGAGCAATGATCCATTGTGAGGTATCACGTGTGTATTGCCGGTGCCGCGGGCAAGTTCAGGCACTCGGTCGTACGGGAGCTTTCGCGCAGACGCCGAGCTTGGGGTGTTGACGAATTGATTGCGATACCACTCGGCCTTGCCGTCCCTGATGCGAACACCATGCAACATGCCATCACCAAAAAACCAATGCGGCGAAGTACCACTTGCCGGGTTCGGACCGGTACGAACATAGAGACCATCAAGTTCTGGCGGAATTGTTCCTTCAACACGAAGATCAGTGCTGGTGATTTCAACCTGCATCGGCTCCCAGTTGTCACGTAAGTGCCACGGCGTACGGGCGGATTCTTCGACGGTTTCAACACGACTCATGGCGAAAGACTAATTCAAGAAATACGCAGCCTCTACAGCTGCAGTCCTATGTCAGACAGGAACAGTGGTGGATGGTGCCACAGATGTAGTGGTCGTGGTCGTACTCGTCGTAGTCGATGAAGTCGTGCTCGTTGTAGGCGCAACCGTCGTTGTGGTGGTTGTAGGCGCAACCGTGGTGGTGGTGGTCGTTGTAGTACTCGTCGTGGTCGGAGGAGGGATTACGAATCCGTTTGCCCAACCCCAGCGAATATCCATCGGTGCCCCGAGCGGCATGCCGGCAGTCGCTGGAATTGCATCTAACGCGCGACGCAATTGCGACCATGCATCCCACGCTGAAATTCCTGTTGTGGGGCAACCGCCCTTTACTTGTGTGCACGCTGCAGTTTGAACAGTGAGAGCAGCAAGACGCAAAGGCATTTTCATTTCCAGCGCTCGAGCGGCAAGAACTGCCCACTGCTTTGACAACGCACCACTCTTCGTATGAATTTGTGGCATTGCGTAAATGTTCGGACCAGCGTGTGCCGAGACCCACAACACGTCATCAATGGTCCATCCGTTGTTGCACGTGAGATCTCCACTAATTGATTGTGGACAGCCGTCAGCAGATCCGAAGTTCCATAGACGAGCATTCGTAGTTCGCACGTATCCATCTACCCATGCACGTGCCTGACCTGGAGGCCCCCAACCTGGTTCTAAGTCGACAGAACCAGAAACCACTGTTCGTGGGTCTGACGCAGCTTGTGCTGCAGAAACAATCTTCGCCCAAACAATTCCTCCCAAGTAACCGTTATAGGCAGTGACGCCACCCGAATTGCTAGTTCCGATTGAAACTTCCCACGGACCACTTCCGCACTCTGCAAGACCTGTTGCCCATGCCGACGTTGTGGCCACTATCTGTTCAGGCGAGATCAATTTTCCGAAACCGTTGGTGCCACTTACACGCTGAGCACCGAAAGACAACATGACAACTCCGCGAGGAACCTTCTTTGCTTGATCACACGCTGCTGCACGAATAACGGGCACTGCAGTTTCGATTGGTGTCACATCTTGCCCACGTACATAACTTCCAATTGCTACTACCCACTCACGGGATGTTGAGGCTGGGACTTCAGACGGGTACCACACTTGATCAGTGCCCGAGATTTCTACTTTTCCTGGCACAGAATGAGGAACGGGGGTCTTGACGCAGCCCTTTGCGCAACGAAGCGCATTAGGAGAAAATGCATCGACTGTGACTTTCTTGCCCTTTGACTTCTTGTTCCTTGTAGACAACGCAACCACCATTACGGTGTTCGATGACTTAGCGCGAGTCATAACAACTGCCCGACGAATAGTCTTCGGCGAATACTGATCAACGACGCGTGAGCGCTTGCCGTTGACATAAATAGCCGCTTTGCCGTTCTTTGGCCCAGCCGTGAACCACATAGCGAAGGACTTGCCTTTCACAGTGAAAGACAACGCAGCGCCAGTAGTTGAAGTGGACCACACGGATCCGCCGAAAGCAACTTTGGTGGGAGCCTGGCTCCACGGAGCGGAAACCGTGATCGCATTTGCAGATGCTGAAGACATGGCACCGGCGATGAGGACCGCAACTACAGCTAGAGCGCGCTTCGGAAAATGCATAACCCCACCGTACTTGCCACTAGTGAACAGTTGGAGTCGTTCATCAGCCGAACGCTCGGATTGCCCTAACTCGTAAGGCTTTCACGCCGTTAATTGCGTCTGGCAATAACCATTTTTCTCGGTCAAATTGTTGACCATCTTTGAAATTGACAGTCCACGCATTATTGAAGTCATATTCACTTGACGACCAATAAAAACTACGAGCGTATGATCCGATTCCTGGAGATGCAGTGCCAAGTACTGAATACATTGCATTGAGCTCATCTTTAGACGGCAAGAACCAATCGTCATAACCGCCGAAGACCATGGCATGTGCGTAACGAGCCGCGTAACGACCGCGACCGTAGATCTTTACGATTCTGTCGGTATTGATTTTTCCCATTCCGATCTGTGTGGCGAGAACTCGCTGAGTCTGTGCTTTCACTTTCAATACATCGCGATAGACAGGTCGCTTCTTGTCAACAGCAGTGAGACGTTTCCACGGCAGTCCAACACCTTCGGTTTCTACTGGTGCAGCTTCGAGATATCTACCCCATGTCTTATGCACGCCGGCGTCATAGAAAACAACTCCCCCAGCCGGGCCCGTGTCGCCGATGTTGCACGGCCCACTTGCTCCACATGACACGCCAGTCACGGCAGGGGTGGACACTGGTGGAACCGCACCGGAGCCAGAAGGAAACGAGCGCATCGCCACCAATTGAAATGGAAGCGAAGGAAACCCAGAGCCACGGTGAAGTCGGTTACGAGTCAGTTGTTTGATTCCCTTGATAGCCCCAACGCCACTTTCATCAGTGAACTGTGTGCCGTCTTGAAACAATTGGTACCAGGCGTAGTTCGCCGAGTTCTCGCTAGAAGTCCAATAAGGAACAGGTGACATTTTCGGTACACCTTTTGTGGCGCGAGTGAAATAGACAGCGTTCAACTCATCGACGGATGGCAAAAACCAATCGTCGTAATTATTAGCAACAAGACTGTCGACAAATGCCGCAGCGTATTGACCTGGCCCACTTTGAGCCACGATGTTGGCCGTATTGGTTCGCCCCATGCCAATCCCCTTTGCATCAATGTGCATGCGATTTGTTGAGTCAGTTGGGTACAACGATGTGGTGGGCTGTAGTGACCATGGGAGCCCACCGCCGGTAGCCAGCGGCAATGCTTCGAGGTATTGCCCCCACCACTGCACTGAACCAGCATCAAACACGATGGTGCCACCGCCCGGACCCTTATTGCCGACAACACAGCCACCGCCCTGCGCACACGACGCAGCCAGTGCCGGCTGTTGCGAGAAGGGAAACATTGAAAGCCCGAGCACGGCTGCTAGCAGAATTTTTCGCATTCCCCTTTTTAGCCCATGGGGACTCCAATATGCCCTCGGTTAGAGTTTGCTATGGCTTCTCAAGCATTCACTAATGACCGCAAACACGTTTTTCATTCATGGTCAGCACAGTCCCAAATCACTCCACTTGTTGTAGCGCGCACCGAAGGTTCGTGCTTCTGGGATGAAGACGGAAAGCGATACATCGACTTCTCGAGTCAGTTGATGAATGTGAACATTGGACATCAGCACCCAAAGATGCTTGAAGCCATCAAGGCACAGGTTGACAAGATGTGCACCATCGCGCCGTTTCATGCGAACGAGGAACGCGGAGAAGCAGCACGTTTGATTGCTGAACTTGCACCGGGTGATCTGAATATGGTGTTTTTCACAAATGGCGGAGCTGAGGCGACAGAGAATGCAATGCGCATGGCGCGTCTACATACAGGACGTAACAAAGTTCTCACCACATATCGCAGTTACCACGGCGCAACCGGTGGAGCTATTCAACTCACTGGTGACCCTCGCCGTTGGCCTGCAGAACCTGCAATGCCTGGCATCATCAAGTTTTGGGGACCATACACATATCGTTCGGCATTCCACGCAAAAAACGAAGCAGAAGAATGTGATCGCGCGCTGCAACATTTGCGCGACACCATCATGGTGGAAGGCGGCAACTACATCGCTGCCATCATCTTGGAAACGGTTGTAGGTACAAATGGAATCCTGGTACCACCACCTGGATATCTACAAGGCGTACGCGACATCTGTGATCAACACGGAATCGTCATGATTGTGGATGAAGTAATGGCCGGCTTTGGCCGATGCGGTGAATGGTTTGCTGTAGATCATTGGAATGTCACACCTGACCTGATTTGTTTCGCAAAAGGTGTCAACTCTGGTTATGTACCACTCGGTGGCGTCATTATTTCTGACCGCATTGCCGATTCGTTTCGTGAAAGACAGTTCCCAGGTGGTCTTACCTATTCAGGTCACCCACTTGCGTGTGCGTCTGCGATTGCGTCAATCAATATCTACAAAGAAGAAAAGATCATTGAAAAGGCCCGTCGCTTAGGCACCGATGTAATTGCACCAGGATTGGCAGCAATTCAGGCCAAACACCCAAGCGTTGGCGACATACGAGGGCTCGGATGCTTCTGGGCTATTGAACTAGTGCGTGATCGCGACACACGCGAGCCACTTGTGCCGTTTAACGCCACTGGTGCAGATGCAAAACCAATGGGTGACGTGTTAGCAGCTGCGAAAGCAAAAGGCTTGTGGCCATTCAGCCACTTCAATCGCATACATGTGACGCCACCGCTCACAACTAGTGATGCTGAAATTGCTGAGGGACTTGCCATCATCGACGAAGTTCTTGACATCGCCGATACGTATTACACCGGCAAATAAGTCTTACCGGTTCTGCGGGAACCCAAGATCTACGCCAGACGTGCGCGGGTCTGGCCAACGCGACGTAACTACCTTGCTGCGCGTAAAGAAGTTGATGCCTTCAGGGCCATACATGTGGTGGTCTCCGAACAAACTGTTCTTCCAGCCGCCAAATGAGTAATACGACACGGGAACTGGAATAGGCACGTTGATGCCAACCATTCCCACATTGATATCGAACTGAAACTCGCGCGCCACCCCGCCATCACGGGTGAACAAAGCAACACCATTACCGAATTGATTGGCGTTGATTAGTGCAACACCTTCGGCATACGACTTCACACGAACAACGTTTAATACAGGACCGAAAATCTCTTCGTCATAACACCGCATGCCTGGCTTGACGCCATCAATAATGCTCGGGCGAATAAAGAAACCATCTGCTGGCACATTGGCACGGCCATCAACCACCACTGTTGCGCCTTCAGAGGCAGCGCCAGCCAAATAACTGGCAACCCTGTCGCGATGCTCTGCAGTAATGAGGGGTCCCATTTCATTCTTCGAATCACTGGCTGGCCCAACCGTGATCGCGGGAATACGCTCTTGCACCTTTTTGATTAGGGCATCAGCAACTGAATCAACAGCTAGCAACACCGAGATTGCCATGCATCGCTCGCCTGCCGAACCATAAGCCGCACTCACGGCTGCGTCGGCAGCCATATCAAGATCAGCATCAGGCAATACCAACATGTGGTTCTTGGCTCCGCCAAGCGCCTGCACACGCTTTCCGTTCTTTGTGCCTGTCTCATAGATGTATTTCGCAATTGGAGTAGAGCCAACGAACGAGACAGCCGCAACATCAGGGTGTTCTAACAAACGATCGACCGCAACCTTGTCGCCGTTGATGACATTGAATACGCCATCAGGTACTCCTGCTTGCTTCAGTAAATCAGCCAGGAATAACGCAACGGACGGATCCTTTTCGCTCGGCTTCAAAATGAATGTGTTACCGCACGCAATCGCGCTTGCAAACATCCACATTGGAACCATCGCTGGAAAGTTGAAGGGGGTAATGCCTGCAACAACACCGAGTGGTTGGCGAATGCTGTACACATCAACACCGGTAGCAGCTTGTTCGCTGTAGCTACCCTTCAAAAGGTGTGGGATTCCGCATGCGAACTCAATGTTCTCAAGTCCACGCGCAATTTCCCCAAGAGCATCGGTAATTACCTTGCCGTGCTCGGCACTCAACATCGCTGCAATTTCATTTCGATTACTCTGCACCAAGTTACGAATGTTGAACATGATCTCAGCACGCCGAGACAAGTTCGTTGCTCGCCATGCGGGAAGTGCTGCAGTTGCAGCAGCCACCACAGCATCAATCTCTTGCACAGATGCGAAATCAACGGTGGATGTTTGAACACCGGTTGCTGGGTTGAAGACCGCGCCGCTTCGACCAGATGTGCCAGCAACAATGGCGCCGTTGATCCAATGTGAGATGTGATTCATACCTTCACATTAGATGCGCCATGTGATGCGCCCGTAATGGCCCTAGTGGCGGTTTGCGCGAGCGGTATCGAGCAAAGAGTCAAAGAGCGCTTGCGACGATGCCACCACAGGACTACGCCGAGCAAGAGGGTCAATAGTGAGCAAGTCTTTGCCGTCTACTTCGCCAACGATGGCTCCCGCTTCCTGGCAAATCAGCACCGCTGCCAAGTAATCCCATACGCCATGGTCGTGGAAGTCGACGTAGCCGTCAAGACCACCTGTTGCGACCAACGAGATATCAAGTGCCGCTGCGCCCAAGGTTCGAAACTGCCACCAGCCGTGCGGGTAAGGAGGCGCGCCGTTTGTGCCAACAACTGCTTGAGAGACATTGGCAAGAGGGTTCACACGTACTGGGACACCGTCACGGTTTGCTCCCCCGCCGCGCGATGCGCCGTATCTGGTTTCACTGCCCGATTGCTCTGCCACTAACGCAGCACGCAAGCCGTGACGGTCCACAACACACAATGATGTCGCAAACCACGGAAGGCCCTTACTTGCATTTGTTGAACCGTCAAGGGGGTCAACAACCACGAGCAATCTGTCATCAGTAATCGGCCACACAATGTCTGCGACACCACTCTCTTCAGACAGAACTTCAAAACCAGACGCCTGTAACAAATCAACGATGACGTCATCAATCACGACATCTGCTGAATACTGCCCCTCACGCTCGCCAGACATTGACCAGTCAGCAATTTCGTCGAGAGTGTCAGCGGCTGCGTCAGCTACGTCATGGAGAAAACCCAAAATATCGCGGTCTGCAGAGTTGTAATCGAAATGGGGCACCCCTGAACGGTAGTGTCCATGACGTGGCCGTTATCGACATTGCCGGATTTGTCACCGATTTAAAGAGCCATGCCGTCGACCATGGGTTTCACGTGCATGACGAGCGTCATTTTGTTGAGACGTATTCACTGCGCCAGCTATGGGAAGTAGACCTTCATCCTGAGGAGGCGTGTAACGGCCCGATTGATCTACACGTCAGCCTAGAAATCGACCCGCGCACACTTCTCAGTTTCGAAGACGTGGTTTTAGCCATGGATGACCCTGACGACGACCCACCAGAGGGCTTTACTTTCCCACTGGTCTTTACGTGGACATTCCCACCGCTCGTGCATCCACCCGACTTGTTGGTGCTGGCAACTGAAGTTGCTGGACTTGGTGGGGTTGAATTGCCGCTAGAGGTTTCAGCAATCGATTCATTTCACCAAGTAACTGATGCGCCAGAGCGAAGCCTCACCGTTGTAAGTCGTGTGCCAGTGTCATTAGCGAATGTCTATAAGGGCGACAATGACCCTGTGTGCGCCGTTCTTGACACATGCAGGAACGTGAGTCTGAATTTGCTGGAACGTGTGCCGTTCTGGATTGGCGACATTCACTAAGTCGAGTTAGCGCGCTAGTAGCGAGATTCGTGCTACTAATCCGCGTTCACCGTTTGCACGTGGCAATAATTCTGCAACACCTCCGCTTGCAACAGCCAACTGACGAACAATCGACAGACCAAGACCCGTGCCTGGGGCATTTTCGATTTCGGTTCCCCGCCAGAATCGCTCAAACGCAAGAGTGCGCTTCTCTTCTGATAGGCCCGGGCCTTCGTCTATGACATCAACATGAATATGACGATGAACACAGTGCACCTCAATGGTGATTGTGGAATTATCTGGTGCCGCCGACAACGCATTGTCAATGTAGTTATCGACAATCTGCTCGAGAGCCCCATCAAGAGCAACACATGGTGCCGTTTCAAGGCCCACAAC
>Ga0209191_1001009_pt1 | contig 19427 bp, 22 predicted proteins | sample S_130626_EF_Meta_FD_187320 | JGI IMG/M metagenome (GOLD analysis project Ga0209191, IMG submission 187320) | Freshwater microbial communities from Lake Simoncouche, Canada to study carbon cycling - S_130626_EF_MetaG (SPAdes) (version 2) | ecosystem: Environmental > Aquatic > Freshwater > Lake ...
CTGACATAGATGGTGAATCCTGGGCCGGTCGCTACAACATTGCTGCACCTTACACTGAAGAAGAACACAACATGCTGAAAATGGCCTACAAAGCCATCGGGTCAGAAGTTGAGGATCTCAACCACGGTGATCTCCGCAGCCTAGAAATCCCCAGCACCAGCACAGTGAGTCCTGTAAAAGCATTCAAAGGTTATCCCCGATGAGAGCAAGAGAATTCATAAGAGAACAACTAGCACCTCTAGGCAAAGCGGCTGCTCCTTATGTTCTTCCTGCAATCCAGCAAGGTATCAAGCGGGTATTACCTGCGATAGGTGGACTGGGTGCAGGATTGGGATTGGGCAAACTGGCATCTACTGATACTGCCACTGATAATCCTCCGAAAAAAAGTTTTAAACTAATCCTTCAAGGAAAGTTTGGAAACAAGCCCGGAAATATGAACTCCGAAACTGTTTGGCATGCTTTGCCAGATGTATTTCCTCGAGACTATCCTAAAACAGATTACGGTCATGAGATTCGTGTTCCTCAAGATCTCATAGTAGATCAGATTGGTCAAACAGGAAGTGCTGTGATTAAAAGTGGTATACCCAGCATGGACTTGGCAGAAACATACCGCCAAAAACTTTGTAGTTTGAATTACCCTGATCAGATAATACCCACCCGAACAACAGGTAAAATTCCTTTAGAATGTTGTCAAATTGAACAAGAACCTGTAAAAGAAGGAATTCGTCGATGAGAGCAAGAGAATTCATCACTGAACAAGCAGCGCACTTGCCAGCAGAAATAGCAGAGCCCTTGAGATATACTTATGTGTTGCCTGGTGTGAATGGTAGCGATCCCTATGGCTCGTATAGATTGTCGGTGGCCATGGCTCGGGCTAGATCAGATGCTGGTCAGCAGGACGGTGTGAATGATTTCATGATTCCGTGGACATCAGAAACTGCGTTTGGGGAACATGCTGTGATATCCGGTATGGATGAACAAGTGATACCTATCATTGATCAAGCATTGAAAATGACCCAAACACCTGGAGGTAAGCAACTGGTATCAACAGCCAAGAGTCAAGAACCAGCGTTTGTGGACAAAACAAGTCCGGTAAAAGCCTTCCGGGGCTATCCAAGGTAACCTATGAAAAAACTTTTAGCAATCTATTTAATCTTTCTCGCGGCCACAGCAAATGCCTGGACACAACGACCACCACAGGACATCAGAACCTGTGCTGTGCATGCTCCTTATGGACTGCCTGCCACCATAGCCACACAATCAATCTGTAGACAAGCATATCTTGTGGGTTACGATGTGGCAGCTAAGATACCCAGATATGTCACATACACATTGATACCACGAAACGCATTAGGTTGCGTGGCAAGAACCAATGCGTTCGCTAGTGATCAATCGATACCCAGTGGTGCCACACCTGAAGACTATGCCGGCACCGGCTACGACAAAGGCCACATGAGCCCAGACGGTGACCTATCATGGGATCCGCAGGTGGAGTTTGAATCATTCCTCATGACCAACATGGCACCACAAGCAGGCAGTTTAAATCGTGGCATCTGGAAATTACTGGAAACAAGTATCCGTGGATGGGCGGTGCAGCACAACAACAGTTTCACCATCTATGTGGGTGCCATATACAATGCACAAGATCGACGCATCGGCTCGGGAGTAGTGGTGCCACATGCATTCTACAAGATCGTGATCAACAATCAGACCAACGAGATCGCAGGCTGGATGTTTCCACATGTGCCACCCTACCCAAATCTGGGCAATGACTTGACCCGTTTCCGTGTGCCAGTGGACTTGATTGAACAAGAATCCAGAGTAAACTATGCGTTTCCGCCCACAGCAAAAGAACTCAACCCTGGACAGGAATGGACAGTAGACTTTGGCGATCTGACCCGAGTCAAAAGAGCCAAATGTGGCCGATCCGAATAAATCCGGATAACTAACTGACTATGGCCGCTGCAAATGAAACGGTGCTGATCAAGGCACCACACCGTCGTCAAAAATTCACAGAACAACAACTGGAAGAGTTTTTGAAATGTGCTGACCCCGACACAGGTCCAGCCTACTTCATGGACAACTTCTTCTACATCCAGCATCCCACACAGGGCAAGATGCTGTATCATGCTTTTGATTATCAGAAGAAACTGATCGATACATATCACAACTATCGCTATTCCATCTCCATGATGCCCAGGCAGACTGGCAAATCAACATCAGCAGCAGGCTACATACTTTGGTTTGCCATGTTCGTGCCAGACTCAACCATCCTGATCGCGGCACACAAATACACCGGTGCCCAAGAGATCATGCAGCGTATTCGCTTTGCTTACGAACTGTGTCCTGATCACATTCGAGCAGGTGCCACTAACTACAACAAAGGCTCAATCGACTTTGAAAACGGCAGCCGCATAGTGAGTGCCACAACAACAGAAACAACAGGTCGTGGTATGAGTATTACATTACTCTACGCCGACGAGTTTGCCTATGTGCGTCCTACTATCGCCAAAGAGTTTTGGACTAGTATATCACCCACATTGGCCACAGGTGGTAAAGCCATTATCACAAGCACACCCAACTCGGACGAAGATCAGTTTGCGTTCTTGTGGAAAGGTGCCAACAAGTGCGAAGATGAATACGGCAATCCTACTGAAGTGGGCATGAACGGATTCCGAGCATACAGAAGTTACTGGCAAGAACATCCAGACCGTGATGCTGCCTGGGGCGAAAACATGCGAGCACAACTGGGTGATGATCGTTTCCGCCGTGAGATGGGCTGCGAGTTCATTATCAATGATGAGACCTTGATAGCACCTGCCAAACTGCTGGATCTCACTCACAAGGATCCCATACACAGAACAGGACAAGTGCGTTGGTTTGAGCCTATCCGCAAAGATCAAGTGTATGTGGTGGCACTGGATCCTAGCCTAGGCACCGGTGGTGATCCTGCTGCCATACAGATCTTGGAAGCCAACACCACACGACAAGTGGGCGAATGGCGGCACAACCGCACACCCATTCCGGAACAGGTGCGTATCATGGCTGACATTATCAAGCATATACATGACACCGTGCAAGATGACAAGAGCATCTACTACTCAGTAGAGAACAACACCATTGGTGAAGCAGCGTTAATCTCTATCATGGAGTACGGCGAAGAGAATATCAAGGGCTACTTCCTTAGCGATGCCGCCAGCCCTACCACACGACGCTTCCGCAAGGGCTATAACACAACAAACCGGAACAAACTGGCTGCTTGCTCCAAACTAAAGAACCTGATCGAGTCAGGGCGTATGCGGGTGAACAGTGCCAGTTTGATCAGTGAACTCAAGAACTTCGTGGCCCATGGCACCAGTTATGCTGCCAAGCCCGGCGAAACTGACGACTTGATCATGGCTATGATCCTGGCTGTGCGTATGCTTGTAACCCTGCAGAGTTACTATACAGAATTGGATACACAGATGAAAGATCATGACTCAGAGGTTATTGAACCGTATCCGTTCATCTCTGTGATGATGTAAGAGTCAACTAAATACATCATGGCACAGAATTCAATCGCAAGCGAACTAAATGATCTGCTGATCACCCACGACTTTGATGTTGCAGCACTCAGCACCAAGACTGGCAAACCCTCTGTAAATGAGCGCGGAGTTCCAGATTCTTCACAAGCAGACATGTTTAGTTTTGACTGGGTTGGCCCTACGGGAAAAAACTATGGAACCATGGTTATCTTACTGGATCAAAACGGCGGTATGACTGTGTATTTTGGCGATAATCTAGGTCGCACCATGGAGCCAGAAGATAAAAAAGCCTGGTACGGCGATTCAGAGACAGACAATCCAGGATTCTTGGAACAACTCAAAAACTTTGCTATCCGCACCAGTAAGATTCGCGGCGGCTTTGGTCTGGAAAACTTGAGCAAACTCAAGTATGCTATCGCAGGACAAGCAGCATTAACTGAAAGTTTCTACGGCACACGCAAGGTCAGTTACTCGGGTGAACCCACCCAAGCTAGACTCATGATCAAACACACACGCCCTATCGCCGAAGGTGACAAGCGGTATCGTTATGTGGAGAGCTTGTTTATTGAAACCGCAGAAGGCGAGCGTTTCCGTTTGCCATTCCGTAAGTTGGCCGGTGGCCGTGCCATGTTGGAACATGTGCGCCACGGTGGCAATCCTTATGATATGCGTGGGCAGCACATCGCAGAGACAGTGAACCAGATCAATGTGTTGAGCCAGTTCCGTAGAGCACATCAAGGTCGTGTGTTTGAAGGTGCCGCCGGAGATCTTGTTACAGAGACTGATCAATACTATCAGCGTCTCAATCACAACCTAAAACACATGGCCACTGGCCGTGGATACAATCGTTATTTTGAATCATGGAAGCCAGCAGATATCTCTGAAGGTGATATCATGGTAGAAGACTTGCGTGGCATGTTTGTGGAAACACGCATTGACCCACGGATAGAAACAGCTTTGCCCATGTTGGCAAAGATACAACAGGAAGTAAAAGCTATGAAAGAAGCAGATATATTTGAATCATGGGCTGCCAGATTGGTAGAAGGAACTTGGGCCATGCCCGATACTCCGGAGAAGATGACTCAACTCAAGACCTGGTTAGGTGAACCAAAACCCCTGGGACCAGATGCCGAGAATGTCACAGATGTTTTGTATGACTTGCTTGGTGATGATGCATTGTTTGATCAACTTGCAGGCATGGCTGAAGAAGATCCTGATGCAGATGCTGTGCCTTTGGTACAAGCCTGGATCACTCGCAACAAAGATCAAAGTCCAGAACTGAGTGAACTGGCTGTGAGTTTCCAAACTGCCGCTCCGACAGCACCACCTGCTCCTGCTGCTCCGGCAGCACCACCTGCACCAGCGGCAGAAGCACCACCTGCTGCTCCAGCAGCACCTGCTGCTCCTGCAGAACCAGCACCACCTCCTGTGGCCGAAAGTATCAATTCACTTCGGAGGTTAGCCGGGATGGAAGTAATGGAGAATGTATTGACTGACAATACACATCACACATTAAAACATATAATCCACACATTCCGTCGTGACATCCATGATTTCATCCAGCACGGAGATCTCAGCGATCACTTGTTTGATGCATTGTATGATTACTATCACGATGACATGCCCTATGGTGTGGCCAAGGCCCGCTCGGGAGATCCACATGAATGGATCAGCGATCGACTGCATCGAGATTTGCACGACCATGGTATGTTGACCGAAAAAGGCACATTCCTTCCCAATGCTACTCCCGAAGAGCAAGAGGCTCAATTTAAAAAGGATGAAGAAGGTCGTGAGGCTATTAGAAAAGCCACGGTTTGGCCGGCAGCAGCACCTGCTCCGGCAGCACCAGCAGAATATACAGGCCCAACTTCTGGCGGAGTTCCGAGTACTCTTCCTGCAGGTGTTAATCGATTGCAAGTCAATAAGCCAACAGCACCGGTAGTAGCACCGGAACCAGAGGCAACACCTAATCCAGCAGCAGGTCCTACCGTATTGCAAAAACACTATCAAGACAACCCACTTGTTAGAGGACTAACACCAAAATTAAAAGAATGCAACTACACTCCATTGAACGAATACTGCCCAGAACATGGACTTGAGGAATGTTGGGGGCAAGGTGTTTATGAAGGTGACAACATTGCTACCTTTGAAGAAGCTGCTTTTGAATCTGAACTGGCAAGAATAAAATCTCTTGCCCGGATGCGATAAGGAAATATCATGCCAGTAGCTATAACAACCCTTGATGACCCTACCCCTGTTCCGTTTGCAAAAACCAAAGAGTACCAGGACCTACAAGCCGCTATCAACAACGCCAAGCAATCGTTAGACGATGTTTCAAAAGCAGTAGTTGCCATTGAGGCAAAACTTCATGCGCCTCAAAGCACTAACAATGTTCAAGATCCCGCACAACGAGCACAGGCTGCACTAGCGGCCCAAAGCCAAGATGATGAAGGTCTCAATGAGATGCTGAGAATCGCAGGTTTAAGAAAATGAACAACTTGATCAACAAAAATATTCCATAATCACACAAACGACATAAATAAACTTGACACAGAGACAAGAAGCGCATATACTGCAAGGGTGTTTGCGCTTTTTCATTTGTGGCACAGGCAACACAATCTAAATCATTAGATAGGCATTTAACATAGGCAACTTTATAGGAGAAAAAACTATGGCAACTTTAGCAGAAATCAGAGCACGACTACAGGCAGCAGAGACAAAAGGCAAATCCGGAGGCAGTGGCGGTGAGAATCCAATCTACCCACACTGGAACATGGAAGAAGGCCAATCCGCAACAGTGCGATTCTTACCGGACGCAAACTCCAAAAACACATTCTTCTGGGTAGAACGGGCCATGATCCGACTGCCATTCAATGGCGTTAAAGGAGAGATGGATTCCAAGCAGGTAATGGTGCAGGTACCATGTATGCACATGTGGAATGAAACTTGCCCAATCCTGTCCGAGGTCAGCCCTTGGTTCAAGGATCCTAGTCTTGAAGACATGGGACGCAAATACTGGAAGAAACGCAGTTATGTGTTCCAGGGCTTTGTGCGTGAGAACCCACTGTCTGACGACAAGACACCACCTAATCCAATCCGTCGTTTCATCATCGGACCTCAGATCTTTACTCTGATCAAGAGCGCATTGATGGATCCTGAATTGGAGAACTTGCCCACAGATATCATGAGTGGTCTGGACTTCCGTATCACCAAGACACAGAAGGGTGGCTATGCTGACTACAACACTTCAAAGTGGGCTAGAAAAGAATCAGCACTCACTGAAGAAGAACAAGCAGCCATTGAAACACACGGCTTGTTTGACTTGAGCACATTCTTGCCCAAGAAGCCTACCGATGTGGAACTTCGTGTGATGAAAGAAATGTTCGAAGCATCAGTTGATGGCAAAGCATTTGACATGGAGCGTTGGGGACAATATTTCCGTCCTGCAGGTATGCAAGCACCTGCCGGTTCTGCTGCGGCAGATGTGGATGAAGATGTTCCAGCACCCAAAGCAGCACCTGCTGCGAAGGCACCTGTGGATGCGTTTGAAGACGAGGACACCCCTGTGGCAACGGCACCAGTGGCCAAGCCAGCAGAAGGCAACAAGAAGGCCGAGGATATCTTGGCCATGATCCGTAGCCGTCAGAACAAGTAATTGACCAGTGATGCAAGCACCTTGGGTGCTTGCATCTGTCTATTATGAAATTTTCTTTGGTATTTGAGAATACAGGTGATAGCATACCTTTTGAGGTGGTGTATAATCATGAGTTGTTTGAATTTTTTGTTCAACAATCGATCGATGAAAATCAAAATCGATTTTCTGATAATCAACTGGTTGAACAACGAGTCAGCAAAGGGTTAACTGATCTTCACTGGGCATTGTCGAATACCAACGAAATTCTTTGGGATCTTGTGGGTATCAAGTTTCCGCAGTCAGACAATCTAGAAACATACTTAGATCAAAGCCTGCTAAATCGCATACATGCCGAATGGGTGTTTTCACAAAAGCACAAGATACAAGTACATCAGTTGAGATTTAGCTCAAACACAATGATTGCTAGGCTTGGAGAACAACTGCATGATCAGTTTCCTGATGAAATAACGGAAACAAAATTAGCAGTGGCCATGCAGCATCTTGGAAGGATCTTTCCATACGAAGATGTCAACATGGCAGTTCATAGATTGGAATCAATTTTTACCAGTAATATTGAATACAATGCCGCCGGCAAGTGGAAAGTGTTTGATAATCCATTCCGAAAAACATCCATGGTATCTAATCAAGATCGTATGAACTTCTCGTTTGGGTATACCTATGTAGGACGGCAACTTTATAACAAGTTTGAATATTTTGATATGAATCTCGACTGCGAAGATCATTACAACTATGAGACCTTGGAATACTCATTTAACCTTAGTCTACAACAACCTGAGACTGTGGCATTCAGTCCAGAGTTCTTAGCGTGGTGTGCGCGGCATGGGCGGCGACCAATGGCCAAGCAAGTCCCTGTTGCTAATGCGATTGATCTAGATAAACACTTGACTCATTACCGCAGAATACTTTATAATAACTCACAAGCAAACAACTCAGCTGGTATTGTTTTACATTATGAGTGAACCAAAATTTGTTTTAACAAGATTCACTCACGGGTCTGCTGGTAAATTTTTAAGCACAGTATTGCAGACCAGTGATAAAATTGACCACTGGTCAGCAGTTGTTCAACATCAAAAAAAATCAGAATTTATTGGACCGATAACTTTAGAATATGTTCGACGGAGTTTTCCAAAAGATCATTCAATGCACATGCAAGCCGAACCAATGGTGCCGTATAATACTGATTTGTACAGCGTAAGTCACCCGCGAGGAAATGATGTCTCGCTGGAAACTTATATCCAGAATTCTAAACTCAAAAATGATCTAAGATTGTTTGCGTGTATAGAAAGAAATATTGATGTAAACTTGATTTTTCAAAAACCCACTATACCAGTGTTTTGCCAAAAATCCAAAGCAATCACAATTACTGTTACCACCACAGAAGAAAAACAGTGGTTGTATAACACTTTATGGAGCAAGCATTTTATAGAAACGGATCAGGACATACGATATATACCCAACGATCCGGAATACTGTAATTTTCAGAGCATTTGCTCGGTTATTCGTTTTGGCAATCCGTATCGATTTCCGATATCCAGTAAACAACAACTATTTCACGACTATGTAATCAACAATCATACTAACAGTTGGTACTTTGATCCAGATCGATTTGCTGAATACGATCACAAGCACGATATCAAAAATGTGTTTATTAGTCTAGCAGACATTCTGAATCGGCACCAATTTACAAAAGTAATTCCTAACATTTTTGAACAATTGAAACTAGAAGAACCCGACATGGATCTAATAGAGTCCATGCATGATATCTGGTTATCGGCACAGGTATTTTAGGCCAAATTCACAGTAGACACCGCTCAAAATTTGTAGTAAACTATTATCAATAAAGGAAAATTATCATGGCTAAACCATTTGATGTAAGCAAGTTCCGCAAGGAAATAACCAAATCAATCGAAGGATTGAGCATTGGTTTCAACGATCCCACAGACTGGATCTCCACAGGCAACTATGCCTTGAACTATCTAATCTCTGGAGACTTCAACAAAGGTATTCCGCTGGGCAAGGTAACTGTGTTTGCCGGCGAATCCGGCGCAGGTAAAAGCTACATCTGCTCCGGGAACATTATCAAGAACGCACAGGCACAGGGTATCTATGTGGTGTTGATTGACAGTGAAAACGCACTGGACGAAGACTGGCTCAAGGCCCTGGGCGTGGATACCAGCGATAGCAAATTGCTTAAACTAAGCATGGCCATGATCGACGATGTGGCCAAAACAATCAGCACATTCATGAGCGACTACAAGGCCTTGCCCGATGGCGAGCGTCCTAAAGTAATGTTTGTGATTGACTCATTGGGCATGTTGCTTACTCCTACAGATGTGAATCAGTTTGATGCAGGTGAAATGAAAGGTGACCTTGGTCGTAAGCCTAAAGCACTTACCAGTCTTGTGCGTAACTGTGTGAACATGTTTGGTTCATACAATGTGGGATTGGTATGTACCAACCACACATATGCAAGTCAAGACATGTTTGATCCTGATGACAAGATCTCCGGCGGGCAAGGGTTCATCTATGCTAGTTCAATTGTGGTGGCCATGAAGAAACTCAAACTCAAGGAGGATGAGGACGGCAACAAGATTTCAGATGTCATGGGTATTCGTGCTGCTTGTAAAGTGATGAAAACACGCTACGCAAAACCTTTTGAAGGTGTGCAGGTCAAGATTCCTTATGAGACAGGTATGAGCCCTTTCTCCGGCATGGTGGATCTCATGGAGAAACGCAATCTGCTAAAGAAGGAAGGCAACAGTTTAGTGTTTGTGACCAGCGACGGAGAGATCATCAAGAAGTTCCGCAAGAAATGGGAAGCCAACGAAGAAGGCTGCTTGGATCGTGCCATGGCAGACTTTGGAAATCACAAAGAAGAGGTAACTACTGTGGAGGAGACAGCAGAATGAATGAAGCAGTAGCAGTGGCCAGCGAAATGTGGTCAGAACTCAAGCGTTATGTAAACACGGTGGACCGAGATGAAGCAGCGGAAACAGTTGTGGCTATCTTGATCGACAACGACTGTGATGTGGATGATATCAAGGACACTTTCAAAGGTGATGCTGATATCAAAAGAGCCCTTACCGCATATCTTGACAATGACAAATCCTACGAGGACGAGGATGACGAAGATGTTGAGGAGGAAGAAGAAGATTATCACGAAGACGACTGGGAAAATTGATGGACAAATATTTTCCAATCAAGACGGCAACTTCTTGCCAATTGAAATGGAATTGGAGCACAGTATATCTATATTCCGGGGAAACAGCAAGTTGTCATCGCAGCGGCCACGGCAAGATAACTCCGGATACATTTGATACATTTCATAACACTGAAAAAAAACAACAAGAACGCCGGCTGATGCTAGATGGTGAATGGCCGCAGGATGCAAGTTGCCATTATTGCCGAGAAATAGAACAGTCCGGAGGATCTAGTGATCGCACACGACAACTTGCGATTCCGAATCAATCTCCGCCGGAACTGTATTCAGATCCCAATGCTGTTGTGGTGCAGCCTACTGTGCTTGAGGTTTATTTTAATAATCAATGCAATCTATCCTGTGTGTATTGTAGCCCGGATCTAAGTTCTAAGATAAATGCTGAATATGTCAAGCATGGACGATTTGAAAAAAACGGCCTGATACTTCAATCTCGGACTATTGATGCGATGCGTCCAGCTATGTTGGAAAAATTTTGGGCATGGATGAAACAATATTCCACTGGACTGGTACGGTTCAATGTGGCAGGCGGAGAGGGATTTTATCAACCCGAACTGGAGACCTGCTTAGAATATTTTGAATCAACAAGTCATCCTGACTTGGAATTTTGTATAATAACTAATCTAATATTGCCACCGGAAAAATTAGAAAAATACATACAACGATTTAAAAAGCTACTATCCTCACGCAGACTCAAACGCATAGATCTAACCTGTAGCATTGACTGCTTGGGCGCCGAACAAGAATACACAAGACACGGAATGAAAGTGGATGTATGGATCACCAACTTTGAAAGACTACTGGAAGAACGTTGGATAAAATTGAATATAAATCAGACTATCAGTATTCTTACAATTAAAACTATGCCAGGGTTGATTGAGAAAATAAAAACATGGAAGTCTCTTCGTGAGATAGGACATTTTTTCGGGTTAGTTCTTCCTGGCCCTGTACAGAATGCAACCTATCTCCATCCTAATATCGTAGGAAACAAAGTGTTTGAAGAAGATTTCAAACATATCTTAAAGATCATGCCAAGAGACACCAATGAAGATTTACTATCTCTACAGTACATGGAAGGTATTGCAACACACTATTCTCAGTCTGCCCCTGTGTATTCAGAGATGCTCAAATTGAAAACTTTTTTAGATGAAAATGATCGTCGCCGCGGCACCAGTTGGACAACAACCTTTCCTTGGCTAATGAAAGAACTAGAATATGTGGTATAGCAAAGTAGTTGCCAACTTGGCGGCCATACCTGATTTTATAGATCATTACGAGGCAGAACTTGATGCAGCCAAACGAGATTGTAAGATCTCGGGTGTGCTGGAAAAGAACATCACCGCTTTGCCCGGCATCACAGAACAACGTTTCAATCAACTACAAGAGATTGAAGCTGTTCTAAACTATCTCAACATCCAACTACGCAAGATACGCAGGAAACACTTTCAAAAATATCTCGAAGGCTATGCCCGCGCACTTACTTCAAGAGATGCTGAAAAGTACGCAGAGGGTGAAGATGAAGTAGTGGACTTTGAAACCATTATCAACGAAGTAGCACTACTACGAAATCGTTGGTTGGGCATCATGAAAGGGCTGGATACCAAACAATGGCAGATGGGCCATGTGGTTCGACTACGCACAGCAGGTATGGAAGATATTACAGTATGACCATTCGGAGTGATACATACTGTTATGAAACGCACCGCATTCGTAACAGGCATGACCGGCCAAGACGGTCCTTATCTCGCTAAACTGCTAGTAGAAAAAGGCTATCATGTGTATGGCCTTGTAAAACGCTACTCAAACCCTAACTTAGACAACATCAAGTGGTTGGGTATTGAGAACGATATCGAGTTGATCACCGGTGACATCACCGATGAAAACAACATGAATCATCTCATGCAAACCCTTAAACCCAACGAAGTTTATAACTTAGCAGCACAAAGTTTTGTAGGCGCAAGTTGGGATCTCAACAAGCTGACCACTGAAGTAAACTCCGTTGGTGTGCTGAACTTGCTCAACGCCATCCGCAGCCACAGTCCTAACACACGCTTTTATCAAGCCAGCACCAGTGAGATGTTTGGCAATGCCACAGAAGCGGGCTCTCAAGGTGAAACCACACCGTTCCGTCCGCGCAGCCCCTATGGTGTGAGCAAGCTATACAGTCATTGGATGACCATTAACTTCCGCGAAAGTTACAGCCTGTACGCCTGTTCGGGCATCTTGTTCAATCACGAAAGCCCGTTGCGTGGTCGCGAGTTTGTGACACGCAAGGTCACTGATGGTGTTGCCCGTATCCGGCTTGGATTAGCCGATTCAATCACGCTGGGTAATCTTGATGCCAAAAGAGATTGGGGATTTGCCGGAGACTTTGTGGAAGCCATGTGGCTGATGTTGCAACAACCCACAGCCCGTGACTATGTGATCGCAACCGGTGAACAGCACAGCATCGGCGAACTGTGCGATGTGGCATTTCGGCATGTGGGCATTGAGGCGTGGCAAGCATTGGTTAAATCGGATCCACGATTCAAACGCCCGGCAGAACTGTACAGTCTATTGGGAGATAGTTCCGCTGCTAGACATATACTGGGGTGGCAACCTCGAACCAATTTTGCTACCATGATTCAAGACATGGTAGATGCTGATCTAAAGAGACTGCAACAACCTACTCAACGGTAATCCGGATTGGATTTCGCCTAGTGTCCACTCTGTGTGACACAGTTTTTCTAACCACGCTGCTCGTTCAGGCATGCGTGGTTTTTCTATGAGAGCAAAGTCTGTGTTGGCTACAGGCACGGCCATAGAGTCTGCACCTACAAATGCCGGTACACCATCTATGATGGCCTGGCTACCTGGACCAGAGTTTTCATTGACTACAGCCCAAGCACGCCCTAGATTGCTGCGGAAATCAAACTCATCATATGTTCCACGCAGGGCTTGTGGGTGTTGTATACGAACACCAGGTATGGGCTTCAGTCGTTGTCTAGGATGTGGGCGAACAACAATGGGCCTATCGGTATGTTTGCGTATGCGATCTACAGTTTGTTCAAGCCATTGTTCAGATGGCGGTAATCCTGCCCATTGCTCGCTATCTGATCGTTGCATGGCTATCAAGATGTGATCGCCTTGATGCCAAGGCTGTAATCTCACAGAGAGTTTGTCTGCACGACCGGGCTCAAACTCTTCAATCCACCCGGCACGACCATTCACTCCATTGATACCCATCTTCCAGGTCACACCACGCATGAGTTGCCCAACTTCTAACACTATCACTGGGCGTCCAGAGGCTGTGAACTCTTGCCATACTGCTCGATTGGGGGCCATGCGTCCGGTCCATAACTGACTCCAGATCACAGCTACATCTGCTGCACTATTGTGTTCTGTGACCCGTTGCCCGTTCTTTTTACAGCCAGCAACAAATGCTTCAAACACTGGACCTGAGTTTAGTGCGCCAAATTTATTAAAAATACTGATAGTCATAATATTGTATTAAATAGTTATTCAAACTTGGAAGCCTATGACAAAATATGCAGTAGTCACAACATTCAATCAATCTGGGTACAACAAGTATGCCAGCCGCATGATCGATACATTCTTGAAAACTTGGCCCAAGGGCGTGGATCTATATGTGTACACAGAAGATTGTGAGATCACACAAACAGCCAAGAACTTGCATGTGAGAAACTTGCATGAGGTCAGCCCGGAGATAGTGGCTTTCAAACAACGATGGGGACCGGATCCTAGAGCCCGAGGTGAAGTGGCCACAGGCCCTGCAGACGCCAAGGGCAAAGCACCCGGCATAGGATTCCGTTGGGATGCTATCAGATTCTGCCACAAAGCCTATAGCATATTCCATGCTGCTGCCAACTGCAAGACCGATGTGTTGTTCTGGATGGATGCCGACATGGTATGCCACACTGGACCTACCGAAGCGTTTTTGTTACTACAGATGCCCGCTGATGTAGGACTTGCTTATTTGGGCAGAGAAAAGAAATTTTCAGAGTGTGGCCTGTATGGTATGAACTTGAATAACCCTATCACTCAATTGTGGTTGAAAGAGTTTCAATTGGCATATGATTCCGGACGCCTTATGACCATGGCCGAATGGAATGATTGTTGGGTGTTTGACGAGACTAGAAAAGAAGTACAAGCCCTACACCCTGGATGGCGAGTGCTAAATTGGAGTGCAGGATTGATTCGAGGAGAAGGACATCCACTGATCAACACAGCCTGGGGTGGATATCTGGACCATCTCAAAGGAAACAGAAAAACTACTGGTCGCAGCAATGACAAAGATCTCATTCGCCCTAGAAACGAGCGTTATTGGAAAATCAGTTAGTCGTTATCAGCAACACAGATACCATCAACATCACCTTGTACATATTCAGCCTTTGAATGCTTGGCTTTGTAGTGTATGAGGTGATCTCCTAATACAGTATGCCGCAGCGGAGTTTTATAACTCTTACCAAAGCTGGCACATAGATCTAGCACAGCGGCATCGGGCACAGTCAACAACGCAGCACCAAACACATCATTGTCGTAGTATCTACGCAAGCCGGATTGATCGCGTTGATGATATCTTCTGCAATACTCTGATCTAAACGCAGCAAAATCTTCATGCTGAGTGTTAACAGCAAAGATTCCAGTCTCAGGCACTAACCAATTTCCGGATATCTTTCCGCTCTTGTCCGTGAAGTAAGTCACACCCATGTACATACTCAGATGATCGGGTCGTAGAACTCTTTGCAGTAATTCGATGGGCAAGTCTTGCACAGTGATCACATCTGCATCTAACCACACGATCCATTCGGCTGTGCTGTGATGCATGGCATGCATGAAACTGTAGGCTTTCTTGGCAAACTTTTTCATGCTTTGATTCAATGAAGTATCCAGTTGATATTGTGTGTAGTCCGTATCTAACTGTGAAAAATCAATCTGCTGTATGCGGTCATGCTCGGGCAACTCGAATCCTTCTACATAACAAGTGAGTTCAAGATCAGTGGGCCAATGCTCTAAGAAACTGCTCACGCAGTCCTTGCCGATAAGATCATAGTACAGTTGATTGAAACTGGTGATTACTTGTATCATTTTGTTGCCCATTTCTTCATGTGTGCCCAGCATGCCCCTGAGCGTAGTTCTTCGTGACTCCAGTGGAACTGGCTGATTCGTTGTACCCAGGCCTCACGGTCGGGCATGAGTGGATTTTCTATACGGTTGATACCCTGTGTGGCCATGTCGTGAGCTTGACTACGCACAGGGTCGGTGAGTATCACTGGAATACCTTCTAGAACTGCTGCTACTGCCGGACTGGAGTTATGATTCACCACTGCCCAACAGTTCACAAAATCTTCCGTCAAACTGGTGCCGTCACCACTGATTGAAACATGGTTGATCCTGCGACCTTGGCACAGTTTCAACAGTCTCTCACAGTATTTCCTGGCCTTCTTGTCGCCGGGGTGTGGCCTGATGCGTATGGGTCGATCACTATACTTGCGGATCTCTATGATGTTCTTCAATGCCCAATCTACCACATCCCAGCCGGCCATGCTCCATCCGCCATCACGCTGTAGGCATAATAACACATGCTGCCCAGATTGCCGCCACGGCTGTAATTGTATTCCACAATCTGTTTGTATCCGTGCCCATCGTTCTGGATCAGGGGCTTGATCACAGTATTCACCGGTGTTGGCAAAGATGCCATCATAACTGTAGCGCAGCCAATAACCCGGATTGGTCTTGTTTTTGTATAGAAACAAGTTGCTGTCGGCGATTACTGTGCGTCCGCCCGAAGCCTGTTGTCCTTCTAGTATCTCTCGTCTAAACTGTAGATGTGCAGCAGTTTTACCATGCTCATGCACCCACCCTAGGATCACTGCTACTTCACTGGGTTGATAGGTCATATTGGATTCGATTATGCCCTGATCGCCAACGGCATTTACACCCTGTGCAAAATATCTTAAAGTGTCAAGTTTGTGTGTGGCATTCCGGAGACTCTCTTCTGTGTACTGCTCTTTTCGCGGCAGCGTGGCTGTGTAACTTATTACTCTCATTGTTCTTGCATCATTTTAAATGCTATTCCGTTTTGTAATTCACGAACATGATATTGTCCGTAGGCCATGCTATGGCACCATGCCATCAATAAATCTTGATCTGGATAAAATAATTTTTCCATCATTGCAAGATCTCGGTTAGCCACCGGTTCTGCTACATGACTGGGTGCCAACACAAACGCTGGTACACCTGCTAGTATGCTCTCTACTGCTGCTATGCTGTTGAAAGTTACTAGAGCATGTACATCTTGTTCCAGCACTTGGCTTAAGGGTTCTTTTAATACTCGATCTTCTCGTTTTGGAGCTCGTTCTCGTACTACCACAGGACGGTCTGTGTGCCGTTGAATCTCGGCCACAGTTTCTGCTATCCATTGTTGTTGATCAATCCCATAATATCTACAAGGTTTCTCATCTGGCGCTGCTACGATAATCTTATGCCCATATCGTCTTGGATGTGGAGTTACTCCCAATCGATCCCAGCGGTCACTGGGTCTTGGGCGTATGGTCTTGTGTTGTAGATCATTCAGCACTATCCTGTGATAGTGTTTGATACCTTGACTATTGCGTGTACCAACATTGTTGCCCACATATCCTGAATCCATAAAGTAGAAGTTGTTGCCATCTATCAGACACTGTTTCATGATCTTGTGTTTGAGGATGCCACGCAATACCAATTGATTGCCGGGTTGAGCTATGTCATATTTGTAGTCAAAGTAATCTGAGTCGGTGGGTTTGAGACCGGCACTCTCGGCCAACATGTTTATGTACTCGTCCTCACCACCTTTGCTGAGAAACACCCAACCGCTCATGGTGTTAACCTCTGTTGACAGTATTCTGTGAAGATACGCTCTTTGTGCCAGTCATCCGAAAAGTCCCCACGATCCGCAAATTCATGAAAGCAAGGCGTGCCCAGAGTGTAATGCACAAGTTTGGCCAAGGGGTTCCATTCGTACTCCACATCCAACCAGTTCCATTCAGCGGGTAGTTCACCTATGCGCTCGTCATCAATCCAGGAGAATCTATGCAAGAATGCACCTGTGCTTTGCTGTACAAACTCAGGTGTGAGCGTACGATTGCGTATAGCATTGCAGTTCCACAAGATTACTGAACTCCAATTCTTCCTAGGATAGTTTTCATTTGGACTGCCCAGATACTTTTCAGTCATCCTAGTCTCATAATCGTGTTTCACAACCATGACATCTTTGGTGTATTCTTTCAAGTCCCACAGTTCAGCAATGTCACCGCGCAGGATCATGTCACCGTCAATGAATATGGCCCAGCCTTGATAGTCCATGAGATACGGCACTAGAAAGCGTGTGTAGATGAAATGATTCGATCCATCTGTGTGTGTTTCTGCATACTCTTTGAACAAGTTCAAGGCCACGGGCACTATGGCCACTGGCCTACTGCTGTTGCGTATGATTGAATTCACACAGGTATGATAGGCTATGGCCTCTCGGGGATCGTATCCCACAAACACAGGAATGGGTTTCATCGGCGTTCTATATCTTCTTCAACACAATCCGCACCATATTGTATTTCAATCAGTTTCAGTGGCTGATCTGTGTCGTTGCACAGTTGATGCCATTCTCCTAGTTCAATCCAACAGTGTTCATGCTGGCTGGGTTTATCCATGACTTCGTATTCTGTGCTGCGAGGATTTACAGTATACACAGTGGCCTGACCTTCGGCCACAAACCAAAACTCAGCTCGTTGTTCATGTCGTTGCATGCTGAGTCGTTGCCCAGGCAGCACAGTGAGTTCTTTGAGTTTGACATGGTTGCCCACTTCATGCAACACTTGATAGTATCCCCAGGGGCGTTCTGTGATGTTGTTCATAGAAATATTTATCGGCGTATATAACGGTAAATACATTATGACGACGGCACTGGATCAATACTTTTTACCCTACGAATACAAATTCGGCTCGCAGCACCGAGAAGATGGAATAATAGATCTCTTGTGCTCGCATATCGAAAATCCCAATAATTGGGCAATAGAAATAGGATCCGGTACAGGTGAACAGAACATGATCCGCAATCTGGTTGAGAATCTAGGATATCGCGGTGTAGGGCATGATCTGCAATCGGCCACTTGGACCCATCCCAGTTATGAACACAGAAATTGTACTGTGGCATTGGACCAACTTGGCTCTTTGATTGAAACATGGCCCACACGCACTCCGGACTTTTTTAGTCTAGACATTGACAGTTTTGATTTTTGGGTACTAAAAGATCTCTTGTACAATCATGATTTCCGTCCTGCTGTGATGTGCCTGGAATATCTCAGTTATTATCAGGACCAGGTTGTGAGTGTGCGACCCGGCTTGCCCAAATACAAAAAGACCTATTGCGGCTGTAGCCTAGCAGCATATCAACAGCTCACTGAACGATTTGGATATCAATTCTTCACTGTGGACACTTACGGAGTAAACAGTTTCTTTTATCACCCTGACAGGATACGAGATGTTGATGTGTTGCAGAATCTGCCCACACATGCTTGGAGAATGTATCCTAAACACGCAGGCCTTTCCGTGACAGCATTTCACCATGTGATGGAATTTGACCCCGTTGTTCTATTTGACAATACTTCATATGCACAAACTTAATCTCAACTGCCACGGGTTGAATTTTGATTTTTGTATACATGATCCAGGTATAGACCGGATGGTCAGCAGAAAAATACTAAAACACAATGGCTGGGAAAGTAACATAACAAAAATATGGATAGATCATATACGGCCAGGCGATGTTGTGGTCGATATAGGTGCTAACATCGGCTGGTACAGCAAAATAGCTCAACTCCAACAGGCTGAAGTTTTTGCATTTGAACCCGATCCTAGAAACTTCCAGGTGCTGGAACAAAACTGTCCACATGCACATCTTTTTGAATCAGCACTGGGCGACTGTGAATCTACTACAACTATCAAATATAATCCGGACAATTTTGGGGATACCAGAGTGGCACCCAACGGAGATGTT
>Ga0209191_1001014_pt1 | contig 19379 bp, 17 predicted proteins | sample S_130626_EF_Meta_FD_187320 | JGI IMG/M metagenome (GOLD analysis project Ga0209191, IMG submission 187320) | Freshwater microbial communities from Lake Simoncouche, Canada to study carbon cycling - S_130626_EF_MetaG (SPAdes) (version 2) | ecosystem: Environmental > Aquatic > Freshwater > Lake ...
TTCAAATCCCACGCCCTCCGCCAGAATTTATTAATTTGTGTTTGATTTCATATCTACCCAGCCCACTCTCACCTAGCGCTTACCAATTACCAAGAGCAAACTTGGCCCATGGCGATTATCGAATCCGGCAAAAAGAAAACAGGTGTTTTCTCCGCCGGTCGAGCCAAGATTTCAGAGCGCACACTTAGAACCGATAAGTGGTGGCTACAACCATTAGCAATTGTTGGCGTATTAATTTCATTTATTATCTATGCAACCTTTAGAGCTTTTGAAGGTGCGCATTACTTTGCCGAACCTTTAATTTCACCCTTTTACTCACCATGTTTGTCAACACAATGTGTTGAAGGCTCCTCACTCTTAGGCACACCATTTGGCAAGGTAGTAATTTTTGGTTTAGCTATTTCACCAGCATTGTTTATTTTAATCTTTCCACTTGGCTTTCGTCTTACCTGTTACTACTACCGCAAGTCTTACTACCGATCCTTTTGGCAATCACCATCTGCTTGTGCAGTGGCTGAGCCCCATAAAACATACACAGGTGAAACCAGAGCGCCATTGATATTACAAAATGGCCACCGTTACTTTTTCTATATTGGATTAATCTTTAATGTGTTACTTACAGTGGACGCAGTATTAGCATTTAGAAACCCAGAAAAGCATTGGGGCCATATGAGTGTTGGAACATTGGTACTGTTAGGAAACGCAATATTTTTGTGGCTCTACTCAGCCTCCTGCCACACCTGCCGTCACACCATCGGAGGCCGATTAAAACATTTTTCAAAGCATCCCATTAGATATAAAGCTTGGACAGTTGTTTCAAAGTTAAATCACTACCATCCAAATTTTGCTTGGGTATCTTTGTTTTGGGTTGCATTCTCAGATTTTTATGTCCGCCAGGTCTCAAGTGGGGCCATAACCAATTTCTACTTCTTCTAAGGGTTAATTAACAATGAGTGAAAAAATTCAAATGGAGCGCCACAACTTTGATGTGGTAGTAATTGGTGCAGGCGGTGCTGGGTTGCGCGCAGCAGTTGAAGCAAGAACAGCAGGTCTTCGGGTAGCAATTATTTGTAAATCTCTATTTGGTAAGGCACACACTGTGATGGCAGAGGGTGGTGTTGCAGCATCTATGGGTAATGTCAATGAAAATGATGGTTGGAAGGTTCACTTTAGAGACACCATGCGAGGTGGAAAGTTTTTAAATCATTACCGAATGGCAGAGCTTCACGCCAAAGAATCTCCAGATCGTGTTTGGGAGCTTGAATTATGGGGCGCACTCTTTGATAGAACTTCTGAGGGAAAGATCTCACAGCGTAACTTTGGTGGACATGAGTATCCACGTCTTGCCCACGTTGGAGATCGAACCGGTCTTGAGTTAATTAGAACTATGCAACAAAAGATTGTGGCGATGCAACAGCAGGACAAAAAAGATCATGGAGATGCTGAGAGTTTTATTAAGGTATTTGCTGAAGTTACGATCACTGAAGTATTAAAAGAAAATGGCAAAGTATCTGGTGTTTATGGCTACAAACGCGAAAATGGCGTAGAGGTTTTATTTGAAGCACAGGCTGTTATTTTGGCAACTGGCGGGGTTGGTAAGACCTTTAAAATTACAAGTAATTCTTGGGAAGGTACTGGGGATGGTCATGCGCTCGCTTTAAAAGCCGGCGGCAATTTAGTTGATATGGAGTTCTTACAATTTCATCCGACTGGGATGGTTTGGCCACCATCAGTGCGTGGAATATTAGTTACCGAATCAGTACGTGGTGAGGGTGGAGTTCTTACCAACAATAAAGGTGAGCGTTTTATGTTCAAATATATTCCAGATGTATTTAAGGATAAGTATGCCGATAATGAGGCAGAGGCAGATCGTTGGTACTTAGATCAAGATAACAACAGAAGACCACCTGAATTGTTACCAAGAGATGAGGTAGCGCGGGCAATTAATACTGAAGTTAAGGCTGGGCGTGGAAGTGAACATGGCGGCGTATTTTTAGATGTTTCAAAGCGTTTAACTGAGGAAGTAATTAAAAAACGTCTGCCATCGATGTGGCATCAATTTTATGAGTTAGCAGGTGTTGATATTACAAAGGAGGCAATGGAGGTTGGTCCTACCTGCCATTATGTAATGGGCGGAGTTGAGGTTGATCCTGATACAGCTGCTGCGGTTGGTGTTCCTGGTTTATTTGCAGCTGGTGAAGTTGCTGGCGGAATGCATGGTTCAAATAGATTAGGTGGTAATTCTTTATCTGATTTATTAGTTTTTGGACGTCGCGCTGGAGCAGGTGCTGCGGCATATGTTAAACAATCACAACCATCAAAAGTTTCTGAAGGTGCAATTAAAAATGCAACAGAGCGGATTGCAGCTCCCTTTAAACGTACGGGGGGAGAAAATCCATACTCACTTCACCAAGAGTTGCAAGAGATTACCCATAACCTAGTTGGCATTATTAGAACAAAGAGTGAGCTAAGTGATGCAATAAGCAAGATCGCCGACATTAGAAAACGAATTGAAAATGTCACAGTAAGTGGCGGTAGATTGTTTAATCCAGGATTTCATCTTTCATTTGATCTAGATAATATGTTGTTGGTGGCAGAAAGTACTGCAAAATCTGCAATTGTTAGAGAAGAATCCCGCGGTGGTCACACCAGAGATGATTTTCCAACTATGGATCCAAAGTGGCGAACTTTAAACAATATCTCTTCCTTTAATGGCAAAGAGGTAGTTGTTAAACAACAAGGGCTACCATCAATGCCTAAGGAGTTATTTGATTTGTTTGATGTGCATGAGCTTGAGAAATATATGAGCAGCGATGAGATGGCAAAGGGCGGCAGATAATGGCTAAAAATATAAAGTTACGTATCTGGCGAGGTGATGCCAATAACGGCAAGTTAGAGGATGTCTCAGTTGAGGCAAATGAGGGTGAAGTGGTCCTTGATGTAATTCACCGCGTACAGGCAACTCAAATGGGTGACTTAGCGGTTCGTTGGAATTGCAAAGCTGGTAAGTGTGGTTCATGTTCGATGGAGATCAACGGTAAGCCACGGCTTGCTTGTATGACACAGGTTGCAAACTTTAAAGAGGATGAAACCATCACCATTACACCACTTCGCGCTTTCCCAGTAATTAAAGATTTAGTAACTGATGTTTCATTTAATTATAAGAAGGCGATGGAGGTTGAATCATTTACTCCCCCTGCAGACTTAAAGCCGGGTGAGGCAAGAATGCAACAAATTGATGTTGAGCGATCACAAGAGTTTAGAAAATGTATTGAGTGCTTCCTATGCCAAGACACCTGCCATGTAATTAGAGATCATGAAGAGAATAAGAAATCATTTGCTGGTCCTAGATTTTTTATCCGGATCGCCGAGCTTGATATGCACCCACTAGATATGCTTAAAAACCGCAAAAAGAAGGCGCAAGAGGAGCATGGGCTTGGAATGTGTAACATCACAAAGTGTTGTACTGAAGTATGCCCAGAGCACATTCGGATTACCGATAATGCAATTATCCCAATGAAGGAGCGGGTAGTTGATATTAAATATGATCCAGTTAGATGGCTTGGATCTAAAATTCGCAAACGTGAGGGTATTCTTTAATACGTGAGATTGCTTCTACGTTTAGTAAGCGGTGCGTTAGCGTTTTGGGCAGCAACATCTTTAATCTCTGGAATAACGATAATTGGTGGGGCTAAAACATATCTTTGGGTTGCCTTCTTATTTGGTTTAATAAATGGACTTATAGGATCTGTAGTCAAGTTACTAACCTTGCCAGCAATACTTTTATCCTTAGGACTATTTTCATTTGTTATTAATGCTGCGATGTTGTTGCTCACTGCAAGATGGAGTGATCGGTTAGATATTAATAACTTTTGGTCAGCACTTGCTGCTTCATTAATAATCTCAATTGTTACTACATTTTTAAATCAGTTATTTAAAAAAGCTACCAAGTAATTACTATGGGTGCTAATAATCAGATGCCCTGTGATTTTTGCGGGGCACCATATGATCCAGTTTCAACTAGATGGTTATGTCCAAATTGTCATATGAAGACAAATTGCTGTGATGGGGCGCCTTGCGAGATAGTTGAAGTTAAAGTAGTTACAAAAAGCTAATTACTTAAGCAGCTTTGCCATATAAGCCTCAACCTCATCTGGGTGACGTGGTAAGGCATTACTTAATATTTTGGCTCCTGATTGTGTAACCAAGATATCATCTTCAATTCGAACTCCAACGCCTCGATACTCTTCCGGAAATAATGTGTCATCTGGTTGGATATAAAAGCCAGGTTCAACAGTTAATATCATTCCAGCCTCTAATACAGCCTCGGCATACTGCTCTTTTCTAGCATGGGAACAATCATGCACATCAATACCCAGATGATGGCCAGAGCCATGAAATTGCCACCTTCTATGCAAACCATTCTCTGGTTTTAAAGACTCTTCTGGGGTCATTGGTAGCACACCAAGTTCAGCAGCACCCTTTGCAATCTCAACCATGCAAGCATTATGAAAATCCTTAAACTTTGCTCCAGGTTTAGCCGCTGCAATTCCTGCCTGTTGAGCCTTATAAACAATCATATAAATCTTGCGTTGAGCTTCAGTGAACTTTCCATTTACCGGAAATGTTCTAGTGATATCTGCGGTGTAGTGGGATTCAACCTCAACACCGGCATCAATTAAAATTAAATCTCCAGGTAAAACATCGCCATCATTTTTAATCCAATGCAAAATACAGGCATGAGATCCAGATGCAACAATGCTTGGATACCCATTGTCATTTCCTTCTAATCTTGCTCTGCCATAAAAGGCGGCCTCAATTACTCGCTCACCCCTTGGCACAGATGTTGCCGCTGGAAAAACTCGGACCATATCGGCAAAACCACGCACTGAAGCATCGATCGCCTTTTGCATCTCATCAATCTCATACTGATCTTTAACTGCGCGCATTATTGAGATAAAGTTTAAAAACTCTTTCTCCACCTCTTCATCATCGGTAACTAATTTATCTATTGCACTATCTTGCCCGCGAACTAAAAGTGTTTCCCTATCATTCTTTAAGAACTCTTCAATGGATTCAATCTGGCGCACCTTTAATTGATACTTTGTTTCAGTTTCCTCCAAGGTCATGCGCCGACCTATCCAAAACTCACCATGGCGGGCATTTTTGTAAAACTCATCGCTATCACGGGGTGACCTTGGGTGGATAAACAAAAGTGCGTCATGGGATGAACCATTTGGTTCCATTACAAAGAGTGAATCAGGAACACAATCTGATGCCACAATGCCAGTAAACCAGCTATAGGCAGAGTGAGCACGGTATGGAAAATCTGAGTCATTACTTCTTACCTTTAAAGATCCGGAAGGAAAGATTAATCTTTTGCCAACATATTGTTTAGATAATTTCTCTCTGCGTATTTTTGTGAAAGGAATTGATGGATGAGCAGTAATTCCGGTGAGTGGAGACGGTGCCCAACCTTGCATCATAAAATCTGTCATTGCCTCAGCAATTGGAATATCATGTGTTCTCACTTCAAGCGCCTTTTCATTGTTGGTAGATCCTGAACTCATTTGATAAGCCTACCTAGTAGGGCTAAATTGGCTAGCCCTGCAATGGGCGGTAATCTTTACACGTTGGAGACGTCGCATAGCCCGGTCTAGTGCGCCTCACTGCTAATGAGGTTAACCCCTAAAGGGTTTCGGAGGTTCAAATCCTCTCGTCTCCGCCACCCAATAATTCACAAATTCAGCATCTAATAAATCAAGGACCAAAAATCTGTTCAAGTAAAGTATTTACTAAATTAATTTGAAGCTGAACTTACGGCTTTAAAAATTAGTTTACTTAGAAATTTTAACATAGTATTATTATGGGAATGTGGAAAATTTCAAATAAATCAATAAAAGCATCTAACAAGAAAATACAGGTTCTAAGAGGAATTAGCGTCCTACTTGTCTTGTTGTTTCACTTAAATCCCAACAAATTTTGGTACGGATACCTGGGTGTTGACATTTTTTTTGGCATTTCTGGCTATCTTCTTATGCCACGAATATTGGATATTTTTAGTCAAGAACATAAAACTAGCCGGTTTCTTGTATTTTTTCAAAGAAGGTTGCAGAGACTGCTTCCAGCTTTTTATGTACTTCTATCCATCTTCATACCAACCATATTTTTATTAGGATATCCCGCACAGCACGAAAACATTTTTAAATTGAGTGCTTCTGGCTTATTAGGTGTAGGAAACTTCGGCGCATATATATATTCAGGTGATTACTTCGAGCCAAATATAAATCCTATGTTACACATATGGTCCTTGTCTGCGGAAGAGCAGTGTTATTTCCTTACCCCAATAATTTTTATGATTATTTTATTTGTTCGAAAAAAAATTTCATTAGATAAACTTCCATACTATTGTTGTTTAATTCTAGTGTGCTTTCAAAGTATAACAATCCTGGTACCAAATCTATATGAATCTCTTGGAATCTTTAACGGAAGGGTATTTTCATATTATTCACCTATACCTAGGTTGATTGAATTCTGTATTGGTGGAATCGCATCCAGTATTTATTACAAAAAATATACAAAATTAAATTTTGTCATTATTGCGTGCATACTAATATTAGTGCGCCTAGAAAGCAGTCCCACTAACGTTGGGCTTTTAGTTTGTTATTTGATAAGTAATTTATTTATAAGAGATATGAAAGTATCCTATAAATTGAGTATGAACTACCTCTCCAAACCTCTAAATTGGATCGGCGATCGATCTTATTCAATATATCTTTATCATTTACCTACTTTTTATATTTCACAAATCTATTTCTCTAATTTTCTTTATTACTTGATTAGTTTTATAACCGCTGTGTTTTTAGGGGATTTAAGTTATAAAAAAGTGGAGAAGAGAACCGGCGTATCAAGATCATTCAAAAGAAATATTATTAGAAAAACTCTTATATTTAACGTGCTCATTATTTTGCTTTTCTTAGTTGTTGAAAATAAGGATTATTTCGGCTTAGTCAAAAAAGTTTCAAATGTAAACTATGATGGAACCGGTCATGAAAACAAAAATAGTTTTATGAATTTGCGTTGCAAATCGTTATCTCCATGCGAATTTTTTAATAAACCTGATAAATCTATCGATATTATTTTAGTTGGCGACTCTAGAGCTGAAATGTACAGCAGAGTTATATATGAATTAGCTAAAATAAATAAAATGAATCTTGTCATATGGACCTCACCAGGTTGTCGCCTATACTTTAATGGGTTTGCTCGCGAGGATCAATTTGGAGAATGTCTTGCTAGAAACATCAACTTGCTTGATTATTTGGAAAAAAACAAGCCGCGCAAAATTGTGATTTCTGAGGCCGTATATAAGGACAGCAATTTGAAAATTATGAAAGAAGCATTGTCAAGCGTAACATCTATCTCAAGCCAGATATTTCTAATTCAAGAAATTCCCATATATAGGGACGTAGAAACGTTTCTTGTTGCTAAACCAATTCTTTATCCAAAGCCATTAAGCTCTAAATCTATACCTGAAAAGAATTTGAATAATTCAAATCAAGGAGCCCAAAAATATTTCTATGATTATGCAAAAACACTCAATATAAAATTAATAAATCCTTGGCCGATTTTTTGTATAAATAAAGTATGCTCACGTTATGAAAATAATAGTTGGCTGTATTCAGATACAGGGCATTTATCAGCAGTAGGGGCAAACAAAACCAAAGACTTACTCAGTAGTAATATTTTTATTAAAATAGACTGAAAATCGTATTGTGATTCACTTAAATCGGAGTTCAAGCTCAAACTATTATTGCACTTAAATAGAGGAAGTGTTTAGCAAAACTAAATGAGAATATTAGAATTGTAGGACTTGAAAAACTAAAGTCATAAAATGGTTCAACTATACTGAATTAAGCCTTCTCACACCCATTCAATAGACAAGCCATTTGTAAATCTAGTTTTTTGTTGTTCAAGTAGAGAATTGAAATTTTCATCGCTAAATGAATTCGTTGCTTTTGTGAAACTCAATACCAATACATCTCTTATCTCATTTTTCTTAACCCGTCCCGCTGCATGAAGACACATTTGTGGGTTAAAAATAAATGAATAACCAGCGTCACCTTCCATGTACATCGCTTTATTCTGTATAAGTTTCCGGGCAAATTTAGTCATTGTGTTTCGAGTGAAGTACCCTCGTCGCATTACAGACTTAGTATCAGGCAAAGAGAGAAGTTTGGTTGCGCCATTTTCTTTAGTTACTCCGTTTCGAAGATAGATAAAAAGTCTCAAAGTTTCTGTTGATTCATAATCGTTGTGCATAAGATCAGAGAAAACCTGTTCCTCTAATGGAACATCCCAAAAATAATTTCTCCAAGCCTCAGCTCTAGAGACTTTCCAACGTCCCGCGCCATAGTACCCATCAAGTATATTTTGAAGTTCGAAACCAATTAAGTTTCTGATTTCTGGAACTTTGCCTAACAGTGGTTCTATAAGACAAACCTTTCTAGTTTCTGGTGAGCGGCCTTCTACGTCCAGTATTGCTTTCAAATATGAGCTGGTTATACTTTGAACAACTTTTTTGTCATGAAAATCGTAGCCTAATACACTAAAGCCGTTATTCAATAAATTCTTTACATTTAATGTGCCAGGATTAGCAGCTCTTAAGGCTTTTCTACCCGAAATATTGTGGAAGACTCCCGCATCATTTCCATAAATCCACCTCGGAATATTTCCAATCAGATTTCGGTACACTTTGTAATTGAGAAATTCAAAAATTTGGAGTTTTGTGACCATTATAGTTTACTTTTCCCCTCTTCTGGACAGTTTAAGGATAATTTGAATGCTTTCTGAAGTCAAGCATGTCTGTTTATACTATTATTAGTTGATTAATCAAAAATAGGTTAACTGCCTAAAAACTTTTAATTTTGAACGTGATGCTAGACGTTAGATTGAGCGGGTGACAGTTAGATTAAAAGAGCAAATTAGGAGGAATTTTGCCAACTTATAAGATAGCGATAGTTGGAGCAGGCCCTGCTGGTTTCTTTACTGCGCAAGCATTTCAAAAAACACAACATCATGAACTCTCATTTGCAATTGACATGATTGAGCGGCTACCAACACCGTGGGGATTAGTTAGAAGTGGCGTTGCACCAGATCACCCAAAGATAAAAAATGTCTCAAAGGTATTTGAAAAGATTGCAAAAGAGCCAAACTTTAGGTTATTCGCCAATATTGAATTAGGCAAAGACCTTTCTTTAAAGGATTTACGAGATCAATATGACGTTGTAGTACTAGCAACAGGTGCTCCAAAGGGAAGAAAACTTGAAATACCAGGGGAAGAGTTGACAAACTCACTTTCTGCTTCAGAGTTTGTTCCCTGGTATAACGCCCACCCAGATTTTGCTAATCTTGATGTTGATTTATCATCAGATACAGCGGTAGTAATTGGAGCTGGAAATGTAGCCATGGATATTGCCCGGATACTTGCAATTGAACCAAAGATGCTTGACCCAACAGATGTGGCAGAACATGCCCTTGTAAAATTAAAGCAAAGCAATATTCGCAAAGTAGTTATCACTGGCCGACGCGGGCCCGAACATGCAGCCTTTACTGCCCCTGAGCTTCGAGATCTTAAAAATCTCCAAAACGCGAATATACGGATGAGTAAATCTGAAATTGAAGCAGCAATTTATAGATCGGGAAGTATTCCTGAAAAAGATTTGAAAAGCAATCTCGATACGATGTTATTTATTGCTGAACATACACCAACAAACTACGAGCGAACTTTGCAATTCCAATTCCTTTCTACTCCAAAAGAGATTAAAGGAAACGGCTCCGTTGAAGAGGTTGTATTTACAATAAATAAGGTGGAGAACGGCAAAGTTATCCCCACTAAACAAACTTTTGCAATTAAAGCAGGTTTGGTAATAACTGCAATTGGCTATGAGGCACTCGGGTACCCTGGAATCTCAATTGAAAATGGTCGAATCAATAACATTGCTGGCCACATTGAACATAATGTTTATACAACAGGTTGGGCTAAACGTGGGCCAACTGGGGTAATTGGTACAAACAAAAGCGATTCAAGCGATGTAGTTGAGTTAATCGTCAAAAATTTAAAAAGCCCAAAGATAAGTGAGGGGATTACTGTATTGTTAAGTTCAAAGCACGAGGTAATTGATCAACTAGCTTGGGAAAAAATTAACGCCTCCGAAGTTATTTCAGGTGAAATTGCTGGTAAGCCCAGGGTAAAAGTGGTGGATTGGAAGCGGTTAATAAGTTTGGGTAGGTCTTGATAAATCGCTAGACTTTGGATCGACTTAGGTATTGCGCCCGTAGCTCAACGGATAGAGCATCTGACTACGGATCAGAAGGTTCGGGGTTCGAATCCCTGCGGGCGCACAATACTTAATTCGTTATGGCGTCAGTGGAACTGTAAAGTTATTTTTGTCGAGAAGAAGTGATTAGCCATCTTTCACCTTATTAAGGTGCGCAACAGCTACGAAACTGTGCCGATATTAATAGAATTAATATTATAATAGTCGCGTATTGAAAACTTTAGCAACAAAACAGGTAACGAATTATTCATTTTATAGGAGATAGTTAAGTACTATTCACAACAGATTTATCGAAGAAAGTATTTAGAAAGACGGAATGGCTCAAAAAACTACTTTTCAAATATTTAGAGTTAAACCCATAATCAGAACTTGAATAGTCACTCAAAAATCCTAATAATCCATTTGAATTGTATTATCCAATACAAGAAAGCAAATCTGGACTTAAGCACTATTTTGAGAGTTCGCACAACACAATCAATTATTAAAGCATAATTACTCTAATTTGTATTTTAGAACTTTCACTTTTAGACTATAATAATCACATGTTATCTTATATTTTTATATTTTTTACCTCACTTCTATTTTTAGAATGCTTATCTCGACTAGTAGTGAAAAAGATTCATAAAGTTTCAAGACTAAAACTAGGTATTGAAATGTCTGAATTTATTGCTTCCAAATCGATATATTATAAAAAGAAAAATACCTTTATTAATGTTAATAAACTTTTTGAACCGAGACCTTACGGGTTGTATTGGAACTCTGGTAATTTTCATGAAAACGGGCAAAAACAAACAGACTCAAATGGATTTCGATATAAAGGTTACAATATTTCTAAAGAAAAAAGACTATTCCGAGTATTAGTTTATGGTGGTTCTACAACTTTTTCCAATCATTTTATATCTGATCCAAGCAAGTGTTGGCCATATCAAGCTGAAAAACTGACTAACCTCGAAATATCTCACGAAACAGAATTTATAAATGCAGGTTTAAATTGGGCAACTTCTGCAGAGTTATTAACCCATTTTATATTTGAAGGGAAGAATTTCCAACCCGATTTGCTAATAATTGAAGGACCGGGAAATGACGCGCTTCCAATTTCGCTTGGAGATCTCACGTCTGATTATAGGAATACACGGCATTCAATTAGCTGGCAAGTTAGAAAATATGAATCGTTCTGGCTCAACTATTTCATGACAATTAAACTTTTTTATATATTTTGGTTGAGGAATCAAAATATACTAAATTTGAGTCCAAATAAAAAATTAGCCAGAAAAGATCGAGATCAACTTCTCTTAAATACTTATCCACATTCGTACAAAAGAAATATAGAAACATTCATTCAACTAGCACAAGCGCTTGGCACCACAGTAATCCTTATTGATTTTATAGTTAATTTTAATGTTATTGACGATGATAAACCTGGCTTAAGCAAAGGATTGTCATCACAGTACAGCGCCATGAATGGAGTACTTGAAGATTTAGCCAGAAAAAACCCCAACACGGTTAAATACATATCTATTCCCAAAAATCTCTTCACGAATAGTGATTTTGCCGATGCAGTACATTTAAACCAAGTTGGTGAAGATAAAAAAGCTGAATACATAAGCAAATTTCTTGTTCCAAGTATCAAATTTATTTTGGATAAAAAATCTGATAAATAGATACACGCTAAGAAGATGTATTCTAAATTTAAAGCAGAATTGTAATGGAAATAAATCGCACAAATACTTTAATAAACAATAATTGCAATTGAAAATTAGTGATGTATTTTAAAAGTATAAAGCAATATACATATTGTTGATGGGTTTAACTTCAAATCATAATTCTATTGAATAAAAATATAGTCACTTTGTCGTAAACTACCATTAGATCCGTTCAAGCAAATCTACCTTGTGGCTTACCTCTATCCAATTTAAATCTGGGCGAGATTTAAACTAATGAGTTTGGTGCTATAAAAAAGTTTCACTTTTAAGCGATTAACCGAACAAGGTGACTTCACAGAATTGAATGAGACACAAAATATTATTATTAGTATTTCTTTATCCATTGGTAACTTGATTGGTCAATTTGTTGTTAATTATGTTGTTTTTTAACATACTGTATGATTCAACAAAGCTAACTATTCAAAGGAAGATGATATGAAAAAAATTTCTGTGAATGGGGTAAGTTTCAATGTCCCAGATTTTTCAAGCTCCCATGAACGAGAAGTATGGAAGGAGATTTCAAGTGGTTTTTGGGAGCCTAAAACTTTTGAGATTATCAAAGCATTTGTCGGTACCGAGGATTTTGTATTTGAAGTAGGAATTGATGCTGCACAAACAACTCTATTTACCGCTAAAGTATCGAGCGGAGTAATAGCATTGGATCCTATTCCAGGGAGTATTTTATATTTAAAATCGTGTATTGAGGTTAATTCTGGTTTTAAAGAAAAAGTCTTAGCAGTTCATGGAGCTTTGTCAAACAGTCGTGGAAAAACCCTATTCACGAAAGGGTCACCCCTTTTTGATGATGTTCATTTTTCAGTCTCTGATCCTAAAGTATTAATAGAAACATACATGATTGACGATATTGAGAAGATTTCTCGAAAGAAAATAACTTTTATAAATATGGATATTGAAGGTGGTGAATATATCTGTTTACCTTCAATGAGAGATTGGTTGATTGATAGTAGACCTAAATTACTTCTATCGCTGCACCCCGGTTTTCTCCAAAATAGGACTCGTAAATATAAAGTACTAAATTATATTATTCGAATAAGAAAGCAACAGAAAATATTTAGTGCTTTGAGGGTTTATCCCTATATTTATGATGTTTCTGTATTTAAGAAAATGTCTCCATTTAGTCTGTTTAGGCTAAAATTTTTAAGAGGAAAGGAAGGAAGGGATCTTCAGATATTGTGTTCATTCAATAAGTTACCCATTGAAAATTTAAATCAAAATATAGGGCGAATTAATCACTAATATTCAATACCGTAAAGATTTATGAGATTCTTGAATATGGTATAATACTTCGATGTTTAATGAACATTTGATAAATGCAAATCAGGCTTACCCCTTAATTGAAGCATTTCAAACCTATTTTGACGATCGCGGTGCTATTCTAAATATCGCAGATGGCGATATAGGTGATGTAGCGATAATTAAATCTGAAGCCGGCTCTGTTAGAGCAAGTCATTTTCATCATAAAGATTGGCATTTATGCTATTTAATTCAGGGACGATTGAGGTATGTTTGGAAAGATAGCATTGAATCAAAAAGTAAGAGTTTAGTTTTGGAATTTGGACAGTCTGTAATTACTCCACCATTAATTCCACACAAGTTTGAATTTATTGAAAAATCCATCATGGTTGTAGTTTCTAAGCTAAGCCGCTCGGAGATGAACTACGAGAAAGATACATTTAGATTAGACCCTATCATATTTTAATATTGCAAAAGTGAACAATTCAATTTTGGTAGTAGGGAATGGGGCCTGGGGAAATAAACTTAAAAAATTATTTACTGGTTGGGGTTTTAGAGTTGAACAATGCGGGGCAAGAAAATTTCTAACCTTAACTTCAAAAGAAAAAGAGTTTATCTTAAAAAGTCACACAGTGTGGATTGCGAGCACACCGGACATGCAAATAAAGGTGGTGATGGCCGAAATCTCACAATCTAGAAATATTCAAAGGCTAATTCTCGAAAAGCCTTTTTTCCGGGACAGTCAAGAAGAACTTAAATTTTTTGAAGTTATCAATTGTACCGAAGTTAGCATCAGTGCATCAAGTCCTTGGTTATATTCTGATATTTGGTTAAAGTCCAAGCCAAAAATCTTAAAACTTTTGGCCCCATTACATTTTTCGATTCTTAGGTCCGGTCCCGTCGGGAATAAGTCAATTCCTCCCTATTTAGATTGGTTAGCGCACGACGTTCAACTAATCTCTAATTTGTTTTATCCGGAAACAAGTATAGAAACCTTGCAGAGAATTAAAAGAGAGATTGACAAAGATTTTGGCAAAATCAATATAGAATTTACTAATGGGTCAACAATTGACATGAGGGGCGGCATTAGTAAAAACAAAGAATCCAGGTGGTTAGTTCAAGACTCGAACAAGGATGAATTTGAAATTGATTTCAATAAGGAGTTTCACAGACATTACAGTAATAAAGAAACCTTAAATTATTATTATAAATCGCCCAATAATGACAACCCTCTTCTGAATATGTATACACATTTTAGAAATAATCCGGAAGAAAGAAATATTAAATCATTTTTCCAATGGCAAACTGTGTTGATTTAATGAGAATTTTACTCACCGGTGCTTCAGGATTTGCAGGCGCTCATATGTTAAAAGAATTATTGCGTGTTGATAAGTATGAAATAATATGTCCGGTAACTTATATGCATGGAGGAAACGTAAGGCGAATTCCAGCATTATTAGAAGCGAAATCTAGTACAGACTACAAACTAATTGAGTTAGACCTAGCAAACGTAAATGCTGTGGAGCAACTAGCTGACATAGAATTTGATGTAGTAATAAATTTTGCAAGCGAGAGTCATGTTGATCGATCAATAAAAAATCCATTAATTTTTTTTCATAACAATATAGACCTAATGATCAATCTTTTAGAGATTTCACGAATTAAAAAAATCAATCATTTCGTACATATCTCTACTGACGAAGTTTACGGATCCTTACCTATTGGGAGCCTTAATAATGAATGGCAATTTCCACACCGTCCAAGTAATCCATACAGCGCAAGTAAATCTTCCCAAGAATCTCTTGCTATGTCCTATTGTAAAACTTTTAACGTACCCATAACAATTGTTAACTCAACAAATTTAATTGGAGAGGCTCAGAATCAGGAGAAATTCCTGCCGAAGACTATTTCGAAAGTGATTTCAGGTGAATTAATCTATATAGATACTGATGACGCAGGCAAAGTAGGCTCAAGGAAATATCTTTATGCTGGGGATTTAGCTAGAGCCATACACTTAATTATAAACAATATTAACTTTCAAGACACGCTACCAAGAAAATTTCACATATCTGGTAATGAAGAATACTCAAACTTAGATATTGTCAATTTAGTTGGAAGCTTATTAGACATCAAGCCAAACATTGAAAATCGTATCTCTCCAAGACCGGGATACGATCTTCGTTATGAGTTAAATTCTGACAAAATAAGGTCACTTGGATGGCAAGAGTCTGGAAAGATTCAAAATCATGTCGACAGAATTTTGCATTGGACTTTGTTAAATCCAGAGTGGTTAACTATTGACTACGATTAATTTCGATAATCTCAAAACTTGGTAAAGGAACAATAATAGTTTTAACAAAAACACATTCCTTGCTTATAAAATCTTTAACGTCGTTAATATAGTTCCAGCAAAAAACAAAGATGCATTCTGGCTGTGTATCAAAAAGTGTCATAACAGATTTAACCTCAATGTTTAAGCCAGGTACTAATTTTCCTACTTTATTTTGGTTATCATCAACGAAATAGTCAAATAATTCAGATGACAATCCAAGTCCGTAGAACATGGTGCTAAATTTGGCAGGTACTCCGTAACCAACTACTTTACTATTGTTCTGTTTTAAAGAAAATAAAGTATCCGAAATCTTAAATCTCAAGTCTTGAATCATTTTTTCAAACGTTTTCCAATTACTTGTTGAAAGAATATCAATATCCTCTTCGTATTTCAATAACTCTATAAAACTATTATCCGAGTCAAGACCATTTATTTTTTTGGCAGCAAACACTCTTAGTGATCCGCCGTGAGCGTCAAACCTTTCAACTTTAAAAATTTTTAGTCCAAACCTTTTAAGTATTGGCACTAATGATGTTAGCGAAAAATATGACACGTGCTCATGGTAAATGGTATCAAATAAATTCCTCTCTAATACATCGACTAAATAAGAGAATTCGATTACTAATTTGGTTTTATCCGACATTAAAGTTGAGATTCCTTCAAGTATTTCGCTGACATTGTTTGTGTGCGCTAACACATTATTAATAATAATTAAGTCCCACTCATCGGTTACATGTGGATAAGATTCTATAGTTTCTAATGAAAAAAAAGAATGAATTGTTTCAATTCCAATAGAACGAGCTTCTACAACCGCCTCAAAAGCAGGATCAATACCTAAAACAACACAACCTAATTTTTTAAAATAATTCAAAAGTGATCCGTCATTACTTCCAATTTCAAAAACTTTAAGAACTCCAGAATTAGATTTATTTATATTCAGCTTCACTAAATCTAAAGACAATTCTTCTAAACGAATCATTGAAGTTGTTCCAGTATTTGACCTATATGGATAATCTGAAAATACAAAATTTGTATCTAGTATTAAGCCTAATTGAACGTGTCCACAATTTCGACACATTACCAATTGCAAAGGATAAAATAAAGAATTTTCAATTGTTTCGTTAACTAATTTGTTTGCCAGTGGGGTAATTCCTAAATCTACAACAACTTCAAGATAGTCGCTATTACATAATAAGCATTTCTTTCTACTTTTAATCGTACTAATGTTTAACCCCAAGCCGTGTTTTTAATTTCTTTGACATAAATATTTTAAGGAATAAAACTATAGCACGAGAATTTAACTTGTGTCGAACATTAAAAATTAAATTATCTTTAGTTTTGTACGCAATCAAATCAAGTCTTGATTTATGTTCAATTTGTTCATGACCATAAGATTTAAAAGATTTCTTATGAACTTTTAGAAAACTTTTTTTCATGTTTACATAATAATAGTCATTCTTATTTTTTGGAGCATGAGTACCTGTGTCCCAACCAAAATCGAGAATTCGGCTAAAGTTTGGCGTAACCATAAATCCAGTTTTTAAGAAAAATTCTACGGGAGAATCCCAACCTTCTCCAGAGTCATAATTTAACAATTTACGCGCTGGAAATTGTTCCCAAGTTTTTTTGGTGATTAAACTTGCTTGTCCTTGAATTCCAAATCTTAGTAAGCTATAAGAATTTTCGCTAGCTGCACCATTAAACTCTCCCGAACCTAGATTGATACCACGAAAACTAGTATTCGTGGAATACTGTTTTAGTACAAAACTAGAAAAAATTAATGCGTCCTTTGCAATTATTGTGTCTTCTTCGATTCCTAAGACGTTATCAGCACCCATCAGTTCAAATGCCATTCGATAACCTAGAATCCTGTTGAAATTGATATTAGCTAATTTATTCTGAAAAATGGGTTTTACTCGAATGTTTAAATCAAATTTATTTTGATACTTATCGAATTGCTTAGTTGTTAGTTCATGACCTTCTTGATGCACATGTATCTTCTTCCACTCATTGCTTCTTTCTAGTTTCATAATACTCTCAATACATTTCGAAATCACTCTATGCCTAGAATTAGAAATTAGCAAAATATAGTTTTTCGGAACAGGCTCATTTCTCTTCATTGATCGTATCTCCATTTTTAATTGAATTCAACTATACCAAAGTGTTGCAAACTTAATTATGTATACGTTCTTTGGCTATAAATTTTACTATAAGGGTATGCAATTTAGATAATCAATATACTAAGCCGGATTTAGACTGTATACTTTAAACAAATGGAGATATTTTGGTTGGATTGTCATGCAAATCAGTATTAAATGTATCACAACTCCTAATGAATCGAAAATAGTCCGATCAATTTTCGATTTGACTTGGAATTCGCCTGAAGGAACCGAGATAACCTCTAATTTATTGCATGCAATGGTTCATAATGGTTCCTATTTATCGGGTGCATTCATGGGAAACAAATTAGTTGGAGCAGCTTTTGCCTTCCCAGCCACCAATGGTGGATTTCACCTCCATTCACATATGACAGCAGTTTTGCCAAAATATCGAGATCAAGGTGTTGGTTATGCTCTAAAGATCGATCAATGGAATTGGGCAAAGAAAAAGAATTATTCTCATCTTTCTTGGACCTTTGACCCATTAGTCAGAAGAAATGCAAAATTAAATATTGTAAAGCTTGGAGTTGATATTTCGGCTTACCATTCTAATTTTTACGGTGATATGGCTGATGCATTAAATGCTGGGGATGAATCAGATCGTTTGATGGTTTCTTGGAGTACATATGAAGATACGCCAAAAGCTAGAGAGCTAATTACCCAACTGGAGCCAGGTGATGTTTTGATTGAAATTCCGGAGGATATTGTTGCGATTAGATCTAAATATCAAAGCGAAAGCATGCAATGGCGCAGGCAAGTAAGGGATCAATTCATGGCTGCTTTTGCGAAAAATGGCAAAGTAATTGGTTTTTCAGCAAATAATGAATATGTTGTTCGGATATGAGGATTAAAGATATCGAATTAAGAGTTATTCAACTACCCCTAGTATTGCCTTTTAGAACCTCATTTGGCACCCAAACTTCGCGTGAAGTTTTGCTTGTGAAAGCAGTAAATGAGAATGGCACAACTGGATGGGCTGAGTGTGTGGCAATGTCTGAACCTCTTTATTCACCCGAGTACACATACGCCTGCATTGATCTAATAAAAAGATTTTTACTTCCCGCATTAACAAAGGCTGGCGATTTAAAGGCCGAAGAGGTTGCAACAATTTTAAAACCATTCTTGGGTGGACAAATGGCAAAAGCTGCTCTTGAAACTGCAATTTTGGATGCTCAATTAAAAGATGAGAAAAGATCACTTGCCTCCTACCTTGGCGCCACAAAAAGTAAGGTCGAGTGTGGTGTATCAGTTGGTATTGCAAATAATTTAGAGGCATTAGGTGAAGAGGTTAAATCATATGTTGATGCCGGATATCGCCGGATAAAACTAAAGATTGAACCAGGCTGGGATATTGAAGCGGTTAAATACATTAGAAATTTATATCCAGATATTCCACTACAGGTTGATGCTAACCAAGCGTATTCAAGAGCTGACGGAAAACATCTAGCAAAGTTAGATGAGTTTAATTTATTACTAATTGAGCAACCATTAGATGAACATGACATTTTAGGACACGCACTCCTATCTAAAGAAGTAAAGACTCCTATCTGTCTTGATGAATCAATTATTTCTTTGCAATCTGCAGGGGATGCTT
>Ga0209191_1001015_pt1 | contig 19369 bp, 38 predicted proteins | sample S_130626_EF_Meta_FD_187320 | JGI IMG/M metagenome (GOLD analysis project Ga0209191, IMG submission 187320) | Freshwater microbial communities from Lake Simoncouche, Canada to study carbon cycling - S_130626_EF_MetaG (SPAdes) (version 2) | ecosystem: Environmental > Aquatic > Freshwater > Lake ...
TGCAGGTGTTAGCATTGCAGACATCGACGAAGTTATTCTAGTTGGTGGTATGACACGTATGCCTAAGGTACAGGAAACTGTAGAAAAGTTGTTTGGTAAGGCTCCACGCAAAGATGTCAACCCAGACGAAGCAGTTGCCGCTGGCGCCGCAGTACAAGGTGCTGTACTAGGTGGTGAACGTAATGACGTATTGCTGTTAGACGTTACTCCATTGAGTTTAGGTATCGAAACAATGGGCGGTGTGTTTGCCAAGGTCATTCAAAAGAACACAACTATTCCTACCAAGGGACAGCAGACATTCTCTACAGCTGAAGACAATCAGCCTGCGGTGACCATCAAGGTATTCCAAGGTGAGCGTGAGCTTGTGCAATACAATAAGTTGCTAGGAGAATTTAACCTAGAAGGAATCCAACCTCAACGTCGTGGCCAGCCTCAGATTGAAGTAGCCTTTGACATCGATGCTAATGGTATCATGAATATCTCAGCCAAGGACAAGTCAACAGGTAAAGAAAACAAAATCACGATCAAATCAGATAGTGGCTTGAGCAAAGAAGAAATTGAACGTATGGTTGTTGAAGCTGAACAAAACGCTGAATCTGACAAAAAGACTCGTGCATTGATTGATACTCGCAATCAAGCAGAAGCTACTGTTCATGAAATTAAAAAAGATCTAGAAGAGTTCAAGGATCAACTGACTACTGAACAAGTAGAAGAAATTCAAGCTGCAATCACAGCAGTTGAAATTGCCAAACAAGGCGATGACGCTGATAAGATTAAAGCAGAGCTTGAAAAAGTTTTTCCAGCAATGGCATCATTGATGGAGAAAAAGCAGGCCAAGGAACAGGCAGCTCAGGCGCCCCAACCAGAAGCCAAAGCAGATGACAATGTGGTAGACGCTACGTTCACTGAAACTAAGTCTAGCTAATTGTTAAGGGGGCACCTTCGGGGTCCCCATTGTTCTTACTTTATAAGGAGACTATTATGAACAATAACGCACTACAAAGAATTGACGCTATTAATAGAGCACTAATTGGTTTTGACACCATGTTTGACCAAATGGAACGCCGCTATGGCAATAGTGTTAATAACAATTATCCTCCACACAATATACTCAAGACTGGTGAGAATCAGTATGAGATTCAAATTGCGGTGACAGGATTTGAAAAATCAGAAATTTCTGTGACAGTTGAAAGCAACGTGCTTACTGTGAGAGGTGAAGGAGCAGAATCTGTTCGCCACGAAAATCCAGAGATTGTTTACCTGCACAGGGGACTTGCTAGCAGAGATTTTGCTCGTGAATTCCCACTTGCAGAACATATCGAGATTGCCGGCGCAGAAATCAAGAATGGCATGCTGATCGTTAAATTGATCCGCAATATTCCTGAATCTGAAAAGCCACGTGTAATCGACATTGTGGAAGTTAAATAAATTGATGGGGGAGCAATCCCCCATTATGGAGAACATAAAATGACAACAGACGTTAAAATTGATGAAAAAATTTCAGTAAGTGTACAACCTCCAAAGTTGTGGAAAGTTATACTTCTTAATGATGATCAAACTCCTATGGAATTTGTTATCGAGATATTAACTGGTGTATTCAAACATAATGAAAACACCGCAAAAAATCTAACATTAGAAATTCACAATACTGGGAGTGCCGTTGCAGGAGTGTATACTCATGAGATTGCCGAGACCAAAGGAATCGAATCAACACACCTTGCACGTAATAATGGGTTCCCACTACAGATTACTCTAGAACAAGAATAATGACCTTTGATGATGTTCGGTTGATCAAACATCAAATTACCGGGGCACGTAGATTTGGTTATTGGGTACACTTTAGAGATCAACGCCCCAGATCTCAGTCTAACGGCCGATCCGGCAAACTAAGTATAATACGATTTGTAGAATCAGCATTTGGTCCGTTAGGAACACGTTGGCAATATCAAAGATTTAATACCAACGATTATATTCTTAAACTTAATAGTGAACAGGATCTTGTGATGTTGATACTACGTTTTAAATAAAAGTGGATATCAAATTATGAGCCTAAAAGAATTAACCAAAGACAATCACACCAATGCAGAAAGACAAGAATTTGTAAAAATTCTGTTTTCAGGAAGTATAGATCCTAAGCTGTATGCTACCTATCTATACAATCAATTTCCCATGTATGAACTATTAGAAGTCTGTGCCATGCCGCATGGCCTGCTGACAGATATGCAGGGAATTTTACGAGCCAAACCAATTAGAAAAGACTTTGAAGAACTATGGGGCGATGTTGAAGATAGGCCTAAGCTCTGTCCAGTAGTCAAAGCCTACATGGATCACATTATGAATATCAAAGACGAGCCTAGGAAGCTAATGGCACATATCTATGTTCGACATATGGGCGATCTTGCCGGTGGGCAAATGATTGCCAAGAAAGTTCCGGGTTCTGGCAAGTATTACCAGTTTGAAAATGCCGACGACTTAAAGGCCGCAGTTCGTTTAAAAATTGACGACGACATGGCGGACGAAGCAAAAGTTTGTTTTGATTTTGCTACACAATTTTTTAAAGAGATGATGGAAATTGCAAACGTCAACAAGTAAAGTCTGGGACACGCTGATAGAAGTTCAGCAGCTATTAGAGAGCAGTTTTGATGAAACAGGAACAGAAGTCTTTGAAGCGGGTATGGATCGCTTTAACAGCCCTGGTTGGGTTAATCGTGTTTGGTCCAGTGATAGTTATCGTAGGGCTCACGTTGATGTTGTGGATGCTAGAGAGACCAAAGGACTCTGGATGATGCACTGTTGCATCTTTCCACATACGCACAATCCAGCACCTATCTTTGGATTTGATGTTATTGCAGGTAAGAACAAGATCACTGGATGTTTCTACGATTTCAGTGCTGCCGGAGACCCCGAGCATCCTATGATGGATTGGTTTCGAGACGAAGCTGATAAACTAGAATGGCGCAAAGAGCGGGCGCTGCCAGATTGGGCACAGCGTATATTCAGCAAGAGTATGGTGGCCGCAGCCAATGTCAGCGATGAAGAAGAACTAGCGCAGATCGTTGCCATGGCTAAAAACGGTGTTAAACATTATCTTGGTGCAGTGGGTGAAACAAACAACACCGCAGAAGATACCACTTATAACCAGAATTATTACGCACAAAATCAAAAACAAAACCCGCATACACCACGTGTAATGGTTAGTTTAGGACTTTCAGAAGAGGATGTCAAGGTGTTTATTCAAGAATGCCTGTTCCCAGAAATCAGCTAAATATTAGCTATGAGAGTATTTGAATTTCTAATTGAAGCAGTGGGCCTAAAGGGCGGAAGTCCCGGCGAAATTTACACAGATGCAAACGGTGTTGAATTTAAATTCCAAAACTGGAATTGGGAATTTCCTGCTGGGGAAGAACAGCAATACCCTACTATGCAAGACATGGAAGCCGCGGCACTTGAAAAGGCCGGCGGCGACAAGGGCAAAATTATCTGGATTAACAAACCTCTAAATAGAAGCAAGTCTTTTGCCTATGCAAGATTTGAAGCAGATGACGGACAAGAAATTCTAATCGGCAAGTTCTACGATCGCAAAAGCCCTAATAATACAATTTCTGACACTGAAGCTAGAACTGCTGCTGGTCTAACAGCAGGTGGTAAAGACAAGAAATCAAGTGCTGTGGTTAAATCTGATGCAGCATTAAAACCCTTGAATGTAGGCATTGGAGATGCTAGATCCCGCACAGCACAATCTATTATTAAAACTATATCAGCTCATAAAGACGGCGCTATGTTGACCGCAGGGTTGAATGCAGCAGTTAACGGCGAACCTATTGTATTTCCCGGAGCAGGAAAAATAGTCCCCGCCATTCAAGACGACTTCGGAGAAGTATTTGCCCCGATCGCAATGATTTCTGGGCACCCTCAAGTGAGCGGACAAATGCAAGAGGCTATCGCCGATGTATTCAAAGGCGGAGATTTGTCTGGTGCAACTATCAGTTATCCAGTTTCTTTGATTAACGGACTAGTTGATAGTTATATTCAGAAGGGCGGAATTGAACTAGCAGTTAGTTCAAAAGGCAAACAAGGAGCCAAAGGTTCCATTGGCAACATACACAAGGCCAAAGAAGATTCTGCAAAATCTTCTACAGGGCAAGCCTACATTGAAAAGTTTGCAGAAGCAGCTAGAATTCTAGATGTTTGCAAAGAACATCAGCGTTATGCTCCGTTGGTACTAGGAGTTGAACTTGCATTAATCAATCAACAAGAAGCAGATGCCATTAAACAATTGTTATCTAATCCTAGAGATCCCAAACAACAACTATCGGGAGATAAAGCCAATCCTTCGGCAATTGTCAAACCTGCTACCCAAGAAGACATTGTTAAAGTTCCCAAGCCACTACAACGCATTTTCAACATGGGTGGTTATAGAGGCGGTAGTTTTGTAGGTTTTATTTGTATTGCCAGAGTGGCTAAGTTAGTCGCAGATAAAGTTAACTCAGATCCTGCAATTGACTTCGGAGAAGCTATTCGCAGTTTCTTAAATAGTTCTGCAATGGTTCAAGTAAAGTGTGCAGTAGGTGCATCAGGCAATGATGCCAATGTAAAAACAATCAACGTCGTTTATCCCCCAAACTTTAAAGATAAAGCCAAGATGGAAGCTAACTGGTACTCAGGTAGGCAAATCAAAGGTGGTTTTAGCTTTAGCCTTCCTACCACGTAAACTGCTCAGTTAATCTAGAACAAATTCGCTCTAAATATATGTAACCGGGAGCGAATCGATGGTCATTAAAAAAACGCCTGCTAAAAAGGCGCCTGCCAAAACGCCTGCTAAAAAAACACCTGCTAAGAAAGCACCTGCTAAGAAAGCACCTGTTAAGAAAGCACCTGTTAAGAAAGCAACCAATTCTCCTATTGTAATTGATGTTAGTAGCACTACCAAATCAGCATCATCCATGCTGGACAAAGCAATAGACTTGATCAAATGGGTGGACAGCCCATTCAAACTGTTTGAAGTTATACTATTGGCCAGTGTGTTTTTCTTTGGTTATTTTGCCTGGGACAGCAGAACAGTTATCCTAAATGCCATAACCCAAAGCAGTAAAGTGACCAATCTCAAAGAAGTAAATCATCTCATACCAGTTGCTGCCAGTCTACAAAAAGATCTAGAAGCTGTGACTGTGATTGTACACAAAGCCAGTTTGGTAGTTAATACCAGAACAACCATGTTGGCCTTTGGCCCCAAAGGCAGAGACAACACATTGGACGGATTAATTTCCAGTTTGTTCAACAAAGATCCTGGACGCAACGCCGCAATTATTGGCATGCTCAACGGAGAAGTGGTTTGTGATAAACTAGATGTAACCAGCAAGTCATCAGAGTGGGAAAGCAAACAAGGTGCCACATTTATGTGTCGTGGTGGTATTCCTCCAGAAGTAGGCGACTTTGATGGATATGTAGCAGTTGGATTCAAAACTGAACCCTCAGACCTAGGCATGGTCAAGACTAGAATTAATCTAGCCACTTCTGAAATGTCACAATGAAATGGCGAATAATATTTTTATTATCACTTCTAAGTGCATCTAGTCTGGGTCAATCCTGTGATGATTGCATAGGCGGAGTTGTTGCCTCAGACACTAACACTTGCTTGGTATCTAATTTTTATAACATTGCATACACATTACATGATCCTAGCCTACGACATCAGCAACTATCAATATGGTTAACAAAAAATGGAGACAAGTGTGACAGTAAACAACTTGTGTTGATTTGGAATCGTCTTGCAGAATGGACAGGCGCAGCCGATTCAGCTGAATTGCGGGGCAAAATACTTTATTATTATTCCAGAGCCGAAGCAAAGGAACGCAAGGAAAAATCATAATGGACGGCATAACATGGTTTCCAATAGTACCTCCCAGTTACGCAAATGTGGATGGCATATTGGCCGATGTTCATGCAAGAAAAAATGAAGAACGCTGGCACGAATACAATAAACAATTAGTTGAAAAAATACATTTGAGAGATTACTTGTATGATGTGTATTTGAAAAGATCACACGAAAATCGTGTACTTATGGAAATATTCAAAGTGAGTACTATAGATTTTTACGTGTGACAATCACCGGGTGTTGGAAAAACAACATGTTAATTTTTTAACATGTTATAATAATAACATCGTAGTTTAATATTCTTGTTTTTACGAGTAAATACTTTTACTAACAGGAGCGACAGAATGATAGACGGAGTCAAGTCCGCCACAACTGCCCTTAAATCTGCGCAATCAGCAGGTAAAGAGCTAGGCGCAGTTGTATCAACCCAGCAGGCCGATATGGAGGCTACTGTTCAACACGAGCATCAAGCCCGTATAAAATCTAAACTAACAGAGCAACATCGCACATCAACATTGGAACTTCGAGCTCTTGAAAAATTCGAGTCCAAGATGAAGTATGAGCGTGATATTGCTAAATTAAAAGCTGATACTATTAAAAAATACGGTAAGGATGCTTGGGCCAAAGTAGAAGCTGAAAAGACTCTTATGGAAAAAGAACATCAGGCCGAATTATCTGCTATGGATCGTGATCGCCAACGACAGATAGATGTACTATGCTGGTGCTTTGTGGCTGGCGCTTTAATTACTTACTTTTTTAAACTATACAAATTATGAGACTACCACAAATTGTTCTAATACTGACACTGCTGATCACTACATTATTAATGTGGTTAGAGCATCAAATAAAGTAATTAACTGTTATCTACCTATATAGATCTGCGGCAGTGCTTCTTGGCGACGTTTTTCTTCAGTCGTTGGAAAGAAATTGTTGCCATATTGCGGATACATTTCTTGACGACTTTGTACTACCAGCATCATAATAAAACCATAAAAGAAAATTACTACAATAATGCCTATGCCTATCATCGCTTGACGAGTTGCCTGTTTTCTTCTTGCGGCCTTACGTTTATTTTCTATGGCCTGGCGTTGCATTTGACGGGTCACAAGAAGTTTTTGTTCAGTACCCATTTGCTTCATCATTTCTTCAACTTCAGTGTATAATGCTCCTAGTTCTGGCGGACTTTGATATACCATTAGTTCACGCAACTCTAATTCCATTTGTTGCAATTGTTTACGCATTAGCACACGCTGTAGGGCACGTTTTCCTATGCTGTCATCGCCTGTATAAACTTCAGTCTTGGCGCGACGCTCTTCTTCTTCAAACACAGCTATACATTTATAAAAGTTATCGTAGTATGTGCCGAGGTGATTGCCAATCTCTTGATAAATTCCAGTATGTTCGTTGGCATTGGCTTGTTTGTTTAATGTGATTACACGATTTTTTTCTTCTATGTAGGCATTTTTTTGTGCTGGTGTAGGAGGCTTTTCGGGTGGAAAGAGTTTGTGAAATTGGTCGTCAAGATCTTTGAGGACGTCTTTAACTTCCCCAGCAGCACCTTTTATATCTTTGTAAAGTTTACAACCAGCTTTAACAGCAGATACTGCCCCGTTAGCCAATGCAAACAGCGTTAATGGATCCACGGATTCGCTCCCGGCAATATGAGTATTTAACCAATTGACAAGTGATTGATCTGATGCTATAATATATGTACATTATCGGAGATTGCCATGAGAGTTAAATTGGTTTCAGACCTGCATTTAGAGTTTTCGGACATTATGATCCCCAACGATGCCAACTATGACCTACTAATTCTCTCCGGCGACATTTTGGTTGCTCAGGATCTGCACGATCATCCAGAACCTGCCAATACTGCGGATCAAATGGCCATTGCTAACAATACAGGATTGGGTCGCAGGCAGGCAAATGCACAGCGGTTCCGCGATTTCTTGAAGCGTTGCAGTTTCCAATTTCCACATGTGATTTACATTGCAGGCAATCATGAATTTTACAATGGTAAATTCTATGCTGGTATTGATTACCTGCGTGAAGAGTGCGCCAAATATCCTAACATTTACTTTTTAGAAAATGACACTAAAATAATTCAGGATAGGAATCACGAAACCGGTGAAGTATCAGATATTGTGTTTATGGGTGCCACACTTTGGACTGACTGCAACAAGCATGATCCATTCACGCTTCATGCTCTTGGCGACATGATGAACGATTTTAGAATTATTCGAAATGATCAAGCTGGCTACAGATCTCTTAAGCCTGCTGACATTGCCGATCGTCATCGCAAGACACTGCAATACTTTAGGACTGTGATGGATGGCTATCCGCCAGAACAGAAGTTTGTAGTAGTAGGACATCATACACCTAGCCATGCAAGTTGTCATCCCATGTACGCACACGACTATATCATGAACGGTGGCTATCACAGCGACCTAAGTGATTTTATTCTTGACCATCCACAGATTAAACTTTGGACTCACGGACACACTCATCATCCGTTTGATTATGTAATTGGTAGCACTCGAGTGGTATGTAATCCTAGAGGTTATGAAAACGATGGCTACACTGAAGATACAGGGTGGAATCCCAACATTATATTGGAAGTCTAATGTACGCCTATTCAGAGGAATGGAAGAAGTTTAAGCCGCCTGATGATGTTCTACAAAAATGTCATCAGGTGCTTATCACCGACAACGATGCTGAGACCGCAGGAGAACCTTTTTGGAAAATCAAGAAATGGTGCTTGGCACATTGCAAAAGCTATGTTTGGTTTGACGTCACTGATGTGTCAGATGCCAGTGGAATGTGGGATGAAATTGCCTCCTACTGGTTTCATGATGAAAAGGATGCCGTAATGTTTACACTAAAATACAAGAGCGGAAAATGAACACTAGACTTAAAGAACTTAAACAATGTGCAGGTATAGATTTTAATCCTGACCAAGAAGGTTTAGATCTATTTGCTCAATTGATTATAGAACGATGTGTAGAATCTTTTCACCAGACTCGAATGGCTGAAACTACACTTGAACAACATTTTAGACGTGCGATAGGATTAGAATGAGCAACGAAGAATTAATCAAAGCCCTGCGTGGAATTCAATTTATTGTTATCAATACCTGCTATGGCGGATTTGGACTCAGCGGCCGTGCTGAAAACGAATACAAACAGATGGCAGGTATAACTGATCCGGCGTGGTACGGGCGAGAGATTCCTAGAGACGATCCTTATCTTGTAAAAATTGTGAGAGACCTAGGCATGGCAGCAAACGGCGCACACGCCAATCTAAAAATTGTCGAAATACCGGGCGATGTCGAATGGGAAATTGCAGAATATGATGGCAACGAATGGGTGGCTGAAAAGCATAGGACCTGGTCGTGAAAGTCACTGTGCATCATTGGCGGTTTGAGGACGGCGACACTAGTCCTAATCCCGGAAATCCTTTTCCATTGGATCCGGCACCGCGTGGATGGTACTGCTGGGTCTATCCCGAAGATGACGTTAAGTTTGAAGAATGGATGGCAAGGATGTGCCCAACAGCAGATTGTACAAGGCGATTTAATTCAGGCGATCCTATGACCACTGTCTACATCAGCGAGGACAGCGAAGCTACTGCATTTCAATTGAGGTGGATGTGATTTCAAAAGAAAAGTACAAGGAATTTGAACAGCATTGGATTATGGAATTCATACGTAATCCCGACTATCGACTTGGACAGGCATTCTTGAATTATTTTCCAGAAATTGGCAAACACTATCTCAATGATGGAGATCTCGGACACAATGAAGAACACAGGCTTTGGAATACTCGAGACCTAAAAGAAGCCAACACTATTATACAAAAGTGGATCAATGAGTAAACCAATTGTAATGACTCCTAGTCAATGGGCCGGTGTGCTTGAACGTATTAAGCAACGTGAAAAACCTTCAGTCTACCTTTCACGAGAAAAGATGAAAGCGGTGCTAGGGTTTAGTGTACGAAAACATCAAGAATATGTTAAAGATTCTGAGTATGTTCGCCCGGCCGTTGGCGGCGAGTGGTATCCTGTATTAGAGTTAGGATGGTATGAAGGCAAAAAACATATGACTACCGTTCGATTGGATTTTTACGATGATCAAAAACGCACAATGTTCCTGTTAAAATATGGTAATGGCCAAGACTAAAGTAGCTTCGCTGAATGAACTACTAGCCACTAGAGCTAGGGCTGTATTTCCCTACAGAGTAAACTTCGATCAAATAACTCATGCTCAAATTGAAGAAATGGCTGTGTGGTGCATAAACAATTGTCGAGGATTATGGCGAGAGGAGCACTACCACGCTCTGTACTTTCAATTTGAAGATGACTACGATGCCATGATGTTCATGCTGAAATTTGGCGGTAGGGGAAATGTCTAAAATGAAAATCAATTGGCAGCGTGATCACTGGGGTAATGAATATATTATTTTAGGCGATCCTCCTAAAAAGACTACATATAGATATACTATAGTAGGAGATCGTGTGGAAGAAATTAAAGAAGTCGTTGTCCATACATTCACAATGGGCGACGTTGACGATCCGGACTTGTATGCTGCTCAGCCGCTTTGGGAATGGCAAGAGAGCGAACAAGGTAAATGGGTAATGGAGTATGCCGTTGAAACTCCTGTATGGCATAGAATGGTAGATCATTTTGATCGTGGTTATCGGTATAAGGTCACTGCTAAATTTCAAGGCGCTAGACTAACAGAATGGTTGTTAAGGCACACTAAATGAGAACTCCATACGAAGCAAGAACCAGCACACTATTCAAGGCCATGAAAGCTGAAAATCATCTCAAGGTAGATCAACGGCTTATGGAGTTGTTGGGCACCTATAGCATGATAGTTCTACCCGACGAAGACTTTGCAGAAAAACTCACATGGTGCCTTGAAAATTGTCAAGGCAAATTTAGAGACCTCAGTGAGCAAAATGGCCGTGCTTGGTATTTTCAAAACGAAAAGGATGCAACCATGTTTGCAATGAAATGGTCATGAACTTCAGTCCGGAATGTATAGCCAGTATGGGCGAATGGGTTGGAAAACAACAAGTTATGTTAGAACAAGAAATGATAGAAGCTAAGGCTAAGGAAATGCAAACCGAAATTGACCGTGAGATTCTTTGGGGTCTTTTTGAAGGTATCGGGTGGACTCGATTTAAAATCAGTCGACTCACGGACAATAATCATGCTGTAGACATTTCATATTGGCTAGATACCAATTGTAAGGGCCAGTTTGAAAGAAACGGTGCAGAATTTCTTTTTGAAGATTCTAAAGATGCTGTGCTCTTTATGATGCGTTGGGGTTGACTTATAAGCAGTACGGTGTTATAATATACATATCGTTAATTACTAGGAGTTGACATGTGGTATCAATTGGTACTAATTACTAATTTGGGTGCGATAACACCTTTGGCTACGTTTAATGATTTGGGAGCTTGCCTAAAAGAACGAGCTCCAATTACCAAAACGGCACAATATTCAGCAGAGTGTTTGCCCACACAAAGTCCCGAAGAACTCAAAAAGCAAATGCAATCGCATCTTAAAATGATGAATGAGCTGTTGCAAGATCTACAGAAAACACAAAAATGAATTCCTACATTGCCTATTTTGATTCTTTAGGTTTTGAGTATATTTTCAATCACACGAACTTTGAGCATCAACGACTGATGGCAGCATTAGCCGGTGAAACCAAACGAGTGGCTACAGAAGTACCGCAGTGGAGTATTTTGCGGGCCCGTGCAAACCCGCAGAGGTTCCCGGAGATTTGGGTCTTTGAAAGTGATATCCCACACGAAGAATTAAACAAACTGTCTGAGAGCGATCCTCAGATGCTGGCAAACGCAATCCGTAAGTGCGGACATTGTGTTTTTAAAACTCCAAGAGAGGACTCAGTAATAGTATGAAAATCGGATTTAGTTTTGGTCGCTGTATTCGCGACATTGTCAACGGTGAAGTTGGCTACGACGATGTTGCTTGGATCATTTCAGGCACAGCTCTTCGCGATGAAGAAGCAGTTAGATTTTGTATTCAAGACTATCTTTATCGTCGTGATTACCTAGAAGGTCTAGATGAAACAAAGTGCATGGATGTAGGCCTGCAATTATTCAAAGAAGGCAAGGTATTCCAACCTCGTCTACAAGAAATTCGGGCGTTCCGTATTCCCGAAGGTGCTGTATGGGCAGACATGTTCCCTACCAATATGGCCAATAACCATTCGGCCAAGACAGCATGGGACGCCTATAGATTTATGCTACATATGACAGTACAGGTGCCAGAAGATGTAAAAGAAAATTGGAAAGGACGAACATGACAATGATCAAAGAAGGCAGTAAATGGGATAACGGTCAGGGAAAGATATTTCGAGTGCTACACACAATCGAAGTAGAGGGACACACCTGGATTCATTATATAAAAGATAATGCTCCAGAAGATGAAACTCGAGAATACAGTTGTTATCTAGAAAGTTTTCTTTCTAGATTTAACCCACTGCCGGTATGATACACTTAAATTTCAGCATAGACAATCCCTGGCGTCGATCGAGGTTCTACTATCTTGGCAATGTTAACGGACAGCTTACTGAAAATAAATGCTGGGAGATAGAACAATATCTATCTGGCGGCCTAGTTGAGTTTGAATTTAACTTTACCGTTAGACAAGATCATGCAGGATGTGAATTATCTTTAGGCCTGTTAGGCTATAACATACATTTTAATTTCTACGATCGACGACATTGGGACAACGAAACAAACAATTGGAAAACCTATGAAAATCAAATTTGACAAAAACACAATGCCAGACGAATTGTACAATTCACTCCTACAACATTTTGTTAATGAAGCTGTGGGGCTTGGTGTTGAAGTAAACAAGTTTACAGAATTTAACAATTGGGTAGTTGAGTGTGAGGTTGCTGCCAAAGAAAGTGTACACTGATGTCTGAAGAAACTATTTTCTACGTTAAGAAGGGCCGGCGCTATGTTCCACATAGCTCGTACTCTTCTGAGTTTTGCGACAGCTTTACCAAAGGTACACATCTAGTACAGGTATATCCAGGCGGCCAAAGTCGTAGATTTAATATCAATCCTGCCTATGCAGCCATGATCGCAGCGGGGCGAGTTGCTGAAGATACTATCAGTGAAGCATTAAGAAAAGCCAGTGATCTTCGGCCTAAGAGTAAGCCTCTTACCCTAGGCCAAAAATCCGCTTGGGAAAATCTAGTTAAGGAATTCGGCGAAGAAGCACATATGCTCGAATGGCCCAGTGCCCGCGAAGCCTGCGAAGCGGCTGTTAAAGCCATGCAAGAAGAAGCTGACAAATTAATGACTCACGAAAGTGTGCGCAAGGCCTACAATCACTTTATTTTGATGTGCGAACTTACCAAGGAAAAACATGAATGATTCTACAAAAGACAGAATGATAGAGTTAATGGAACCCATTGAACGACAGATCATGATGTGCGACGATAGGAATGATCAACTGATGTTGGCCTGTGCTATGATGACCACAGTCAAGGATATATTTGATCTCCATATTGGCGAAGATGGAAGAAAACAGATGTTCCAAGATTTTGTATGAATGAAACAGGGCTTATCACCTGTTTTGGCTGGACTGTAGGTGCATTTGCTATTAACTGATAGTATAATTACTAGATATGATAAGTAATAGTACCCAAGGAGCAGCAGTGAAAAAAATAGACGAATTTAACGCCAGCGATCGAATTGGCATAAAATTACTGGAAAATTCAGTTCACTTTCTAACCGGAGAAATTACCGAAGAAAATGTCAACGAATGTATCAAATGGATTGTTTTTGAAAATCTAGATGCCAAAGAAAAAGTTCTTACCCTGTATGTTAATTCATCGGGCGGAGATCTCTACCAGGCGTTTGCTCTCATAGACATCATGCGAAACAGCAAACACGTTGTTCGTACAGTGGGTATAGGAAGTGTTATGAGTGCTGCATTTTTGATTTTCACTAGCGGAGACCAAGGGGAAAGACACCTTGCTGCCAATACAGGAATCATGTGTCATCAATTTGCCGGAGGCGGTAGCGATGCTAAGTTTCACGATCTAAAAGCAGAAATGAAAGAAAATGAGTTGTTGAACAAGAAGATGGTTGAAATACTTAAAAACGCAACTGGATTAGCACCATCAAGAATTAAATCAAAACTACTACCAGCTAGTGATGTGTATCTAACAGCACAAGAAGCTATCGAACTCGGCATTGCCGATCACTTAATCTAAAAGGTCAAACATGGAAGTTGTAAGCATTAACAGCAGACGCAAAGAACAGATACAAGAAGAAGAACAAAAGAAGGCCATGTTGGCAGTTGTAGACTTTATTAGGCAGGCCATTGATCAGGGCCTTATAAAAGAATTTGTAGCCTGCTCAATAGACGATAGTGGAGAGTGCCAAATTCATGTGGCCGCAATGGATCTTCCGGGCAGTATTGGTCTATTTGAAATCGGCAAACACATACTTATTTCCGGTGATGCGGAATAAAACTTAAGAATCGTTAAAAAATTCATTTTTGATAAATAAATTTGTAGTTTTACAAAATTCATTATTCAAGGAGGAATTTATGAAAATGTCCGGACAACAGTTTGTTGAAGAATTATGGGAAGAAAACCAGGTTCTTTTCAAAGCTAGCCAAATTCAAATTAAAGCATTCTACGATAGCAATCCTAGCAAAGATCGGTTACACAAGAACTTTGTTCGTAGAATGACCAACGAACGTATGAATATGGTTGAAATCGCCAAAGCGATTGCAGCATCATCTTACGATAAAGAACCAAGAGAATTAGTAGCACTAGCTAAACAAATGCTAGATGAAGCTAATCATTTCCGCATGGTACACGATATTGTTCCACATGTAAGCGGTAAAGAAGTAGATTTAGCCAATGATATGTCTCTAGAATTAGCTGACCTTACAACTAAAGGTGCTAGAATTGCAGAAAGATACAATGTAGAGAACGATGAAATTGCATTAGGTTTATATCAAGCTATTGTAGAAGGACATGCTAGTTGTAATTGGCAGGTTATGGCTGATTCTTTGACAGACCCTGTGTTAACTACTACCTATGCAAAAATTGCTGCCGACGAAAGATTCCACGCAAGAGTAGGTAAAACAAGCCTAGCCAAGTTGTTAGACACTGAAGAAAAGCAGGCATATGCTCGCGAGCTGGCTAAAAAAATGAGAAAAGATCTCTACGTTATAAACTGTGGCGGAAATATTCCAATTGAAGAAAGTCGTCAAATGATCGAAGAGTTTTACGGTGAAGACTGGCTAGACAGTGATCATAAGACAGTTTCTCTAAAAGAAATATACTAAGGAGATATTATGTTAAAATTTGGTACAGCACAATTAGAAAAAATGGTAGAAGATGGATCAGAGTTTACAACTAATGTAAAATCTTTTGTTGAGAAATTAGAAAAAGACTCCGAGCCATTATTCCAAGCATCAGAAGCACAGGTTAAGGCCTTTTACGAAAATACAGACACTAAAGATCTAGTCAAGCATTTCCAGGGTCGTATGGTATGTGAAAGAATGAACCTTGTTGAAATTTGTAATGCTATTGCAAATGCACCGTTGGATATGGATCCTAGAGAGCTACAGCTTCTTAGCAAACAAGCTCTTGACGAAGCCAATCATTTCCGTATTGTTAAAAAAGTAGTAGAATATCTAGGCGGTGAAGAAGTCGACATGGCATCTGCAGTTGAGTACGAAATGACAAAAAATAAAGATATCAAAGGTGCTAAACTTTTGGAAAAATACAGTTGTCAAGAAGACGAAATCGCACTAGGTGTATATCAGTTGTTGGCTGAAGGTCGTGCTGCTCGTAATTGGCAGATGATGGCCGATACAGTCCAAGACAGTTTTATTGCTGAAAGCTATGCTAGAATTGCCAAAGACGAAAAGTTTCACAGCAAACTAGGTCGTCGTCGTCTAATGCAATTATGTGATACAGTTGAAAAACAACAGCATGCCATAGAAGTTGCAGAACAGATGAGACTTGATCTTTTCGAAATTAACTGTAAAAATACCGTTGAACTCGAAAGCAGCAGAGTTATGATGAAAGAAGCATACGGCTACGAAAAAGAAGTAGCATAATAGTAATCTAGTCAATTACGCTTAAAAGCCGGCAACTAGGTTGACCGGCTTTTTTGTTGGCTGTATAATAGTATTATAGGAGAACAATCATGACTACTAATACACAACTACCAAACAGAATTTTTTACACAGGAGTCCCCGGAAGCCGATGGAGTGGCATTGCTCAATGGCTTGAACGAGTTGTTCCAGGATTTAACATTTCAGATCGAACAGCAGAAAGAACATTTGGACATTGTGTAGCACATCCCGGTTTGCCTGCAGGACACGAAGGTGCATACTTTGGTACAGGTATGGAGTTCAAGACAGAATTAGATGATCCTGAATACATTGATAAACCTTGGACAGAATCTGGCGGTTGTCGAATTATAAAAAGTCATGAGTGGGCCTTGCAACTAGACAAGATAAAAGAACTGTATCCTAATGATTGGATTATGTTGGTCTATCGTCCAGATGAAGTCAGCAGTGCTTGGTGGCACACGATTGGCGGTTTCAATATTCAATATCCCAGGTACGACCATTACGTTGACGCCATTGGCATGAACAATGCTATACGTTTACAGAATCAAGCAATTTTAGATTTTGGAAAACGTCACGATGCGGTATGGTATCAGGTCAGCAGTAGATTTTTAAAAGACCAATTCTCTGTAGACGCTGACGGCTTGCCAGATCACTTCAACGATATCCTTATCACTGTGATCAAGTAATGTTGTAAAAATGCCACATAATGTGGCCATATTTTAGTTGACACATAAATAAAAAGACAGTACAATACATACAGTTGGTTAGGAAGGCGACAAAATTTATTTTGCCTAAAATGCAAATAGAGGTTGACACAGAGACTAAATAACTGTATAATTAAAACATAGACAGCAAGGTGTTGTCTATAAAAGGAAAAAGAAAGCAAATGAAACTCAGATCATCTTTTAGTCATTTTAATTCGATACCTAAGCAGGTAGGCGTGATGGCCTCTTGCTGGTTAGCGATTAATAGTCTATCATATGATCGTACACCAGAGCTAGAGTCGGGGTCCGTGGAGATGTTAGTGTAAACAAAAAATACACTTAAACTTCAAAGGACCCCAGGATTAAACACCCTGGGGTTTTTGCTTTTATAAAGGAAAAAATGACAGAGATAAATTACGAAAAATTAAACGAACGAATTGTAGAACAGGCTTATGAAACTGCTTTTGGGGAAATGTCCAAAGAACAGCTTCAAAAACTTATTCAAGATAAGTTTGAACGTGCTAGAAAATATCACGAAGCGTTAGCGAAAGCACCAACGTTTAGTGTAAATTAGCAAAAGTGTTAAGGGAAACGAGGTCCCAGTCTGCACTCAAAACATGGACGAACGGGCGGCCTATCGGATGGAACTCCTTTTCTGGAGCTAAAAATGGTAGCGTATTAAAGCATTCTTTACGAACAGTCAGACTAAGTAGTTTAGAATGTTTTAATACACACATTCCAAAGAGTGTGTTAGGGAAGTGTGCGCTGAATTGGTTGAAGGCAACGGACTGTAAATCCGCCACATAAGAAACATTGTAGGTTCGAATCCTACCGCTTCCACCAAAATGTAGGTTGACTTTTTTCTAGATTGGTGTTATACTATTAATACTGAGAAACTTAAAAAGGAAACCAAATGCAATCGTATCGTGTTTATGTTGAAGTAGGTTCTTATACTAGCGAAGGTACCAGCGGTGCTTTCCAAACTGAGAGTCTTCGTCAATTTGAAACTGTGGTGAATGCCCAGACATCCGGAGATGCTGTTCGTATTGCACAGGCACAATATGGTGGTCAAGAACGTTGTCGTATAACGTTCCGTGGCGTTGCTTAACAATTTTAGGTCTGTTCGTATAGAGGTTATTACTGTGGATTGTCTATCCACTTACGGGGGTTCGATTCCCCCACAGACCGCCAAGTTTATTCCTCGGTAGCACAGTTGGTAGTTGCGCGGCACTGTTAATGCCGATGTCGGAAGTTCGAGCCTTCCCCGGGGAGCCAATTTGTTTTGTAGGTTCAAACCCTACTCTAAGTCAAGACTAAAAATCAGCTTAGATAGTTTAAATGGTAAAACAACAAAACTTTTAATGTATCCTTAGCTCAATTGGCAGAGTGCTGGTCTCCAAAACCAGAGGTTCGGGGTTCGAGGCCCTGAGGGTACGCCAAACAATTTGCAGCATTCGTCTATCGGTTAGGACACCAGGTTTTCATCCTGGGAAGAGCGGTTCGACTCCGCTATGCTGTACCATGTACATTATATAAGTATGAGTATGAAGCCGCATACAATTAATAGTCAAAATAATTTTATTGCCGGATGGTACATAGATCCAGAAGTATGTGATTCTATTGTGCAACAAGGTGAACGCAATCCTTCGCATTTTAATTTGGGGATCAAGCAGTATCGTGATTGTGATTTGAAAAAATTCAATCCTACATTTGAAAGTAGATACTGCAAAGAGTTGTGGCATGTGATTGAAGAATATAAAAAAGTTTATCCTTTTTCTTACAAGGAATTACATCCTTGGGGATGGACTCCGCCCCGTATACAACGATATGATCCGGGCAAGTTTTATGATGCTGAGCATTGTGAAAATAATGGATTTAAAGAATACACATGTCGTCATCTAGCGTACATGACCTATCTGAATGATATAGAAGATGGCGGCGGAACTGAATTTTTGCTACAAGGCGTAACAACCAAAGCTGAAAAAGGATTGACTCTGATATGGCCAGCTGGATGGACTCATTATCATCGAGGAGTTGTTTCCCAAACAGAAACAAAATATATCTTAACAGGTTGGCTATCGTTTGCCTGGTCTGAATAATCTTATGTGGCGGTGGCAGAGAGGCCCATTGCAACGGATTGCAAATCCGTAAAACCGTCAGTTCAAATCTGACCCGCCACTCCAAACATGGCTCCACTCGTTCGACATAGTCGATGCTGTGGAGTTTTTCTTTTGCCCCGGTAGACAAATTGGCAAAGTCGTCTCTCTCAAAAAGAGAAATTTAAATGTGGGTTCAACTCCCGCCCGGGGTACCAATTTACGGAAGTATGGCTGAGCATGGCTTAAGGCAGCAGTCTTGAAAACTGAAGGCTCGAAAGGGTCCGTGGGTTCGAATCCTACTACTTCCGCCAATACAGCCTATTAGCTCAGTGGTAGAGCACCGTCTTGATAAGGCGGGGGTCCTTGGATCGTTCCCAAGATAGGCTACCAATTTTTAAAAGGAGATCTGTCATGACAAGTGACAAGAGTGATAAGATTAGTGGGACGTTAGCTCAGTTGGTAGAGCAGTAGACTTTTAATCTATTGGTCATTGGTTCGAATCCAATACGTCCTACCATATAAAAACATACTGGATCTT
>Ga0209191_1001020_pt1 | contig 19318 bp, 31 predicted proteins | sample S_130626_EF_Meta_FD_187320 | JGI IMG/M metagenome (GOLD analysis project Ga0209191, IMG submission 187320) | Freshwater microbial communities from Lake Simoncouche, Canada to study carbon cycling - S_130626_EF_MetaG (SPAdes) (version 2) | ecosystem: Environmental > Aquatic > Freshwater > Lake ...
ACGCTTTTGGGCTTGGCGTTCTGATTTCCAGAACACTCGTTTCCAATCTTTCAAATGCTTCCACCATTGTGGAGGCGCTGTTAGGTTACCTTTTTTGACATTTGCCATTACAGTCTCCTTAAGTGGTTCCCAGAACAAGAATCGAACTTGTAATGACCGGTTATCAGCCGATTGTTATACCATTTAACTATCCGGGAAAATTGGCGGAAGACAGAGGAGTCGAACCCCATCCCTGTTAAGGGAACCTGGTTTTCAAGGCCAGTCGCAGGACCATCCCCGCTGCATTATCTTCCATATTAGGTGCAGGGCTTCCACCTACTCCCACCTCGCTTTAAAGTCTGCGTGTCCAAGACTGGTTGATTGGTACCCCTGGGCAGATTCGAACCGCCAACCAACAGATTTTAAGTCTATCCGCACTACCAATTAGCGTACAGGGGCATATTGGAATAGGGAGTGGGATTCGAACCCACGGGTTTACAGTTTTGCAGACTGTTGCATTGGGCCGCTCTGCCATCCCTATATTGTTTGGTACCAGCGGAGGGAATCGAACCCTCTCAAGAACGCTAATCTGGCGCTAAAAGGTTTATAAAACCTCTCTGACTACCAAGTCTCGCTGGCAATGAAAAACCTCACAGCATCAACTATGTTGAACGTGCAAGGCCATGTTATGGTGCGGGGTAAGAGAATCGAACTCTTGACTAAACGTTGGCAACGTTTGATTATACCATTTAACTAACCACGCATTGTATGGAAGACCGTAGGGGAGTCGAACCCCTCTTACCAGGATGAAAACCTAGTGTCCTAACCGATAGACGAACGGTCCATAAAATTTGGCGTACCCTCAGGGCCTCGAACCCCGAACCTCTGGTTTTGGAGACCAGCACTCTGCCAATTGAGCTAAGGATACATTGACTGGCTCCCCGAGTACGGATCGAACGTACGACATCTTCGTTAACAGCGAAGCGCAACTACCTCTGTGCTATCGGGGAATAAACTGGCGCCTCGTAGGGGAGTCGAACCCCTGTATTCCGCTAGACAGGCGGATATAATAGACCGTTATATGAACGAGGCAAAACTTGGTGGAAGTGGTAGGATTCGAACCTACAATGTTTCTTATGTGGCGGATTTACAGTCCGTTGCCTTCAACCAATTCAGCACACACTTCCATTTATTTGTAACACACTCTTTAGAATGTGCTTATTAAAACAAACTGTTACGCTATGCGTCCTGTTCTGATTCAGAGTCAGCAGGTACCAATTTGCTTTAATAACTAGTATTTTCTCTCCACATAAGGAGATGCCATCCACTAGTCCGCCCGTTTACAACTGTTTATCGTGTGTTGCGAGGACCTCGTTTCCCTACCACGTTGCAGTACTAGTGGGCATTTGGCCTACTTTCCTGCTTGTTTATAGCTCGATGATACTGTGCCACACGTTTCACCTTGTTCTGGATCAGCTGTTTAAACTGTTCCTTAGTAAGAGTGTGCGTCACTAACCATTCTGCGTCTTTAATCTTTTTCTCTGTCATCGTTCCTTAAAACAAAAAACCCCAGGAGTTTTAATTCCCAGGGTCCTTGAAGTTTGTTGTGTTAACTTGTGTGTTACACTACAGTCCTCCGGACCCTTGAAATCTCTGGTGTACGATCATATGATAAACTTCCACCATTAATCGATAACCAAGAGCAGGCTATTACACCTACCTGTTTGGGCATCGTATTAAACTGATGTCTGTTAAATGATTGCATTTGCTTTCTTTTCCTTTTATAAACAGCACCTTGCTGTCTATGTGTTAATTATACAGTTATTTAGTTCTCTTGTCAACTTCTATTTGCACTTTAGGCAAAATAAATTTTGACGCCTTCCTAACCAACTGTGTGTATTGTAATGTCTTTTTATTTATGTGTCAACAAAAATATGATCTGATTATGTGGCTTTTTTACCACATTCACTCAAATGTTGTTTCGCCCGTGATTAGAATATGTTTGCCGATTTCAAACAGACCCACACTGCCAGGGAGATCCATTGCTGCCACGTGAATCTGTACCTCTCCACCATCGTCGATTGAGCAGGCCACAAATTCTTTTATGCTATCGCTTTCTATTTCCGCTTTGATGAATTCAATCACTGCCAACATGGCTTTCTTTTGTTCTTGCTGTTGAATATCTTCTTTGCGTTTGCTGTTGATGCTGATGACTTCCATGTGTGTCCTATAGTAGTTGATCTGCGATACCAAAATCCAATGCTTCTTGAACAGTCATATAAACGTCCGAAGCTGGCAACAATTTTGATTTTATCTTTGATGGAGTTAGGTCTGTGGCCTGTTGCAGTATATTGATCATCTTTTGATTCAAGAATTCGTTTTCCTTCATCTCAGCCTTGAGATCGTGAAACTTAATATCAGAGGCACTCCCAGAAAACTGATGACACATAATTCCTGTGTTGGCAGCTAGGTATCTTTCTCCCCTAGTCCCTGCGGCAAAAATCAAAAAGGCTGCACTCATTATACTACCAACCGCAATAGTTCTTATACTGTGTTTACTGCTTTGCATGATATCTATAAGAGCAAATGCTTGATATAGATCTCCCCCTGTGGAATTCACATAAAGGGTGAGTATTTTTTCTTTGGCCTCGAGGTTTTCATAAACAATCCACTTGATACATGCCTCAACATTCTCAGCAGTAATTTCACCGCTGAGATAGTGTATGGAATTGTCCAGCAGTTTTACGCCAATTCTATCACTAGCATTGAACTCATCATTTTTCTTCAAGATCTGCTCCTTGGGATTACTATTACTTATCACAGTGATAATTATAGCATAAGTTTATGCTAAAGCATATCTCGAAACATCTGATTTTTGCCCGCTTCGCCTAATTCCTGTGTAAAAATGGTGTTTACGTGCTGTAACATAGCACAGGCTATCATGAGTAGATCCTGTCGATCATCACACATGAGTATTTGTTTTTCAATCGGCAACATCAATTCTGCCATTCTAATCTGCATTTCGCTCCTATCCATGGCGTTCCTTGGTTAGCTCACACATCAGCTGAAACTGCTCGTAGGCCTTACGAACACCATCGTGCTTCATTAGTTTATCAGCTTCTAACATCATGGCCTTGACCCCAGCTTCTGCACAGTCATGTACACTCAGCCCATTGAGTGTACACAGCTCATCCCCAAACTCTTTGGCCAGCTTTCTCCATGCTTTACGTTGACCCTCAGTAATAGGTGTAGATTTAGGGCGTAGCTCAGAGGCCTCGCAAATAGCCTTACAAATGGCATCCTCTGCTACACGGCCCGCGGCTATCATGGCTGCATACGCAGGGTCGATGTTATAGCGTCGACTAGAGCCCCCAGGGTAGCTCACAACTAGGTGGGTACCCTTGGTAAAGCTGTCCAGAAAGTCACTGTCATATTCTGCAACAGGCACATACTTGCGGCCAATTTTTTCATAGTAGATCTTTTTAGTCATAGTTCGACACCTTTGATGAGTTTACCTTCTTTAAGGGTACGCATCAATTGACTATTGCGCTCACGCTGTTCTGCCTTGCAACGTTTATTATCATCACTAATTTTACACATACGGTCGTAGTCTCGTGCCCACTGTACCCCAGCTAGCCAATCTTCTAGTCGCTCAAGACTGCCCACAAACAATTCAGCATCCCGTGTGTAGATGGGCAAAGCATCTTGATCTTTTGGCACAAGACTCAAAGCACCGTGAAGATCAGTAAAACCGTGCTTGCACTTGGCAAACTTGAAGCCAAGCTCATCAATTGCTTGTTCAACACGTTTGATTTGTTGAATTGTGTCCCAACCGCTCATAATGCTCTTTCTATCAGTTATTTCAATAGCTAATTATAACAGCATTACGTATTCTTGTCAACGTGATTTTCCCACACTTTGTTTTCGTAGTCCCAATGACGACTATCGTAGAAGTTAAAATGCACACAGTATCCAAACAGGCCAGCTTCTAAATCAAAGCCAGCGTGATCTTGCCGTACAGTCCAACTAAAACTCAACGACACTAGAACACTTTCCCTAGTAACTTCTAGTTCAATAAACTTGTTTGTGAACGGAGTTGTGTAACTACGGCACCACAGATTATCAAAACGATTGCTCCACGGATTGCGGATGGTAACGTTAAATGAGATCAACTGTATTCCTTATCTAGCTTAACATTAGTCAATCCTGAAATCACCTGGAAGTTATCCCAAGCAATTTTGGCAGCAGGGTTCTTTTCTAATTCTTCAGTTGGGAGAACTGTCTCTAACCAGAATTCTGGTCTTCGTCTCGGATGAGCACCAAATTGGCGTGGTTGATGCATCTTGCCATCTTCATACAGCATACAGCTGACACTACGAAACTTGTCCTCATCTTCTTTACTTTGAGAATCGTAATTGCCCCATTCGGGATTACTCATACCGCCGTGACAGTAGCCCGACCAAATATCTGCCCATTGATCATCGTCTCTAGGATCAAAGTTTGTACGAGTAATCAACACCAACACATCGTCAATGTCCACACGTCCCTCCACAATGTCTAGAACGCAACGGCTATAGCTAAGTCCAATTTTCATTTTTTTAAATTTAGGTAAAATTCAGCCGCTGCCAACATGGCTTCGGCCTGTTCTTGAGTTTTTGGCAGCACTATTCTGATGCCACTCTGAATGTCATTTGCTTTGGTTAACAATGGAGAAATATCATTGTCAAATATCTGGGCCATGGCATTCCATAAAAGTACACGTTCAATAGCAGTCATACCCGACGACAGATTGTTGTGATCCTTGTCCAATCCAAAATCGTGTCGCCAAGTGAAACACATTGAATTGATAATTTCTTCTCTTGTTTTCATTTTATTCTTTGGCCTGACAGATATATTCCTGCTGGTATTTTAGTTTGTTGTCAATTGCGAACCTAATACTTTCTTGCACCTCAACACTGAGATCAATTCCTCGCGGAATCATTTTTGTTTGGTAGACCACACGGATTGCATTTTGGCAACTTTGAAGATTTGGGTATGTGCCTAAATGTGCTGGCGTTTGATTTAATCCTAAGAACAGCAGAATATATACCATTTTATTTTCCTGTATGTAAGTGTATGACTAGTATAACACAAATTTTGCTAATAGTCAACTCCATTTCATTGCAAACATCATGGCATCTTCTGAGTTTTGAAAATACCAAGCACGACTGTTTGATTCCTGCATGTCTCTAAATTTATTTTGGCAATGTTCCAAACACCAGGTCAGCATATCGTTGTATAGATCGTCAGCGTATGGCAGTCGAACAACATGATAGTCTTTGAGCACGGACATCAGGCCTTGTGTGGGTTTTGGAAAACCTGTTTTAGTTTTAATTTTGGTGGTTGCCGTCATTGCCACTAGTGTCATTGACTGTGCCTCAGTAGATATTCTGTGAGTCTGGGTCCTGATAGTTTGGCACGGATTTGAAACCGGTATCCATATTGCATCATATCTGGTATCCTGTACCAACTGGGGGTTTCAACGGCGTGTTCCATTATCCACTGACCCTCCTGGGTATTTTGCCATTTCATTAACGGTTCTGCGGCATACAGGTCCGGATCTTCTACATCGCCCATTGTAAACTCGTGTACAATCACTTCTCTTATCTCTTCCACTCTGTCGCCTATTTGCATATATCTATATGTATCCCGTGTTGGAGGCTTACCAAAGTAACCTTGGGCCGGTTCGAATAGATAGTCTTTGGTTTTTATCATTTTAATTTATTGCCTTCTGCACCACCCCAACGTAGCATAAACATCGTGGCGTCTTGAGATTCTTCAAATTGAAAATACAGTGCGTGAGTGGATTCACATCTCCAAAGCCCTGTGCATTTTTCATGGCACCAAGCTCGCATTAGATCTAGATTGGTCAATGCAATCAGATCAAAGTTAATACGATGGCTGAAGGTAGCTCTAACTCTAGTTGCCAGTATTTCTCTAATAGAAGGCAGTGTGACATTCATATAGCAAATTGAAATTCAATAGTTTGGTACACAGGTGGTGCTTGTTGAATTGGTTCTTTACTGATCAGTTCGTTGGCCAGTTGACTGCGTTCTTTTACATTGGGCTGTCCTAGCACAATCACAGCATACAATTTATCTTCTTTTTTAACCAACATGGCCACACACCTGCCTGCAGGATTTGTAAAGCCTGTTTTAGAAACTATGATATTATCAAATTGAAACAAGGTGGGATTGGTATTTTGTAAATGTATTTTTACTGTCTTCTTGCCTTTTGGCAAATTCAAAGTGGCTGTTCTCTCATGTGAAATTTTCACAATTGAAGAATGATCTTTTAGCTTGTTTAAAAACATCACTAGATTATCTATGGTACTGACATTATCGATATGTAGGCCACTGGCGTCTACAATTCGAGTGCTGATAAGTCCCATTCCCATCACCCATTGATTTGTATCAGAGATGAATGTATCAAAACCGCCCGGGTATGAGTGTGCAAGAGTTTCTGCGGCCAGATTATCTGAACTGATCAACATGGCCTTCATTAGATCAATTCTAGGAATCATAGCACCTCGAGAAAATCTGCCCTTGGACTTGCCTGTAACTTTGACTTTCTCGTCTAGGTCAAGCCCCTGTCTTAGGATAGTTGTTGCTGTAAACAGTTTTGTAATAGAAGCAATGCTACGAACATCACTCCTATTATATACCATTTGATATTCTATAAGATCATAATCGTAGAGTCCCCAGGCACCTTGGCTTGACTGCGAATAACTTAGACTGGAAATACACACACAAAATAATAATAATAGTTTTTTCATACTTTAGTCTTGGCCATTACCATATCTTAGTAGAAACATTGTGCGTTTTGGTTCATCGTAAAAATCCAACCGAACAGTATGCACATTCGTTTTGCCTTCAAACCATCCAGCAGGTTGCATATAGGACCAATCGCTGTCATCCAGAGGTCGAACGTAATTAGGATCCTTTACGTACTCTCTGTGATCACGCACAGTGAAGCCCAGGACTTCTTTCATTTTTTCTCGTGAAAGATAGACACTGGGCTTTTCTCGTTGTTTGATATGTTCAAGAACAGTACCCCATTGCTCGGGACTCATAACCACAGGCTTGCTCATTTACACTTCCAATACTATGTTAGGATTCCAGCCACTGTCTTCACAGTAACCATCGTTTTCGTAGCCACGTGGATTACATACAATCCTAGTTTCACCAATCACATAATCAAATGGCTGATGCATGTGACCGTGTGTCCACAAGACAATCTGCGGATGATCCATAATGAACTCACTTAGGTCACTGGCGTATCCACCGTTCATAAGTGTTTGGCTGGCATATTTCTCACTTACACTTTTAAAACTAGGAGCATGGTGTCCAACAACCACACACCGCTTGTCCTTGTGTTCTTGCACAATCATTTTGATATAGCCCAGAGTTTTATCGTGTCTGATAGCAACATCCAACGCACTCATGGTGGCGTACTCACGTTTGTCATTACGAATAATACGGAAGTCATTCATCATGTCTTTCATGGCGTGCATTGTGAGTGGATCGCGACCATTCATATTGGTCCATAGTGTACCACCGACAAATACAACATCGTCGATGATCTTCATGTCTTGTTCCAACATATACACGTTGGGGTACTTGGCGCATTCTTCACGCATATAATCAATGGCTGCGTAGAACTTGCCGTGGTAGAATTCGTGATTGCCCATGATGTAGATCACGTGTGGAAACTGAAAGCTACAACGCTTGAAGAAATCACGGAATGTTTTAACTCGTTGTTGCTTACGACTGAGATCCGCAAATGCTCCTGCACTATAGGGATTAAAATCTGCTGCAATATGGTCGTGCAGATCCTGGGCGATACAAATATCGCCACCTAGGATCAAAACATCGTAGTTCTGATCGTTAACAATGTTGATGTCACTGAACTCTAAGTGTAGGTCACTGACCAGCTTGATTTTCATAGAATGCTCCGGGTAATATATATATTATACGCTCAGTTTTGGGTTCTGTCAACCTGATTAAATCTGTATATAAATTATACCAATCCTGGTGATCAGTAACACTAAATACTTTGGGGAGTAACTAACCAACAGGTGTTGGTTTTATAGGTCGTCAACACGGTATACATATACCCGGTCTATAAACAAAGAAGTGAGACCATAACTTTTAAGGAAGATTATGGAACTATTCACGCTCCAAGCCCTTTGGGCATTTCTCGCTATCATTTTGATAGACATTGTATTAGCCGGTGATAACGCTCTTGTTATTGGAATGGCAGCTAATAAACTACCAGACCACCTACGCAAGAAGGCCATCTTCTGGGGTACCTTTGGTGCCATTGCCATACGCTTTGTATCAGTTGCGGCATTGACATACCTGCTGTTGATTCCAGGACTACGAGCCATTGGTGCAGCAGCACTAATATGGATTGGTTGGAAGCTGGTGTTTGATGCAGGCGAACACGAGATAGACGCCAAGGACACATTCTGGGGTGCCTTGTCTACCATTATAGTTGCTGATGCTGTTATGGGCATAGACAATGCACTGGGTATTGCCGCAGCCGCTGATGGAAATTTTGTGTTGGTAATTGCTGGCCTATTAATCAGTGTGCCAATTATTCTGTTTGGTGCCACTATGGTCAGCAAGATTCTACAACGTTGGCCCGACACAGTGTTCATAGGATCGTTTGTGTTGTTTGCTGTTGCCATGCTGATGCTGATAAAAGAACCATTGTTAGCTGCGTGGTGGGCGGGACTTGTACCTTGGGCGGCTGCTATTGTACCTTGGGCATTTGCATTGGTTGTTACTGCTGTTCAGTATAATCAAGCACGACTACATCTACACAAGAAATATCTGTTTAAGAAATAATATTGTCAAGTTCAAAAGATTGGAACTATGATTTTTCTCTCGGGCTCTAGATTCGAGTTAATATCTGTCCTTGTCATTGTACCAATCTTTGAACATAACTCCAAACACCATTACTAACGGTATCATACATAAAAAGAATATCATATCGTTTGTGGTAATGATTATATTAAAATACATAAGTTAGCCTCCAATTGCTTTGTCTCTAGCTTCACGTTCTTTTGCATCTCGTTCTCGTTGTTGCTGTCGTATTAGTAAATTTCGTTTAGCAACTTTTTCTTCATATATTCTTTTTTCTTCTGCGGCTCCATATATTGCAACACCGCCCATAGCTATGCAGAAAACAATAGCAGATCCTGCTATGAAATACAAGGCAAATATAAACATATCCGCCATCTTCTTCTTGTGTGCTAATTCACGCTCTGCTTCGGCCTGTTCAGCTTCTGCACGTTCTTTAAACAGTCTAGTGCGTTCCTTAATCATGTGTTCCCACATTTCAGGTTTACCTAGAGTCCAGAGAATCATATCTTTCAGTTCACGCTCTGCTTGACGTAATGCATCGCTGTGCATGGCAATTTGCAATGCTTCATGGCCAAGTTCAGCGTCAGTTTTTCCTAGACGACTACCTTTTGCTTTTACTTTTGATCGCTCACGGTGTATAGCATCAGAAGATTCAAAAAACTTACTAAATTGTCCAGAAAGACTGTTGATGTCTTTGCCCAGAGCTATGGCCTGTTTGATATAACCTACAGCAGATTGTGCGGCTGAGAATGCAAGACCTATTGTAATTGGATCCATGATTAACTGCCGAGTTTACATATTTCTTTATGCAACCTGTTTGAGCAATCTTTAACTACCCATTGAACACAATAAACTTTACGGTCAAATACATCACCAGTCCACATCCAACGAGCGCAGGCTCTTACTTCATCAGGTTTGAGTTTTTCATTTTGTTCTGCCGTTGATGATGTAATAGACAGTGGTACAGCCACCAGCATTAGTAGCAGCAGTAAGTATTTCATTTATTAGCCACAATGTTAAGAGGGCCGAGATACCTAAGATTATTCTTGTTTTTCATGGTCGCTCCTAAGCGGTAAGAATTCCGCTTATACGTATTTACGTGGGTGCGAGTAAAGTTAACCGCTAAGTTTACTTAGATTTGAATTTACGATATGCTGCTAGCTCTTTGAGCAATGGACCGGGTTCGATAATATGATTAGCATAATTACCTCGGGTTCTGTATCTTATTTCTAACAATTTTCCAGTTCTAGTTTGATTATTTCTATCGTAAAATAAAATTCTAGGCATAACACCTTCTTCTATCTTACTACTGGCTCCTGCAACATACTTAACTTCTAAATCTATATTGTTTTTTTCAAAAACTTGTTTAAGGCCTTTATAGTTTAGCAGTCTATAATCTGCATCTGGAGTTTGTTCGATGACCTGTATCTGCGGATCGTTTGCAGTAGCATGGTAATCAGTAAGTTTAGCCACCTTAGACGCTAGGGATGCATCATTACTCATCGCCGTCAACTGTTTTGCAGCGGTGCTATATGCTAGTTCCATTGCTCCTGCAAATTGATTCTGTATACCCGATGCTAGTGCTGCTTTTAAAATTTTATCTTTGATAGAGCTTATATCAATATCTAATGGTTCGAACAATTTTTGTAGATTTTCGTAAACTTCTTCGTGAGTTTTTCCTCTAGCCTGCTGACCAATTAAACTATCAGACAGCTTGACACTTAGTTTTACCTGTTCTAATTTTTTAGTGGGGCGACCCTCTTGATCTAGTACATTAATAACTACATCTATCTTTCCGCCAGCAACACCTTCTAATCGAATAGTAATATTATCTGGTCTATTATTTTTATAAAGAATGTCAGCATATTTTTGAGATAAATCGCTATTGGCATACTTTACCCAACTAGTAACTTTGTCTTCAAAAAGTGGTCTGTAATTGGGATTAGTTAACGCTTCCTTGATATCTACACTTAATTGTACAACTAAATTTATAGAGTCTGAAACTTCATTATTGATATCAGATACGGTATCTGTAAGTACGTTATTGTCATCTGATTTAATTCGAGACACTACATCCCAAACATCTTTTGAAGTGATATCTTCAGTAAGATTTCCGCCTCGGGCTGTCAATTTAGCAAACATTGCTACTCCTAGCAATCCTTCTGCCACAAGTCCTGCTGTACGAGTTTGCAACTTAGGTGCATCATCTGTTGAACCTTTAAGTGCAGAACTTTTAAATATCTGTTTTATTTTAGCACTACTGCCATTGTCAAATGTTAGATCGGTATTAGCTATTGTTTTACCGTATTCTACTTTGTTTGAAGCTTTAGAAAAATTAGAGATTAACTGTTGTACAATTCCGTTAGATGCAATATCTAAAGATAACCCTTGCTCAGTTTCTCCTTTGGTGCCTAAACTAATATTACCTTTCAGCAATCCTTGCAAATAAGTGGGCCAGCTAGTGGCCGTTGTACCACTATCTAAAGTAGCTTCATTTAAAGTATTAAACTCGAAGAATCTCATACCAATATTTAGCTGATTTCTGGGAACAGGCACTCTTGTATAAAATGCTGCACATCTTTTTCACTAAGCCCTAAGCTGACCATTACACGCGGTGTGTGAGGGTTACACTTCTGATTCTGTGCGTAGTAGTTTTGTTCTTCTGTAGTATCTTCTGCTGTGTTGTTGGTTTCTGCTACAGTGCTAAGATAGTGTTCTATGGTAGTTCGAGCAAGATCTGTAATCTGCTCTAGTTCTGCTTCGTCACTGACATTACCCGCAGCAACCATACTGCCACTGAATATGTTAGTGGCCCACTCAGGAAGGGCACGTTGTTTGCGCCATTCTAGTTTGGCCACTTCATCATGAAACCATTGCATCATAGGATGGTCAGCATCTCCTGCTTTGGAGTAATCGTGAAAACAGCCAGTGATCTTGTTTTTACCGGCAATAACATCAAATCCGTAAATTGGAGCAGGGTTATGCGTGTGTGGAAAGATACAACAATGCATCATCCACAGTCCCTTGCTTTCGCGAGCGTCTACAACATCAATGTGAGCACGACGATACCGATCGCTAGTCCAAACACGATTAACCCAACCTGGCTGATTAAATCTTTCCATCCCAGGCTCATTAACCTCTTGACCCGTACGGCTGAAGTTATCTTCCAATAGATGTTGGATCTCAATCAGTGTGTTCCAGACTTGACTCATCAGTGCCTTTCATTGTTCAAGGCCTTCATTATCTTGATAGCCCATTCAAAGGCTACTCGAGCTTCAGGTCCTAGGTCATCAGTGAGTTCAGCACGGATAGCTGCTTTTAAATTATGTGCATCATCAAAGTCATAAAATCTTCCTTGACCTGGCGCTTTCTTTTTAATAATTTGTCCGCCGAACAAGTCTCCCATATGACGACAATACATATGAGCTTTTATCAAATGTTTTCTCTCAGGATTCATATTGAGTTCTAACAGATATTGATAGTACTCAATGGTAACTGACAACCAAAACAAGTTATGATGTGGACCAACTAGTTCTATGCAGTCTTGATAGATCTTGTGTGTGCGTTCGATACCTTTTAGATTGGTCAACATTCCTTGACTTTTACAGGCAGTTTCAATACCGTTATAGACCAGCACCATTTGCCAAAGATAGTTAGCATATTCTTCTGCGGTAAAAGACCCGCTGACCAATTTTGTTGCGAAGATTGTTTTTTCTGCTTCTTCGTGCAGATCGTGTGTGATTTCTCGTAGGCTCATAATTTGTATTTAATTCTTTAATTTGAACTTCAAAAGAAAAATCAGGAGGTCCTTCTCCTGATCTAATTTAACAGTATATATCTGTTCATTTTGTCTTTGAAAATGCCATCTTTGTCCTAACGGGCCAAACAAACTTTCTAGATATTTTATCAAGGTTCTTTTTCCTTTTTTTCCAGGAGTTTGATTGCCGCCTCTACAATCAAAAAGAGTTAGCCAATATTGAAATCTCTTTGTGCCAAGATCAGTGTATTTTATAACTCTGATGTCTTCTTGATTCATGCATCTGGTTCAATGGTAACCACTAAAGGAAATCCATTTTGCCTTGCAGCCTGAGTAGAGTCGATGCCTTTTTGTTCGGCAATTTCGTGTGTATAGATTCCTGCTACTGCACTACCTGTGTTATGTATTTCTAAGGTAATGTCTTTGGCTCGATCCTGGGCGTGTTTGAATATTTCAGTTAACACTTCGATGACAAATTCCATAGGAGTTTTATCATCGTTCAGCAACACAACTTTCCATAGCTTTGGAGGCTGTAAGGAAACTGTGATTTTTTCATCAATTTTTAAATCAGTAGACATATTTTTATTTGCTCCAAATTAGGGGAGATGTACTCCCCTAATTAATTACTTAATTTCCACAATATCAATGATACGTGGTTTTTCGGATTCCGGAACGTTACGGAAAAGTTGAATTCTCAACATACCGTTTCTAATCTCGGCCAACTTGACTTCTATGTGTTCTGCTAGAGTGAAAGTTTTTTCAAAATCTCGTGTAGCAAGTCCACGGTGAAGATACATGGCATCTCCTAGAGACATTTCTTTAGATTCGCCAAACACACTCAATTGATTGCGTTCGACTTCTACTCGAATCTCTTCTTTTTCAAATCCAGTAATTGCAATTTGAATTTCGTATTGGTCTTCATTCCATTTAAGGATATTAAATGGAGGATAGTTGTTAGACACTTGATTGGCAAATCTGCGTTCCATTTGATCAAACATTGTGTCAAATCCCACAAGTGCTCTGCTCAGTGTATCTAGTCTCGATAGTTGATTGTTGTTCATAATAGTCTCCTTATAAAGTAAGAACAATGGGGGCCTCGAAAGTACCCCCTATTTGACAATTAGCTAAACTTAGTTTCAGTAAACGTAGCGTCTACCACATTGTCATCTGCTTTGGCTTCTGGTTGAGGCGCCTGAGCTGCCTGTTCCTTGGCCTGCTTTTTATCCAACAATGTTTTCATTGCCGGATAAACCTTGTTGAGTTCTTCAGTGATCTTTTCAGGGTCTGTGCCTTTGGTAGCTTCTTCTACTGCTTTGATCACTGTTTCTAACTCAGTGATTTCTGTTTCAGAAAGTTCTGAACGGAACTCTTCTAGATCTTTACGTACTTCGTGCATCTGTGCTTCAGCACCATTACGTGTTTCAATCAGTGTACGTGCTTTCTTATCTGCTTCTGCATTGACTTCAGCATCTTGAACCATACGCTCGATTTCTTCTTTGCTCAATCCACTATCTGATTTAATAGTGATTTTGTTTTCTTTGCCGGTGTTTTTGTCTTTGGCACTGACGTGCATAATGCCGTTGGCGTCAATGTCAAAACTCACTTCAATCTGAGGTTGTCCTCTGCGTCCTGGTGCAATACCTTCTAGGTTAAACTCGCCTAGTAACTTGTTATGTTGTACGAGTTCGCGTTCACCTTGAAACGCTTTGATGGTCACAGCAGGCTGGTTGTCTTCTGCTGTAGAGAATGTTTGACTAGCTTTAGTTGGGATAGTTGTATTCTTTTGCACCAGCTTGGTCATAATGCCACCCATGGTCTCAATGCCTAGACTCAACGGTGTAACATCCAACAACAAAACGTCATTGCGATCACCACCTAGAACAGCACCTTGAATGGCGGCGCCTGCGGCCACAGCTTCGTCGGGGTTAACATCTTTACGGGGTGCTTTGCCAAACAGTTGCTCAACAGCTTCTTGTACTTTAGGCATACGTGTTTGACCACCAACAAGAATAACTTCGTCGATGTCAGTGGCGGTAATGCCTGCATCTTTCATAGCTGTGCGGCAAGGTGCTAGACTACGTTCGATTAGATCAGCTACAAGACTTTCTAGTTTTGCACGGGTGATCTTTACCACTAGATGTTTAGGACCACTAGCATCAGCTGTAACGTATGGAAGATTGACTTCTGTTTGTGCAGAACTCGATAATTCAATCTTGGCTTTTTCAGCAGCATCTTTTAAACGCTGTAGGGCAAGCATATCTTTCTTGAGATCGATTCCGGAATCTTTCTTGAATTCATCAACTAGGAATTCCATAATGCGTTGGTCAAAATCTTCACCACCTAGAAAGGTGTCACCATTGGTGCTTAGTACTTCGATTTGTTTGTCGCCTTCCACGTTCGCGATCTCAATGATCGATACGTCGAAAGTACCGCCACCAAGATCATAAACAGCAATCTTCCTGTCAGCTTTATCAGACTTATCAACGCCATAACTAAGAGCTGCCGCAGTGGGCTCGTTGATAATACGCAGTACCTCTAGGCCTGCAATCTGTCCAGCATCCTTGGTAGCCTGTCTTTGACTGTCGTTGAAGTATGCAGGAACTGTGATAACTGCTTGAGTAACTTCATGACCTAAATAATCCTCTGCTGTCTTTTTCATTTTACGCAGAACTTCTGCTGAAATCTGCGGAGGAGCAAGACGTTGTTCTCCTGCCTTGACCCAAGCATCACCATTACCGTTTTGGATAATTTCATAAGGCATCAGGTCGATGTCCTTTTGAACTGCATCCTCAGTGAATTTACGACCAATCAAACGCTTGGCAGCATAGATGGTGTTTTTGGGATTTGTTACTGCCTGGCGTTTTGCGCTGGCACCAACTAGAATTTCATTGTTGGTGTAGGCAACCACGCTGGGTGTAGTTCTAGCACCTTCTGAATTTTCAATAACTTTGGGGATTCCATTTTCGACAATAGCCACGCAAGAATTTGTGGTGCCGAGGTCAATACCGATGATCTTAGACATAATATCTCCTTAAAAGTAAGATCTAAATTGTGAGCACTATGCTCTGTAAATTGCCCGATTGGTACAACTCACGATTTTATTTATCTTTGATGTGCCAACGGTTGAAAAAGTTCACCGTTGATACTACTAGCAGTTCGTAATTTTTTATAAACATTCTGAACACCCACTGCTTGATTCCAAGCATCTTCAAGGGCGTGATGTTTTAGTACAGGGGGACGATTGGGATTTATTCCAATGTCAAATATGGTGCGGGTATCGCGAACTTCCCAGAAACTCCAAGGAATAGCTTTGCCAATTTTACGAAAATACCATTCTAGTATGGTAACGTCAAAACCAGCACCATGACTCCATACACGTTTTGCTCCCCAGCAAAACTTGTAGAGCTGAGTTATAGCGTCTTCGATAGGAATCCTGTTTTCAGGATCAAATGCTTCGTTTTGTGCTTCTTGTGATTGCGAGGCCCACCAATCTAGGGTAGCCTGCGAAATCGTAGCACCAATCCTATCACAACTATCAACGTCAACACGGACATAAAATTTCTCACATTTTGGGTCATTAACATCGTCACCAAACGGATCAAATTTAACTGCTCCGATAGTAAGGATAGTTGCGGTGGGGAGTACGTCTAGCGTCTCCAAGTCAATCATAATATCTGTGTTCATACAGCTATTATACTACCTTTCTGACCAATGGTCAATAGATTAAAACATTTTTTTAGGAAGTTGTTGTTCTCTGAGCTTTTTATTCCAACGTGCCTTGGCTGCGCCTGCTTTGCGTTTGCGCTCAGTTGTGGGTTTTTCATAAAATTCACGGGCACGTAGTTCTTCCAAAAGTCCACTGTCGTCTATTTTCTTTTTGAATCTTCTTAGAGCTTGATTGATATTTTCGTTTTCTTTGACGTAAACTGTATTGCCATTGGCTCTAGCTGTATTATTGTGGTTCATAAGTTCCTATTACGGTTTCTAATAATTTGATGCAGTCATCAATACTATATATAGCCTTTGTATTGACCTTGGCTAGGTTTTTTAGTATTCCGAAATAAGATGAATTACGTTGTGCAGCCATATAACCAGTCATTAACTGGTTTTCGTGTTCCGCATTGAACACTATATGATGACTCTTGTGTTTTTTATCAAACAACCAATCTGGACTACTGTTGTTCCAGATATAAAGAACAATCATGGGCAAATTGTTGATTTTTGACAGTGCAGTGGACAATAACTGTGTTTGATCAGCTGTGAGGTTGACCAGCAACAATCTCACACCATCGTAAGCTACGTCATCGGGATCGGTGACCAAAATCACTTTACTGTTCATCTTTTTTTGCTTTCACACGTTGCCAAAGAGTAGAGCCAGTCTGTTCTGCATTTTGAATATAACTCACATTTCTTTGGTTTTCTTGATCTGCTGTGACCCTTGTTTCTCCAACCATGTCACTGTCTTTTTTTTTAGATTCGTCTGCGAGGGCCCGTTGTTCGTCAATCCATTTGGCAGCTTCGCTGGCAGCATCATCAACGTGATCGGGCTGCGGCTTTAGATAAGATTCCCAGGGTAATTCTTTGATAACACCACGTTCAAGCAGTTTTCGCTGAAGTTTCAAACTGCTGTCAGGATGATCAGCTTTCCAACGTGACATTGCAGATGCTTCACTTTCAGACGCTTGCGCTAATTCAGCTTGATCATCGTGTTCTTCTTCTGCCGGTTCCTCAGTTTTATAAACCTGTGGACCCACTCTAAATTCTTCAGGCACTTGACTTACCCACGGAGCCAAAAGATAAGGATGTTTTTCAAAAATACTTAATTCTCTGTCTTCAACAGTTTCCGTGATAGCAGGTGGCTCATGGTCTATAACAGGTTCTGGCTCTGGTAGGTTGACATTTTCTACAGGTTGTTCTTCTCGAGCAGTTCGGAACCATTGAAAACTGTATTGACTGGCCAACAACAAGATCACTGCCAGGGGATCAAATACTGAAACAATAATAATAATTACCCAAGTGACAGCTTTTTCTAATACATTGGCATCTGGGTTGTCACCGTAGATAAATGCTGCAATGTATTTTATTGGCCCAACCTCGGCCTCCACTTTTCGAACCTCTGCCGCAATAGGTGCTCTCTCACTGTTAAGTGTAGAGATGGTCTTTTGCGATTGAGCAATTTCTTGAGTAATACGACCGCGATCTTTTTGCTGGGCTTTACGAATTGCGACTGCTTTTTCGGCACCCTTTTCATCCGTTGAGCGACCCATAACTTGGTCCACTGCCTCATCAAGTTGTTTGAGAACTTTACGATTTGCATCTATATTTTCCCTTTCTGTTTTAATCTTTTCATCATAGACGGCAATCCTACTCTGTACATCACCTGATACTAAACTTTGGTCGCTGTGTGCTTTACTAAGGAAACCAAAAATACCCATTGATGTTATAATCATTAGGATAGCAATGGCCGCTATTAAGTATGCTCTGATGAGCACCGGAGCACGAGACCAATTTATCTTAAGCCACACAGTAGCAATCAGCTTACTAACTTCTAATGCTACACCCATTACAATAATAGGTATCACTGCGGCTGCAAAGATACTAACTAGTCCAGCCACACTATACCAAATGGCCACAGCAGATATAGTCAACCCACTTAGAAGAGCCAACCAGGCTATGATTTTATCACTTAGATTTATTTTCATTGAGCTAGTATTTACCGGCCGTTGATAAAGTTAAAAACTATACTAAATTTATTTAAAAAATATCAGTGCCATCATTACAGCCTGCACAATGAATCCCAACCCAATAGTGACCACATTGAGCATGTCTTTTTGTACTGTAGCTTTCACAAACAACAGAGTCAGACCACCCCAACACAGCAGTACAAGATCTACTGCGGGCATCTTGTCAGTGAGTCCACTCATCACTGCCAATAGACTAGGAACTGTGGCGGCGTGTAGTACGATAACTGCTAGCCAACCAAATGTCTCCGCTGAGATATGACTGACCTTGGCCGTAGCCCAGGTTTTGAATTCTTGAAGATTTTCAAAATGGGGGAACGGGTTAAATTTGCTTAGATTAGCCATTTGTTTTCTTTCCTTTGTAAAAGATATGATTACCGATTGATCCAATTTTTTCTAGAGGCCAACCTGGGTTGACATAGTTTGCGTGATAGTACAGGGCTTCCTTCATTACGTCAAGTCGAAAACCTTCCAATAGCACTTTCTTAGCCACAGCCATGCTTTCATTGTATGCGCTCTGGTTAACAGGTCTAACTTTGTGAGAAGTATCACAATACCATGAGAATTGGCAAATGACTCTGTCTATCACTACTGACTTTTGAAAAACAACTGCACAGACATCTTTTGGGAACGAGGGATGAGACGCCCTGTTCATGGTGACCTGTGCCACTGCTACTTTGCCTTCAAAGTTTTCGTGTCCTGCTTCGCGATAGATATTCATCGCTAGGCATTCTAGTTGTCGTTCGCGAGTTTTAATCGATACAATGTCCGGAGAGCTCAGCATCTGAGCTTCTCTTAATTTGGTCATTTTGGTAACTGTGATATTCTGTACCAAAATGACCACTGCAATTAGACCCGCGACAAAAACTGTCAGTCTAAAGAATTTTTCCATATTTTATCTCCTATAATTTGGTGTTGCATTACTACAACAT
>Ga0209191_1001023_pt1 | contig 19285 bp, 19 predicted proteins | sample S_130626_EF_Meta_FD_187320 | JGI IMG/M metagenome (GOLD analysis project Ga0209191, IMG submission 187320) | Freshwater microbial communities from Lake Simoncouche, Canada to study carbon cycling - S_130626_EF_MetaG (SPAdes) (version 2) | ecosystem: Environmental > Aquatic > Freshwater > Lake ...
TTTTCAGCAAATAATGAATATGTTGTGAGGGTATGAAAATAAAAGAGATTGAACTTCGCATCATTCATTTGCCATTAATTAGGCCATTTAGAACCTCATTTGGCACTCAAACCTCTCGCGAGGTTTTAATGGTTAAAGTTACAAACGAGAATGGCACTGTTGGTTGGGCAGAGTGTGTTGCAATGTCTGAGCCGCTTTATTCACCTGAGTATGTAATCGGCTGCCTTGATCTAATCAAGAGATTTTTAATACCAGCACTAAAAAGTAAGCAAGATTTAACCGCTGAAGATGTGCCAACTATCTTAAAACCTTTTTTAGGTGGACAGATGGCAAAAGCTGCACTTGAAACTGCAATATTAGATGCACAACTTCGTGATCAAAAAATCTCACTTGCTACATACCTTGGTGCCACAAAAAGTAAGGTTGAGTGTGGTGTATCAGTTGGTATTGCAAATAATTTAGAGGCATTGGGTGAAGAGGTTAAATCATATGTTGATGCTGGATACCGCCGAATAAAACTAAAGATTGAACCAGGCTGGGATATTGAAGCAGTTAAATACATTAGAAATTTATATCCAGAAATTCCACTCCAGGTTGATGCTAACCAAGCCTATTCAAGAGCTGACGGAAAACATCTAGCAAAGTTAGATGAGTGCAATTTATTACTAATTGAGCAACCATTGGATGAACATGACATTTTAGGACACGCACTCCTATCTAAAGAAGTAAAGACTCCTATCTGTCTTGATGAATCAATTATTTCTTTGCAAGCTGCAGAGGATGCTTTAGCTCTTAAGGCAACCACAATTATTAATATCAAACCAGGTAGAGTTGGTGGATATATTGAATCGGTAAAGATTCACGATCTTTGCCTTAAAAATAGGATTCCAGTTTGGTGTGGTGGAATGCTTGAGACTGGAATTGGCAGGGCTGCAAACCTTGCCTTAGCAGCACTTCCTGGATTTACCTTACCCGGTGACACATCAGCATCTGCTCGCTACTTTAAGCAAGATATCACTACACCATTTGTAATGGAGGATGGTTACTTAAATGTACCAAATACTCCTGGTATTGGGGTTGAACCAGATATGGATTTTCTAGAAGAGATAACTACCCATAAAGAGATTATTAAGTAATTGAGTACAAATAATGTAGATAAAATGCCACGCAAGGCAAGAATTATGTTGGTTGGTATCGCCTTATCTGCATTAGGAAATGGTTTGGTACTTCCCTACACATTTATTTATTTTCATAATGTGCGCGGCTTTCCAACTGCAGTTGCTGGAATTATCGCAAGTTATGGCGCTCTGGCTTCCCTTGCGATATCCCCACTAGTTGGAAGTTTGATTGATAAATGGGGTCCTAAGCCAGTACTACTTGCATCTTTAATTGTTAGTTCAGTTGGTTACTGTGGATTAAGTTTAGTAAAGACAATTCCAATGGCTTTTTTTGTAACAACTGTTTGTGCAATTGGTCAATCTGCAATGTGGCCAAGCCAGAATGCGATATCAACTGAGTTAACACCTGAACCACTGCGTGAGCGAATCTATGGAGCTCAATTTGCGATGTTAAATCTTGGGATTGGAATTGGCGGCTTAGTTTCATCCCTCGTAGTTACATTAGATAATGCCAGAACCTTTGAACTTTTATTTATTGGCGATGGTCTTTCATACTTAGTCTATTTAATAACCGTGCTTACTCTAGGTGATGTTGGCAGAAGAACCCATAGTGAGCGAATAGCAAATGCAAAGTTAGAGGGTGGCTGGAAAGATGTGTTGGCTGATAAAACCTTTGTTAAGTTTTGGTTTGTTGCAATGCTTGCTGTCTTATTTAGTTACAGCCAACTTGAGGTTGGCTTTACGGCATTTTCAACCTCAGTCTCTGGATTACAACCTAGGGATTTAGCTTGGGCTTATGCGGTTAATACATTTGTAATTGCTGCCTTTCAGCTTTATATAAATAAGAAGTTAATATTAATGAAGCGCAAAACCGGCATTTCAATTGCAGTATTAATCTGGGCAGCTGCTTGGGTATGTTTGGCAGCAAGTGGTGTATTTAAATCAAATGCTCTAATCCTTGTTATTGGTTGCCAATTTATATTTGCATTTGGTGAGATGATTTGGTCACCAATTTTGCCATCAATCGTTAATCAGTTAGCACCAGAACACCTGAGGGGAAGATATAACGCAGCAGGCACAAATGCTTGGCAAATTTCATTAATAATTGGTCCAACTCTTGCCGGCACATTATTAGGAGTTGGTGCTCATTGGCTCTGGCTTACTGGACTTATCAATGGATTGTTGATTTTAAGTGTTATTGCTAGCAAGTTAAAGCTACCTGATAGGCCAATTACAAAATAAGGATTAGAATTACGACATGAGTCGGCTTAATAATTTTAATCAAAAAATCGCAACTAAAATTACAAGTTTTGTTAGCACAATGTGGTGTGCGTACATATTCGCTGCCATCGCATTAATTTCATTACCCGCAGCCCTTAGAAGTGGGGACCCAATCGTGATTGTCGCTTGGGTTGCGCAGACATTTTTGCAATTAGTCCTTTTATCAATAATTATGGTTGGACAAGATGCCTCATCTCGTGGGATGCAGCAAAAAATAGATGAAACACATGCCGCCTCTCTTGGGGAGTTTGAATTGGCAAAGCAATCTCAGGAGATAGCAAATAAAGAGATGGTTCAATTAAAAGAGATTACAAATGAAATGCACCGACTGATACGAGATATAGAAAAAAGAAATAAGTAATGCAGGCAAAAGAGGTACTGGCCTATAAGTATGTCAAGAGGTTATTTTTAGCAAGATTTATTTCAAATTACGGTAATGGCATGGGTCCCATTGCAATTGCATTTGGAATCTTAGGTCTGCCAAATGGCTCAGCAAATTTATTAGGTTTAGTTCTAGGTAGCACCACAGTTTTATTTTTGATTACAGCACCTTTTGGCGGGGTAATCGCCGATAAGTATGGGCGGGCAAGAATGGTTGGCCTAACCGATATGACCGCTGGCTTAATTTTATTTGTGCAGGTTGGTTACTTTACTACCGGTAATGTTCCAATTGCAGTACTGCTAATAGTTAATGGTTGCTTTGGAATTTTGTGGGGGATTTTTTGGCCGGCATTTTCAGGTGTTATTCCAGCAGTACTACCTGAGGCCGGTTTACAAAAAGGTAATGCGTTAAATGCGCTAGTCACAAATAGCGGAATGATCGCCGGTGCAGCCTGTGCGGGATTTTTTATTGACGCATTTGGAACCTCGGTAACTTTAGGTATTGATGCCGCATCATTTTTCATATCAGGTCTATTAATTTTCACTTTTCGTCACTTAACGCCAAGGGCAGAACATAGTGAAAACACTATGTTCGATGATCTGCGTCATGGTTGGAAGATTTTTATCTCCTTTAAATGGATTGTAATTATTGTGGCGGTCTTCTCATTTATTGTGATGTGTTGGGCGGCTGCAGAGAATGTATTAGGCCCACTTATTGCACTAGAACACTTTGATGGGGCTAAATCATGGTCATTTGTGATAACTGCAGAGTCGGTTGGTTTAATAGTTGGCTCATTAATAGCAATTAAAGTAAAGCCAAAGTATCCAATGCGTTTTCTTATGCTTTCTTCTTTTACTATTACTTTTTATATCGCTTCCCTTGCTAAGCCCCAGTCACTGGCTGTAATCATGGTTGGTGCTTTTTTATTCGGCATCACATTAGATTTATGGGGGACTCTTTGGAGCACAGCTCTGCAACGCAAAGTACCTAGGGATTCACTCTCTAGAGTCTCATCCTTTGATGCGATGGGCTCTCTCATGTTTAGGCCAATTGGGCTAGCAATTGCTGCCCCACTTTCAACCTTACTTGGCATAGAAAACTTTATTTACATTTTGGCAGCTATAACTGTATTTGCAATTGTCTTACCGCTATTTAACTCTGAAGTTAGAAATATGAGTTATGAAGAGAGTGCTTAGAACTTTAATTTATAATCGCTAGCACTTAATTCATAAATATCCTCTGGGCCATCCTCTTCATCTATTTGTTGTCCCTTATGTTTAAACCCTAGTTTTTTAATAATTTGTTGGGATATCAAATTATCTGGCGATACCGTGTATCGCAGGGTTTTAACTTGTGGATCATTAACTACCCAAGACCACATTCCATGAAGAAGCTCTTGCCCAAATCCCCTACCTTGGTATTTTTTATCAACACCAAAACCAATCTCAATCATGCCATCACTATCAGGTTCATCATGAAAACCTGCACTTGCAATAATTATTGGATTATCTTTTAATACTGCAACTCTAAGTAAATACTTTGCATACTCAGGGTTTTGTTTAACCTTTGGCAATCTGTATTTAATTGGATTTGGATTGTTTAAGAAATACTTATCTGGATCAGAAAACCCGCGATCCAACCAAAGTTTTGGGTCAGCTTCGTCTACAGCAAGCACTTCATACTCACTCGGAAGCACGGTATAGAGCCGCAACCGATTAGTTTGAATTACTAAATCTTGATCCATCTCTTAACTTTACCGCAGTAATTTCTCAGAAAACTCTCAAGTAAACTGCCTACCATCTGATCATATAAAGCATTAGAAATAGGGAGAGATATGAAAAGCACATTACTTAAAGTATTAACTGGGTTTATTATTGGCGCTACTGCGGTTGGTGGGTATGCGATTGCAGTTCCATCTAATGTTCCAGTTGTTAAGGCTTGTGTTGATAATAAAACAAAAGCTTTATATGCATCAAGTAATGGAAATTGTGCAAAAGGCAGAAGTGCGATAGATATTGGCGCCACTGGAGCAAATGTTAAAAGTATTGCCCAACTTGTCTCTCCTTCAGTAGTTTCAATTGAGATTACCTCACTCGCTGGAAATGGAACCGGCTCTGGATCTATTTATAGATCAAACTCAACTACTTCATACATTATTACTAACAACCATGTGGTGGAGGGTGCCGCATCTGGTAGCTCAATCTCGGTGGAGTTAAATAATGGTGATGTTTATCCTGCTGTGATAGTTGGCAGAAACTCTGATTATGATTTAGCGGTAATCTCAATTAAAAAAGGAAATTTACCTGAGATTCCAAAAGGTGACTCATCATCAATATCAATCGGTGACGCTGTGATTGCCTTTGGTTCACCTCTTGGCTTATCTGGAACAGTGACTAGTGGAATTGTTTCAGCATTAAATCGCCCGGTAACAACTGGTTCTACCAGTGTTGATAGTTATATGGATGCAATCCAAACTGATGCAGCAATTAATCCTGGTAACTCAGGTGGGCCACTTGTTGACGCACAGGGAAGAATTGTTGGAGTTAACTCAGCAATTGCAACATTAGGTGCAACATCTACCGGCAGTATCGGATTAGGTTTTTCAATCCCAATTAATCAAGCAACCCGAATTGCAGAAGAATTAATTGCAACTGGTAAATCAACAAAGCCAATCTTGGGAGTTTCTTTTGATCCAACCTATACCGGAATCGGTGCCAAGGTTTATCTACTCTCACCTGGCAAAGCAGCTGAAAAAGCTGGCATTACTGTTGGTTCAATAGTTAAAACAATTGACGGATTTAAGATTAATGATGCAATCTCAGCGATTGTAAGGATTAGATCTCACGCACCGGGTGATCAAGTTGTGATGGTGGTTGAATCAACTACCGGTGTATCTAAAACATACACAATCACATTAGATTCAGCCCCTGCTCTTCCATAAGTTCTATACTCTCCTCTTACCTAAAAATAAGAGGAGAGATTTATTAAATCTCAAGAAAAAGTGTTTCGGCTAGAGCTTTTATCGGCATTCTCTGGAGTTTTAATCGCAGTTCAATCACGAATTAATGGTGAGTTATCTGCGCGAATGAATGATTCATTAGAGGCGGCAATAGTCTCTTTCTCCACCGGTCTTGTATTTGTGTGTTTGATCGCATTGTTTAGAAAAGATGTCAGAACAGGGTTTTCTCAAATATTTAAATCAGTCACTTTAAAACAATTACCAAAGTGGCGAATCGGCGCGGGAGTTTTGGGTGCTTCATTTGTGGCGATGCAAACACATGTAGTACCAATCTCAGGTGTTGCACTCTTTACTATCGCATCCCTTGCCGGACAAACTGCAATCTCATTATGGGTAGATCATGTGGGATTAATCGGTACTGGTAGATCAATTATTACTAAACGCAGAGTAGTTGCTGCAGTCATTACAGTTTTAGCAGTAGTTGTATCTGCATGGAATAGATTCTCAATGAGTGATTTTTCAATTCTTGCAATTGGGTTAGCAGTCTTTGCTGGAACTTGGGTTGGTGTGCAGCGAGCACTTAATGGACAAATTAACTCGTACTCAAAGCAAAGCTTTGCAACATCCTTATTAAACTTTATAACCGGTACTTCATTCTTGTTAATACTTTTATTAATTCGCTCACTCTTTACTGATCACTCAATCATGAACTTCACAACAGGACCCTGGTGGATGTTTTTAGGTGGCACAATTGGTGTCTTTTATATCGCACTCTCTGCCGTTGCTGTTCAACATGTTGGAGTTTTAGAGTTCACATTATTTAGTGTTGGTGGAATGTTAATTGGTTCGTTACTTATTGACATTATTGTGCCAACCAAAGGGACTGTTATCTCAGGTTACTTAATTGCTGGAATATTACTTACCTATTTAGGTGTGATCGTAAATGGTCAATCCCGTTTTTCCCGTAACAACTGAGATTAATGAAGTTTAAATTCTGCGCTATTTTACTTCTTACGCTCATAAATAATATTGTTGGCAGTTGATGCGACTTCTTTGTAGCAATTTTTTACTAATAAAGATTTAACATCAGCAAATTCATTTGTATTTTTTATTTTTTCAAAAACTATTACTTGTGGCAAATTGTGGTAGTTCCAGTTAATTGATTTAATAATTGCAGCATCATAACCCTCGCAGTCAATAGACATAAAATAATTTGAATTTTGTACCATACTCATAGCTCGGTTTATAGAAATAGATTCCACATAATAACTTCTTCGTTCCTTCATTCCCTTGCTAATCATCTCCCGGTACTGTTCGTTAGAACTAGTTGAGTATTGGGTTGGATTAAATTCATAAAATTTCATTTTTATGGCATCTTCTGACACTAATTTCATAATTCTGACATCTCCTTTACGAATAATTTTGTGGAGAGAATTATGGAACTTAATTGGTTCAATAGTTACACCTCTCCACCCTTTTTTGTAAAAATAGTATGAGTTATTTCCGATTATTGGATGGCCGGCTCCAACATCAATATAACTTCCATTAGTGGGATTCATAAGCTTTTCAATAATTATGTCTTCGCCAAAATCTGAATATGATTTTTTCTTATCGTAAAGAAGCGGTTTTAAATTATTAATGAAGAAAACTAAATTCATATACTTTTTGTATATGAACGGTTTTGAAAATTTTCTCATATTCAAACCCTATAAGAAATTCACTTGACTATCCAGAAGTTTAGGCATTTTTATCTTTCAAATAACCTATTAGAGAGGAAATAATCGAAATGGTTATAAAAAATAATGCTAAACCATATGAAATTTCTTTAACCCAAGAGATTGAACTAGAGTAAAAACCGGCTAAGGTAATTACAACGCCCCACAGAAAAGCACCAAGGGCATTTGCCGATAAAAATTTGTAGTAATTCATTTTTACAGTTCCTGCAATTGGTGGCACAAATGTTCTAACCCAAGGAATATAGCGAGCGATTACCACCGACCACCAACCATATTTCTCATAAAATCGCTCAGATCTAGCAAGCATTTTCTGCATTCTTTTGGAATTTCTGCGTTGAAAGTAAGGCCGGCCAATCTTTCTGCCCAATACATAACCAACTTGATCACCTATAAAAGCTGCTAAGAAAACTGTAAAAATCAAAACAACAATATTTATATCGTTTCGCGCCGCTGCAACTAAACCGGCAGAAAATAGCAATGAATCTCCAGGCAGGAAAAAACCAACTAATAGAGCGGTTTCAATAAATATTACTCCGCCAACAACTACATAAAAAAGAAATGGTGCAACTGGTGATAGCTGGGCATCAAAGGATGCGGCAAAGTTACTCACTATTTTGAAGACTGTTTAACAGCTGCCGCAACTTTTTGTACTACATTTAAATCAAATACGCTTGGCACAATAAAGTTAGCATTTAACTGCCCACTACTTACACATGATGAAATCGCTTCTGCAGCAAGAACTAACATGTTATCGGTAATCTTTGTAATATTTCCATCAAGTAAGCCTCTAAAAAAACCAGGGAAGACTAAAACATTATTTATTTGATTTGGTTGATCACTTCTTCCAGTTGCAACCACGGCAGCGTATTTTCTGGCAATTACTGGATCAATCTCAGGATCGGGGTTAGCAAGAGCAAAAACAATGGAATTCTTAGCCATTGATTTGATATCTTCTTCAATTAATACATTTGGCGCACTCACTCCTATAAAAATATCAGCATCCTTCATCGCTGCGTGCAGATTACCTCTAAATGATCCAGGTGAGCAATTAATAACAAACCACTTACGCATAGGATCAGAATCACCCTTATCTTCAAAGACCAAGCCATCTTTATCAAAGCCAATTATGTTTTTAGCACCCTTTGCAACTAGCAAGCGCGCTACTGCGGTGCCAGCTGCACCAACACCACTTAAGACAATCTTGGTTGATTTAAGATCCTTTTTAACTAGCTTTAACGCATTTGTTAATGCGGCAAGTACAACTATTGCAGTTCCATGTTGATCATCATGAAATACAGGAATATCTAACAAATCACGAAGTCTTGCCTCAATCTCAAAACAACGAGGTGCTGAGATATCCTCTAAATTTATTCCGCCATAGACCGGTGCGATGATTTGTACTGTTCTAACAATCTCATCCACATCTTGGGTATCAAGACAGACCGGCCAAGCATCAACATCTGCAAAGCGCTTAAATAAGGCTGCTTTTCCTTCCATTACTGGCAGTGCTGCTCCTGGCCCAATATTGCCAAGACCTAACACCGCTGATCCATCAGTTACAACTGCAACTGTATTTCGCTTAATTGTTAATCTTCTTAAATCAGATGGGTCTTTTGCAATCGCTTGTGAGATTCGAGCAACACCTGGTGTGTAGGCACGGGAGAGATCATCACGGGTTTTAAGTGGCACCTTTGATGACACTTCAATCTTGCCCCCTAAGTGAAGTAAGAAGGTACGATCTGAAACTTTTCTAACATTTAAATTTGGATTTTTCGATATCGCCGCAGTTATTGCTTCAGCGTGCTCTGCATCAATTGCATCGCAGGTAACATCTATTACAACTCGATCTAAAACAGACTCAACAACGTCCAGTGCGGTTATTGATGCACCAGCTGCAGATATCGCTTGGGTTATCTCAGAGACTGGTTGGGCAGAAGCAGCGCCATCAACACGGATTGTGATTCCATAACCGGGGCTTGTACTTGCCATTTAAACAACACCATATAGACGATCTCCGGCATCACCTAAACCTGGAACGATGTAGCCCTTTTCATTTAATCTCTCATCGAGTGCGCCAGTTACCAATTTTAATTGCAACTTACTTGATGCAAACGCTTTCTCCAATACTGCAATACCCTCTGGAGCTGCCAAGATACAGATCGCTGTTATATCTGTTGCACCTTTTGCGGCTAAGAATTCAATTGCTGAAACTAATGTTCCACCAGTAGCAAGCATTGGATCAAGGATGTAACACTGACGATCTGTTAAATCCTCAGGCAATCTATTTGCATATGTAGTTGCCTTTAAAGTTTTTTCATCCCGCACCATGCCAAGAAAACCAATTTCAGCAGTTGGTATTAATCTAGACATTCCTTCTAACATGCCAAGACCTGCTCGCAGGATAGGAACTACCACTGGTTTAGGTTTTGCTAGATGAGCACCTTGTGCCATAGCAACTGGTGTTTTCACAGTTACTGCTTCAGTTTTAACCTCACGCATTGCTTCATAAGCAAGCAAGGTAACTATCTCCTCAGTTAAACGCCTAAAGGTTGGTGAATCAGTTTTTTCATCCCGCAACACCGTTAGCTTGTGAGTTATCAGCGGGTGGTCTGCGATGTGGATTTTCACATAATTACTCTACAAGCCCAGCGCCTTACTACCAATTAGCGCAGAATAAAGGGAGAATAATCAGGTAGCACTTGAGCATAACTTCGGCGAAAGGGTGTGATCTAAATGTCAGTAGATTTTGGTTGCATCGCCTGGCATGAAGATGGCAGGTGGAGTGCTAACTCCTTGGCATCAACCCGTGACATTGGGTCAATTATTGATTCACTTAAAGCACAACAAACAAATGGTGGCGCAATTGCATTAATTGCAATTGAGGATGAGTTTGTAATTATTGCAAGAGCATTAGGTGATCAAATGCAGATGATGATCTCAGATGTTACCTACGCACTTGATTATGAAGTAGCGGCGGAGTTAATTGAAGTTTTAGATCTTGAGTTTCCAGAGGAAGAGGATGAATCACAACCAGGAGGTGATTTAGATCTTCTAAATGATTTGGGGGTAAGTGAAATGGAGTTGTTAAGCATATTAGATGACACAGAGTTATATCCAGATGAGCAACTTGAAGCTATTGCAAATAGATTAGGTTTTGGTGAACAGTTTAATCAGGTGATTGAAAGTAATTAGTGGATTACAAATTGATAATGCAAGCGGCTTTATCGCTTGCAAAGGTTGCTGCTGGCAAAGGTGATGTGCCGGTCGGAGCCATTGTTGTTAATGAGGCTAGTGAAATATTAGGAACTGGTCAAAATTTGCGGGAACAAAGTAATGATCCAACAGCACATGCTGAGATTATTGCAATCCGTCTGGCTGCTGAAAAAATTGGCAGTTGGCGCCTTGATGATTTAACTTTGGTGGTAACTCTTGAACCGTGTGCAATGTGTGCTGGTGCGATATTACAGTCAAGGATTAAGCGGTTAGTTTTTGGAGCTTGGGATGGAAAAGCTGGCGCAGTTGGTTCGGTGTTGGATGTAATTCGTGATCCAAGAGCTTTAAGTAAGGTTGAGGTTATTAGTGGGATTATGGAGAAAGAGTGCAGTGAAGTTTTAAGTGGTTTTTTTAATACAAAGCGTTAAATAACAATTTCATATGATGGATTTAAAATAATTAACTGACCATTATTTTCACCCACCATACCTTCAGCCCGTAATTGAGCGCCAACCTCAAGTCCAGTAATTTCACGCCTGCCTAAGAATTGCAAAGTAACTCCACCGGTTTCATCCCAAACCTCAACCTCAACAAAGGGAGATGCATTAGATGGTGCTGATTTAATTGAGTTAACTCTGCCCTGAACATGGGCACGTTTGCGCCACGAGATATTTCCAATCGGCAATAAATTTTCAGCATAGTGACTTACCGGCGTGCTTTTATTACTCGCAGTTAGTACGGGTGTTTTCGTAAATTCACTCTGAGCCCTAATTGGTGTTTTCTCTTCACCTTTAGCTTTCTTTTCTTCCGGGTGAGTTAAGACTGCTTGGCCAGAGATAATCTTTTCCACATCAAAGGGAACAATTGTTGCTACAACTCTTTCAAGTTGTGAAATTGGCCTTGCAATATCTTCTGCTGTTTGGTCATGTAGTAACCAACCTAAGAACTTTGAGTAAGAACGACGTGGTAATAAAAGAGTTAATTCAACATCAGGAGATGCGGTAACCCTTACTGCGTAATCAACTGCAGCATTAGCAAGACGGCGATCTGGGCAATCAATTAACTCAAGTGGCACATCAGAGCATGCTTCATTTTTCGCCCACTCGTTACTTATTGCTTCTGCCCTTCGGTCATCTATTACAAAGTGGACGGCAGATAGGTTTCTTGGATTTAAAGACCGGGCGTATCTAATTGCACCAATTGTTGCTAGATCAAAGCTATCAATTAACACTGTTACATCATGTCTAGTAATTGAGGTAGCACGGGAGTTTTGAACTGTGATATTTAAAGCTTTTTGCTCTTGGGTATATTGACGACGCAACCTTAGAAATATTGTTACCAGGATTGGAGTTATTACTACAACTACCCAAGCACCCTCAGTAAATTTAACAATTGCAAAGATAATTACTACAACAAGTGAGATTAATCCAGATAAACCATTAATTACAAACTTTCCTTTCCACCAACCCTCTTTATGAGTTTTTGCATGTTTTGCCATACCAAAGCCGGTTAATGTGAAAGCGGTAAATACACCGAGAGCGTAAAACGCTACTAAGTGTTCAACTGAGGCACCGGTTGCAACTACTAAGACCATTGCAAAAGCTGTTAATAGCAAAATACCATTTGAAAAATTAAGCCGATGACCTCGTTTAGTAAGCCAATTTGGTAGGTAACCATCATTTGCTACAAAGTTAACCAAGATTGGAAAGGCGCTATAGGTTGTATTTGCACCAGCAAATAAGATCAACATTGTTGCTGCTTGTACCAAGATAAAGAAGGCACTGCCAAAGGCACTATCTCCTAAAATAGTTTTAGCTATTTGGGAGATTACTGTTGGTGTTCCAGATTCATATGGCATCGCATATATCTTGTGAGCAAAGTAGGAGACTCCTAAAACTAGGGAACCTAAAATACAACTCATGATTACTAAGGTTCGTCTTGCATTAACATGCTCTGGAGTTTTAAATAATGCAACCCCATCTGAGATCGCTTCAAGACCAGTTAAAGATGATCCACCATTTGCAAAGGCGCGAAGTAAAATAAAGATTGCTGCAAAACTAAGTAATCCTTGTGACTGACCAACTGGCACTGCTCCCGGTTGATTAATCTCAAGTACTGCTAGACCACCGGTTAGCTCGCGATAAATTCCAATAACAAAAACTACCGCCATAGAGCCGACGAAAAGATAGGTAGGCAATGCAAATGCTTTTCCTGCCTCTTTTACACCTCTTAAATTTCCATAAGTTAAAAGCAAGATCACCGCTAATGTCATATGAATCTTCCAGCGATCAAGCTCTGGAAAGGTGGAGATAATTGCCGCCACACCAGCTGCTGATTGAATTGCCAGAGTAACAATGTAATCAAGCATTAAAGCAACTGCAGCGACCTGGGCAACTACTGGTCCAAAGTTATCCCTGGATACGTTGTATGCCCCACCAACTTTTGTGTATACCGAAATTACATTTCGATATGACAGGGTAACAATTGTTAGAATAATTAAAATGATTGCGGTCATTGGCATTAACATCGCAAAGGCAGCAAGTCCAAAGGCTGGAACTAGCGCTAATAGAATCTGTTCTGATCCGTAAGCGGATGATGAAATACAGTCTGAGGATAAAATTCCTAATGCGTAACGCTTACCTAATCTTTGATGGCTTAGCGTGTGGCGGTTTAATGGATTACCTAAAAATTTACGTTTAATTTTGTAGGAAAGTGGATCTTCTAGGTGTGCATGTTCGGCCAGCGCCTTTGGTTCTGGCGCATTATCACTCCATGAATTAGGCAATTAAAAACACACTCCAATGAGAAGTTAGGCACTAAGTATACGCCTGTTTTTATGCATCACTTTTTAAGCACACGCCATAGCCGTATGCTTATCTTTATGCAGTTAAAGACGCAGCTTTATATTAATGGTAAATGGATTGATGGCGCATCAACTATGCCAGTTACTGATCCAAGTGATGAATCAGTTATTGCTAATGTACAGGTGGCATCAGATAAAGAGTGTGCGCATGCAGTAGATGCAGCAGCAAATGCATTTAAAACTTGGTCAAAAACTGCACCTCGTGTTCGTGCTGAAATATTACGCAAAGCATTTGAAATTATGGTCGCTGAATCTGATCGACTTGCAGAGATTATTTCTAAAGAAAATGGCAAAGTATTAAGTGATGCTAAAGGTGAGATTTTATACGCAGCCGAATTTTTCCGCTGGTTTGCTGAAGAAGCTGTGCGTATAAATGGTGAGTTTAGAATGGCGCCAGCTGGAGATAAAAGAATATTAGTTACTAAACAACCAATTGGTGTTTCACTTTTAATTACCCCTTGGAATTTTCCGGCCGCGATGGCAACAAGAAAAATTGGACCAGCGTTAGCTGCTGGTTGCACTGTAATTTTAAAACCAGCAGGAGAAACCCCGCTTACTGCAATTGCAATTATTGAGATCCTAGAAAGAGCCGGTGTTCCAGCTGGAGTAGTAAATTTAATTCTGCCAGTGCCATCAGGGCCTGCAATAGCAAAGATATTAAAAGATCCAAGAGTTGTGAATTTATCTTTTACTGGCTCAACTGATGTTGGCCGAGTTTTATTAAAAGAGGCAGCAGAGAGAGTAATTCGCACCTCAATGGAGTTGGGTGGGAATGCGCCATTTTTAGTATTAGCTGATGCAAATGTTGATGATGCGGTAAGTGGTGCGATGCTTGCCAAGATGAGAAATGGTGGCGCAGCATGTACTGCCGCAAATCGTTTCTATGTTGCGAAAGAAATAGCAGATGAGTTCACTACAAAATTATCTAATGCAATGGCATCCCTAAAGATGGCATCTGGAACTTCAGCAGGCGCTCAATTAGGAGCAAGTGTTTCAGTTAAAGAACGTAATAAAATTGCCGAGTTAGTAGATGCCTCCGTTTCAAGTGGTGCCCAAATTAAAACTGGTGGCAAAATCCCAACCGGGGAAGGCGCCTTTTACCCAGCGACAGTTTTAACGGTAAAAAGTGATAATCCAATCCTAAAAAATGAGATCTTTGGCCCAGTGGCACCAATAGTTGTTACTGCATCTGATGAAGAGGCGATCGAATTAGCAAATTCAACTGAGTTTGGTTTGATCTCATATGTTTACTCAGCCAACTTAAAGCGAGCAATTAAAGTTGCTGAGGCTTTGGAGTCTGGCATGGTGGCAATTAATAAAGGTGTGATCTCAGATCCTGCGGCGCCATTTGGCGGAGTTAAGCAATCAGGTTTAGGTAGAGAAGGTGGCTTTGCTGGAATTGAAGAGTTTTTAGAGACAAAATATCTTGGCGTTGAGATTTAATTGAATTACGACATCCATACCTATTGGCGCAATAATGAAGAACGCGATGAGGCGTTAACACTTAAACAACTTTTAATTGATAACAAAGTACAGACCTTTTCATTAGTTGAGATCCCAATCGGTCCACATCCACTTCCAATGTTTGAAGCTCATGTGAGTGCAGAAAATTTGCCAGTAATAGAGACGCAATTAGTTGCAAATAGAGTTAATTGTTCAATCTTGGTTCATGAAAAAACTAACGATCATATGAATGACCACACAAAAGGTGCTCGCTGGCTTGGCACTCCACTAGAACTGAACTTGGAGTTTTTATGTAACTTTCGTGGTTAATGGCGGAGGATGAGGGATTTGAACCCTCGGTAGGTTGCCCTACACACGCTTTCCAAGCGTGCGCACTCGGCCGCTATGCGAATCCTCCAGTATTACATCAAGGCTTAAGGGTATCGGTGGTGGTGACTAAGATTTACCGTTAGATCCCCCGTGCGGCATTAACGTGCCAAACTCCCCCAGGGCAGGAATGCAGCAAGGGTAGGTACGCTCTAGTGGGTGTACGGGGGATCCTAAATTTTATTTTTAATTAAGCAAAGGAGGGCGATAAATGTCATTAGCTTTATATCGTAAGTATCGCCCATCAATCCTTGCTGATGTAATTGGTCAAGAGCATGTAACTACTCCATTAAGTAATGCACTTGAGTCTGGAAAAATTCACCATGCGTATTTGTTTAGTGGGCCAAGAGGTTGCGGTAAAACATCGAGTGCGCGAATTATGGCGCGCTCACTTAACTGCGAAAAAGGCCCAACACCTACTCCATGTGGCATCTGCCAATCTTGTAAGGATCTAGTTGCAAATGGTCCAGGCTCCCTTGATGTAATTGAGTTAGATGCAGCAACACATGGCTTAGTAGATGATGCTAGAGATCTACGAGATAAAGCATTTTTTGCACCAGTGCAATCTCGTTACAAGATTTATATCATTGATGAGGCCCACCAATTAGGGCCTGGGGCTGCTAATGCGTTACTTAAAGTAGTAGAAGAGCCACCTGCTCATGTTGTCTTTATCTTTGCCACAACTGAACCAGACAAATTAATCTCAACAATTAGATCTAGAACTCACCACTATCCATTTAGATTAGTTCCCCCTGCAATTCTCACCTCTCACCTAGAAAAAATCTGTGATGCTGAAGGAATTAAAGTGGCCAAGGGTGTTATTCCACTAGTTGTTAGAGCCTCAGGTGGATCAGTTCGCGATGCACTCTCAGTCCTTGGTCAATTACTAGCAGGTGCAAGTGATGCTGGTGTTACCTATGAAATTGCTGTTGCACTCCTTGGTTACACCGATGGCGCACTAATTGATGAAGCAATAGATGCATTAGCTGCTCATGATGGTGCATCATTATTTAAAACGATTGATCACATGATCGAAGCAGGACAAGATCCAAAGCGGTTCGCGCAAGATTTATTAGAGCGGCTTCGGGATTTAATAATTGTGGGTGCAGTTGATGACAACAACTCACAGGTACTTAAGGATCTAGCAGTTGATCAATTAGATCGAATTCGCACCCAAGCAAAACTTATTGGGATTGCAAACTTAATTAGATCAGCAGATCTGCTAGCTGATGGACTAACCCAGATGCGCGGTGCCACACCACCTCGATTAATCTTGGAATTAGTTTGCGGGCAGATAATGATTCCAGCCGGTGATGATAAAGCCCTTGCGGCCAGAGTTGAAAAACTAGAGCGCAACGCCTCCTTTGGCACATCAACTACTCAAGCACCTGTTGCGCTAGTTTCAGAAGTTAAGAGTGCGCCAGCTGCAGTAAAGAGTACGGCAAAGATTGAGGAAAAAGTTGAAGCCACAACTGTTGAAGCAGTAAAGCCAGTAGTAGCAAAACCATCAACTATTAAAGCTAGCGGCAGTATTGATATCACCGCCCTTCGGCGTATGTGGACTGAGGTAATTGAGAAGGTAAAAGGAAAGCGCAGATTAACCTGGTCACTGCTTGCCACCAGCGCGCAGATTATTTCCTTAGATGATGAGAACATCACAATTGGAATTGTTAATTCAGGAGCCAGAGATTCATTTATTAGATCAGAGAGCGATGTGATTTTATCTGATGCCTTTGAAGAGGTAACTGGAGTGCGCAGAAAGATTGTGGCAACGGTTGATACCTCAGTTGCGACCACAACAATGGCAAGAAGTGATGAAGATCCAAGTGATGCAAATATGCTTTCAGGTGCTGATTTATTGGCCAGTAAATTAGGGGCTAAAGTTATTAAGGAGTCCAACTAAGCATCGCTTAGTGACTAACTTATGTATGAAGGCATAATTCAAGATTTAATTGATGAGCTAGGGCGATTACCTGGCGTGGGACCGAAGAGTGCGCAACGAATTGCTTTTCATATTATTCAATCAGATCGAGTTGATGTAACTAGGCTTGCTGAAATATTAAAAACTGTTAAAGAGCGAGTTAAGTTCTGCACAGTTTGCGGCAATATTTCAGAGGAAGATGTTTGTAAGATCTGCCGGGATCCAAGAAGAGATAACACCGCGATTTGTGTTGTTGAAGAGAGTAAAGATGTACTTGCAATTGAAAAAACTCGCGAGTTCAAAGGTAAGTACCATGTATTAGGTGGTGCGATCTCACCAATAGATGGAATCGGGCCAGAGAATTTACGAATTAGAGAGTTAATGGCACGACTTGCCGAAACTGAAATTAGTGAAATTATTATTGCGACCGATCCAAATTTAGAAGGAGAGGCAACAGCTACCTATCTGACTAGATTGATCAAGCCATTAGGGATTAAGGTCTCTCGTCTTGCCTCAGGGTTGCCAGTGGGCGGTGATCTTGAATATGCCGATGAAGTGACCCTTGGAAGAGCATTTGAAGGCAGGAGAAGCTACGATAACTGATTTATCTCAATATATAAGATGATTAGGTGTCTTACTATTTGAGATAATTCCCAACTTCTCCGATTCATGCTCCACACTTACCCCATGGGCTTAATAGTGCAGAAGTTTGGCGGCTCCTCAGTTGCAGATGCTGAAGGGTTAAAGCGGGTTGCCAGCCGAATCGTTGCCACCAAAAAGAGTGGCCATCAGGTTGTGGTTGTGGTCAGCGCAATGGGAGACACCACCGATGAGTTAATCGATTTAGCTAACCAAGTATCACCACTGCCAAATGGGCGTGAGTTAGATATGTTGTTAACAGCGGGGGAACGAATCTCGATGGCACTTCTTGCGATGGCAATCTCAAACTTAGGACATGAAGCAAGATCATTCACTGGTTCACAAGCAGGAATTATCACTACCTCAACTCATGGCAAAGCACGAGTTATTGATGTAACACCGGGAAGAATTCAAGAAGCATTAAAAGAAGGTGCAATTGCAATTGTTGCTGGCTTTCAAGGAGTCTCACAAGATACAAATGACATTACAACTCTAGGTCGCGGTGGTTCTGATACAACTGCAGTTGCATTAGCTGCTGCCCTTGAAGCAGATGTTTGTGAGATTTATACCGATGTTGATGGCATCTTCTCCGCCGATCCTAGAGTTGTACCAGCTGCTAAAAAACTTTCAACAGTTACCTATGATGAAATGCTGGAGTTGGCGGCAAGCGGCGCCAAAGTTTTACATCTTCGTTGTGTTGAATATGCACGCCGTTATGACTTACCAATTCATGTTAGATCATCTTTTTCCAACAAAGAAGGAACCTGGGTGGTTAAGGATCATCCAGAAGGGGGCGAAATGGAACAGGCAATAATCGCAGGAATAGCACACGATAAAAGTGAGGCTAAGGTAACAATCGTTGGTGTACCAGACCGTGCCGGAATGGCTGCAGCTATCTTTCAGGCAATTGCCGATGCTGACATTAACATCGACATGATTGTGCAAAATGTTTCAGCAGCAGCTACTGGGTTAACAGATATATCTTTCACACTTCCAAAAACAGAGGGAGCAAATGCAACTGCTGTTTTAAAACGTATCCAAGGTGAGATTGGTTTTGCCTCTCTTCAATACGATGATCAAATCGGTAAATTGTCATTAATTGGCGCTGGTATGCGAAGTCATCCAGGAGTTACTGCCACTTTCTTTGCTTGTCTATCTGAGGCGGGGGTTAACATAGAAATGATCTCAACTTCAGAGATTCGTATATCAATTGTTTGTCGAAATAGTGATCTAGAAAAAGGTGTTAAAGCAGCACACACCGCATTTGAATTAGATGCAGATCAAATTGAAGCAGTTGTTTATGGAGGCAGCGGGCGATGAGTAAAAAGCCTTCACTTGCGGTA
>Ga0209191_1001026_pt1 | contig 19243 bp, 40 predicted proteins | sample S_130626_EF_Meta_FD_187320 | JGI IMG/M metagenome (GOLD analysis project Ga0209191, IMG submission 187320) | Freshwater microbial communities from Lake Simoncouche, Canada to study carbon cycling - S_130626_EF_MetaG (SPAdes) (version 2) | ecosystem: Environmental > Aquatic > Freshwater > Lake ...
GGGGGGGGGTCAAGTTGCACGTAGGCTGCGTGCAGTGTGTGCAACAGCACTGGGGAGCAGAAGGGGGAAAAAGTACTACAAAATATATAGGGGTGGGGGGTCGAGTTTAAAAATGAGTACCGGGTGTGCTCCACATAGAGTAGTGTCACCGGAGTCCCTTTTTGCTTTTTGGGGTGGGTGGGGTCGCTGGGTGACGTGGTGAATAGGTTTTCTTCGGTGGACCGAATTTAATCAAATAGTTTTGAGAACGTCACAATGTATGCTATAATGCTTTCATGCAGTAGGAAATCGCCTAGTGCATGTTAGTGTAGTTAGTAATCAATCAGAAAAGGTATTCATTATGACAAACGTTATTCACCCCGCCAAAACAGTGGCACAGAAATTGACCATCGATGCCGATGCACAGAAAGCGCTTGCTGCTGCCTGTGCCGCGCAAGATGTAGCAGATGAAAGCTGGTCTACTGTAGCGAATCGTTTCTTTGTTATCGGCTTTCGCGCTGACCATCTTAAGCAGAAAGATGGCGACAAAGAGATAATTAACATTGTGGACAATGCCATTGTTCGCACCATGCCTGACCTAGGTAAGAAACTATTGGCCACAAAGCCTGTAGACCTGAACGCGGTCGACAAGGCCTTACGTTCGGTCTTTATGAAAAGCCTAAACGACAAGCGCGCACTGCTCGCCAAATGGCTAAAGAAAGCGCAAGCCGATGCCGAAGCAGGCACTACGGGCGGAGATGCCGTGGAATTGGCCTTGATTTTCGCCGAAGTGATTGAAAAACTGCTTGCAAAAATTGCCACTGCTTCGGTAGTCGACCCTAAGACTAGCAAATGCAAACTGGAAAAAGTGAATATCACCGAATTGGTTAAACACCTACAAGCAGCGAAAAAAGAACTGACCTAAACCCTGACCCTTGAAAACCCCGAGAAATCGGGGTTTTTTTTCGCCCAAATTTTTTTGGGCACCAGTTCCCTGCACCAGTTCTCGCATGGCTAGGCGCGGCGTGGCTGTGGTATTTGTTACGTTTCTTGGTAGGGTTCAGGATGCCAACGCATGGGCAAGAATGCACGGGTTTTCTTCGGTGCACCGAAATTAACCCAATCAGACCCAATGTTACGGGAAATGGTGCTTTGTTACATAACATTACCTAATGTTATACCGTACCACACGTAACCTGTTGATTTATAAGCAATGTTAAATGTTATAATGTTACACGGCATATACGACGGTTGAAAAAGTCGGAGAGGTCGAGCAAGGCAGCAAGGGCAATTCGTGGTACACTCGTTTTGGCGCCATATACCCTAAAAAACGCATAACATTATAACTCTACAACACTGTATTATATTGTTAAAAAAAATATATATATAAATCAAGTACTTACGAATTCCCAGCCCCCGAAAAAGTGCGTTCAATTGCGTGTTAAACATTGACAGTGCCTCCCCGTTTCATAACACAACCAACACCACAAACACGCACTTTAGTAGGTGATTACGTCACTTTGTGTTATACTATAGGTTAGTCAGAAAGCAGGGAGTTCAGAGAGTCATAAGAAGTCAGTTGTTACTTTGTATGTTAGTTTATTAGAAAGGTTATGTTATGTTTATTCGCCAAGTAGATGAAATCAATTGGGACGGCTTCAAGTCTGCCCATTACCTCAACCAAAACCTTGTTGATCCCGACATGGACTTGGATGGCAGCGAGGAGTTCGGTGACTACGACGACCCTTACTTGGGTCTGACCATCATCTCCCCTGCCAATACGCTAGAAGCCGTGCGCTTCCTGAACGGCTACGCAGTCTAAAACCACGGGCGGGGCAAACAACCCCGCCCAATCCAAACCCAATTAGGAGCAACCAATGGGCTTTATCAAGCAACAGCTATACGCTTGCCGCGACTGCGGCGACGACATCGACCCGCGAAGGGTTCAACTGGGTTACCGACTGTGCTTATGGTGCGGCGAGGATGCCGCGCAGACCGAGCGCAGAAGCTGGACGGTGGTGCAGGAATACACCAAAGGCAACTACCAATTCGTTACCAATACCGCAGCAGCGGTAACCCTCAAGCAGACCAACCCCAAAAACCTACGGAGCTAAACCATGAAAACAGCCAAACTAGAAATCTATCACGTATGGGGAACCTCGAACACCATCGGTGTGCGCTTGCTGTATCGGGGGAAAACCCTCATTGACCTGACAGGACACAGCGCAGAGCAAGAAGCCCTCATAGCTAAAGCCCGCACATGGGCAACCAACCAAGGATTCACAGTATGAACGCCAAGGAACACACCGCATACAAAGTAATCCAAACAGCCATCGCCTGTGTGCTCATAGGCGTATGTTGGGGCGAAGAAGGCTGGATGTACCAAGCTGGCATTCTGTACGCTGGGATGCTTATCGGTAGCCTATTCACCGAAGCAATGAACGAAGGAGAGTGAGTATGAAAGACTTCACATGGAATTACCGCATTGTGAACGCCACGACCGAGAACGGCGGCGACGATTGGTACTGCTTGCGCGAGGTCTATTACGATGACCTTGGGAAACTCATAGGGCATGCCGCCCCGTGCCTCGGTGCTGACGACATGGACGGGTTCAAGGATGTGTGGCATATGGTGATGGAAGCCTTGACCCTGCCCCCGCTGGAAGAAGACGACTTCACAACTAAGGAGACCGAAGCATGAAAACAGAACTAATCGTAGAGCCAAAGAAAGCATGGGGCGAGACACGTATTTACCCGAAGTGCGACATGGCACAGGGCTTTGCCCGACTGCTAGGCCAAGAGACGCTGACGGTGACCAACATCCAAAACCTAATCCGTCTCGGCTTCACCGTAAAGGCCGAGTACACCGAGACCAAAGACGAACTTATGAATATGGGGATACAACCATGAACGAGAACCAAGTAACTATTGCGGGAAAAACTGTGGCGGGGGTTAGCTACCCTGACCCATGGGACGAGGGCTTGACCATCCTGTTCACAGACGGGACTGTGCTCAACATACGAGAGCGTATGCAAGCGGGGCAAATCGTTGCCACATACGAAGGGCATGAAATTCAATCGGAAGCGGAGGCAAAAGATGACTAACCAAGACCTGATACCAGCCGAAGAAAAGCTGAAGCTGCTGTTCGAGCATAGGCCGTGGGAGACCGAGCCGAGCTATGCCGATTGGGTTGATGGGCCCACTAAATACAAGTGCAGGATTGTGCGCAACGAGCACACGGGAACGCTGTGCGGGTACGTGGGTATACGGAGAGGGCACAAGCTGTACGGCATGACCTACCAAGAGTTGGAGAAGCAATACAGCATACCTGTGCACGGCGGGCTGACGTACAGCGGGCAGTTAGGTGTGGGGAGTGGATTTGATGAGTGGTATTTCGGGTTCGACACCGCACATGGGGGCGACTTCAGTCCGGGGTTAGCGGTATCAATGCTGAAGTGGACGGGGGAGCCTGACGATGTACGTGAGTTCTATAAAGAAGAGACCTACCGCACGTTTGAGTACGTGCAGCGGGAGGTGAGGAACTTAGCTTTGCAGTTGCTGTACGGCGATAAGGGGGGAAAAGTATGACTAACCGTATGGACAACCCGAAGCTGCTGTGCCAAGACATAGATGGAGGGCTAGCGAAGTGGTTCGCCAACCGACTGGATGCCCGAGTGGTATTGCGCAGATGGTGCAATCTAACACTGTTAGGAATAGGAGTGCACCATGTTAGCTAGGTACTACGTGACGGGGTGGAGCAAGAGGTTCGGGTGCTGGATGCCCGAGGTGATTGAAGCTGCCAACAAAGCCGCAGCTAAAGAGCGGTTCGCCGCCAAGTGCCCGAGCCTAACGAGGCTAAAGGTCTACCGACTGCTAAACGCAGGAGAGAAAGGATGAAGGTCAAACCTAGGAAGGAATACGTGATTGTGAGACGGTTGGGGCTGAGTGGTTTTAGCTTTAAGGATGTGTATTTCATGGAGCGTAGATATGTGATGGATAGGCATATAAAAGACCGCGAACAAAACCGAGGCCTCTTTAAAGCCGACTATGTAGCAACGGGCTTGTCCTACAAGCAAGCGAAGCAAATGATGAAACTTTTTAAGGAGCAATGAGATGGGCTATTCAACAGTAAAAGAAGTAAAGCGGTGCTTTACGTATGCAGATGCTAAGTACGTGCACGACAAGACCAAGCCGATACGGGGCCGGTCACCGGACATACGGCCATTGGGCCAACGCAGAGATGCAGACACCTACTCGGTGCGTATGCACGGGGAGAACGTGGAGTTTGTGCTCTACAAAACGCCGGTGGTTACCTACCTGCCAAACGGGGACGTGATGGTCAAGACCGATGGGTGGAGCAGTATCAGTACGCACCAATTCATTTGCCAAGTACTAGGCATTTCCTGCTACGGGTCTAGGCGCAGCACCGTGATGGAGGCGCGCAGTGCCGAGGGGGATGTGCACAAGTACATCATCCCGAAGGACAAGGGCATCACCATGATTCATGCGGGTGGGAACTGGCGCATCACGCAGTTCAACACAGTTTACGAGTACCGACTCAACCGCAAAGCCGCCAACGCAGTACGTAAAAAGTACGGGGATTTCCTGCGCTACATCAAGGGCATGGTGAACCTACGCTCCGAGATGGTCGAGCCGCACCGATGGGCTCGCCGACAGAAACCGTATGCGGTGATAACCGTAACAGGGAACGAGATTAGAGGGTCTACGTTGAGGGTTAACGACTTGGTGTGGGGGCTCATGGAACTCATCAAGCTAGAGCAGCCCGAGGAAACAAGGCACGAGAACCACAACGCCGCGCTTGCTATGGTGCTGAGACATTGCAACCAAAACCAGTACGGCCAAGACGCTGCCAAAGTCCCAGCGGAAGAAGTACTTGGCCTCATTGATGAGCTACTCCTACGAGCGCATGCACAGGAGATACTGGTCTGGACAGAGCTTAAGACCGGCCAAGTGCCAACGGGCAAGTACAAGGGTTGGATGCCTGAGAGGACGTAAATGGGGGTATTTGAATCCCTTTTAGTTGACACAAGCGTCACTTTGTGGTACAATGAGGGTTGAAGTCAGGGAGTTGAGAAAGAGATAGTTCATTAGATGTTATTTTGTGTGTTAGTGTTATTTTTATTTACAGGAGTTAGAAATGGCTGAAGTTACATTTGGTAAGACCGTCACCCTTAAACAAGCGGTGAATCTGATTTGCACGAACCCCGAGATTCGGTTCATGCTACGGGGCGAGCCCGGCATTGGCAAGTCGAGCATGCTGAAGGCAATCGCTGACCGACTGGGTTATGACTATGCGTATATCGACGTACCCAATATGGACTTGGGCGACATTGCGATGCCCGTCATCGACCACGACACCAAGACGACTCGGTATTACCCCAATGCACGGTTCAAGGTGCACAACGAGAAGCCTGTGGTCATCATGCTGGACGAGTTCAGCAAAGGCGCAGACCCTGTGAAGAACATGCTGCACCCGATGCTAGAGAAGGACAACCCGCGCTTGGGTGACATCTCCCTCAACGACAAGAACCCTGTGTTCCTGACCGGCAACTTGAGCAGTGACGGTGTGGGCGATACCTTGAAGGCACACACCAAGAACCGCATCGTGGAGATAACCGTAGCCAAGCCGACAGCGGACGAGTGGATTGAGTGGGCGATGAACAAGGGTGTCGAGCCCGAGGTGATTGCGTGGGTCAACCGATTCCCGCAAGTGCTTGCAAGCTACACCGATGGTGGACAGGCCGACAACCCCTACATCTTCAACCCCCGCAAGGCTATGAATGCGTTCGTATCGCCTCGCTCATTGGAGACAGCAAGCAACATCGTCCGCACTCGCAAGCAGAACGACCACGAGTCCATCATTGCAGCGTTGACTGGTGCTATCGGCGAGTCAGGTGCGCGGGACATGCAAGCGTACATCGAGTTCTCTGACCAACTGCCAACGTGGGAAGCAACGATTGCCGACCCTAAGAATACGCGCATACCTACAAGCAGCGGGGCCTGTGCCATCGTTGTGTTCGGTGCAATCTCCCGTATCACCAAGGAATCCATCACGCCATTCATGGCGTACTTGGAACGGTTTGAACCCGAGTGGCAATCGGTGTTCGCTATCAACATCGCCAAGACCCCGACCAAGCAGAACATTGCGTTCAGTTGCAAGGCGTTCGCCGACTGGGTAGCCAAAAATCAGGATTTATTGTAAGACAAATTGAGGGTAACCAATGGCTGTGTACGCACCCATAGACAGGGAGAACTACCCCCGAGAACTTGTGTTCAAAGTCAGGGAGATTAAGTGGCTTGAGAAAGAACTCACATCTGAAGTCGCCATCTACCAAGTGGGTATGGAGCGTAGAGTGTTGTGGGACTTAGATGAAGCGGAGTACAGGTACATCGTGCTGAAGTGGGAGCAAAACGATGCGAGGACTATAAAAACACGGGAAGTGTTACTAGAGACGACCGACCCTGACCAAGTGATAGCGACCCTGAAGATGCTGATAAGCATCGAGCGGGAGCCGAGATGACATGGGACTTAACTAACTACGAGAGGATGGATGACATGGGATACCGAAGTGATGTGCATGCGTTGTTCTACACAATGCAAAAGGAGGACTTGCCTGTACTCAAGCTGTTCATGGACGAGAACTTCCCCAAAGAGGTGTGCGGAGACCTAGAGGAGATAAGTAGCAACCGTATCTACGGGTACGAGTTTAAGCCCGAGAACGTGAAGTGGTACTCGGGCTACGAGGACGTGCAAGCGTTCGATGCGTTCAAGACAAAGTACTTAGCCCTGCTAGATGCGCAGGAGGAGAACGGCAAAGAGTGGGCCTTTGAGTTCATTCGCATAGGTGAAGACACCGAGGATGTTGAGTGTGAGAACTCGATGGCCTCATTGGGTGTGCTGAGTGTGAGTAGGCGTATTGAGTGTGACTATTAAAGAAGGAGTTAGAGATGAATGAAGAACGGAAGCTACAGAAGGCAAAGATTGCGCTGATGCGTAGTCCTAAGTTTGCCCTGCTATCGGGCATCCTGATGGTGGGCAAGACACGGGTGGATGACAACATCCCGACTGCGTGTACCAACGGGCGCGACGAGCGATACGGGCGAGCGTTCGTCAAGGAGTTGAGTGACAAGGAGTTGAACTTCCTTGTAGCACACGAGGGGTATCACAAGATGTACCGGCATCTGACTACGTGGCGCAAGCTGCATGACGAAGACCACAGCCTAGCTAATTCAGCATGTGACTACGTGATTAACCTGCAACTGCAAGACATAGACCCGAGCGAGACGCTGGTAGCTATGCCGAGGTACAAGGACGGCCCGCACAAGGGTGAGCGCATGGGCCTGTGCGACGAGCGGTTCCGCAACATGAACACCAAGCAAGTGTTCGACATCCTCAAGCAGGAGAAGAAGGATGGGGGCGGCGGTGGTGGTGGCGGGTTCGACGAGCACGACTGGGCCGATGCCAAGAACATGACCGATGCAGAGAAGAAGGAGTTGCTCAAGGAAGTTGACCAAGCCATACGTCAAGGCATCATGGCGCACCAAAAGATTGCGGGTACTGGAGCAGGTGGTCTAGACCGCGAGTTGGAAGGCTTGCTTGAGCCCAAGGTGGATTGGCGCGAGGTGCTACGTGAGTTTGTGAAAGCTACATGCAATGCCAAGGATACAAGTAGCTGGCGCAGAGTCAACCGTAGGTTCCTGTCCACGGGTACGTACATGCCGAGCATGATCGGCGAGAAGGTTGGTCATCTTGTAGTTGCCATAGACACATCCGGTTCTATCGGTGGCAGCGAGTTGGCTGAGTTCTTGTCCGAGGTCAAGGGTATTGCCGAGGAGGTCAACCCCGAGGTGGTGGACTTGCTGTATTGGGACGGTGATGTAGCAGGGCATGAGGTGTATGAGGGTAGCGAGGTATCCAACATCGTCCAAAGCACCAAGCCCCGAGGCGGTGGTGGCACGAGCCCAAGCTGTGTATCTACGTACCTGAAAGAGAAAGGCATCAAGCCCGAGTGCATCATCATGTTGACCGATGGTTACGTGGGTGGTGATTGGGGTAGCGAGTGGACAGCCGAGGTACTGTGGTGCATCGTTGGAGGTAGCAGCGACATCGCACCGAACGGGAAGACCGTCCATGTCAAGGAGAACTGAAATGAAAACCTATGAAGTGGAACTACAACGCACAAGCTATGTGGTTGTGACTGTGGAAGCTGAGAACGAAGACGAAGCCGAGAAGGTAGCGTGGAAACGCATCGAAGCTGACGGGGTAAATAGCAGCGACTCCTACTGGAGTGTTGAATCGGTCGAAGAAATTTTTAATTAACTGGAGAACTGAAATGAGTATTAGTGCATCAGCATTGTTAGTGGAACTGAACATCAGCGTGTGGCCTGCATCGAAGATTGACCGCGAGATTACCAACAAGGTAAACAGCGATGCGGGGGCGGTACATGGTGCGTCACAGACGAAGAAGAATCTGTTTGCAGGTACTAGCCTACGCAAAGACATCTCGGACTTTGCTGCACGGGTTCGGCTGTATCACAACCGGCACACACTACCGTGGGCTGACAAGGGTGAGCGCATGTTACCGACGGCGTTGTTCATGGAATACAAGCAGACCATAAATGGGTTCGAGCAGACGTTCGACATGATGTGCAACAACTTCTACGTCGAGTACCCGAGGTTGGTTGTCGAAGCACCGATTGCGTTGAAGGGGTTGTACAAGGCCGAGGACTACCCCGACATCGACACGGTGAAAACCAAGTTCGGGTTCCGGCGTACGGTGAAACCCGTGCCCGAGGCTGGTGACTTCCGACTGGACATACCTGCGTATGACCTAGAGGAGATGAAGGCCGAGTTCATTGCACAGCAGCAGAACAAGCTAGCCGAGGCGATGCGTGAGCCGTGGGACAGACTGCACAAGATGCTGATCGGTATGTCTGAGAAGCTGACAGACCTTGAGGGTGAGGATGCGAAGAAGCGGTATCACGACACGCTGATTACCAACCCCATCGAGTTGTGTTCTTTGCTGACCAAGCTGAACGTGACGAACGACCCTGTGTTGGAAGCAGCACGTAGGCAGGTAGAGCTAACCATGATGGGGGCCGACATCGAGAGCATCAAAGAGGATGCGGGTTCGCGCAGTGAGTTGAAGTCCAAGGTGGACGACATCCTCAAGAAGTTCGAGTGGTAAGAGTATCAACCAAGGAGTAGACATGAACATATTTGAATTCAACAACGTGGTGTTGCACCCCGATGTGGTTAAGAACGGCTACGTCAAGAGCAACTTGAACACCCATACCCTGCTGAAGCAAGCGATTGCGAAGCTGGCCCCGATGTACCCGCTATGGCAGTTCGTAGTGCCGCGCGTATCTATGGGCGACGAGGTGCAAATGTTCAAGGTAATGGCAAACGGGCAGGAGCTTGGCAGCATCACTCGCATGTATCACGGGCGAGACTATGTGATTGCAGTTACCAATCACCGCATAGTTGAGAGCAGGACACGGGGTAGCGATTACAAGACTAGAGATGTGGACAAGGCCGTGCTCAAGGTCAAGAAGACATTCGCCCCGCGCAACCCGAAGGAGCTTCTAGCCGAGGCGCACAAGGAAGCTGGTAGGTTTCTGAACATCCAAGAGAACGGCAAGCTACGAGCCTTGAACAAGCACGAGTACGGCATCAACGCAGCAATGATGGAGTACGTCAAAGACGTAGGGTATGCAGGGTTCCTAACCCATGTGCAGACGCTGGAGCCGCGCTTTAGGGACGTGGTACTAGCGCACATACAAGGCGAGAAAGAACTACGTATGGAGGTGAAGTCCATCGAAGAGATTCGCCGCCAATTTGACAATCAAATCGCAGCTTTAATTGTGCGAGATTCGGGTAAGTACCTAGTTAGAATAGATGACAATGTACAAATCTACGATGACAATACATTGCCTGAGAGCATGAGAGGAAAGCTAGGCATGCTCAAGTTAGTGGACGCTGGATTCTTCCTCAGTGACGTAGGTTGCCGAGTGAACGACGAGGTGTTTGTTGTGAAAGTAGACGAGAAGGAGCAAACATGAAATACATCGCTGACTTTTTTGCATTGGTGGGGCTTGTCTCCACCATCATCGTGGCGGGGTTCTACCTTGGGTATGCAACCTATACGCCTCCATGCCACAGCGTGGCCTCCATGTTCACCAAGGAGTGCAAATGATTGCTATATACAAGCGACTAACAACGACGCCGACCCCGCTGGAGATGGCAGCGCGGGAACTGGTGGAAGCGCAACGGGCAAAACTTGAAGCCGAGTCTGCGTTGGACTACGCATACAGCATGGTTGACTACAACAACCAGCGCATCGAACGACTGCGGGTACGGCTAACTGAACTGCAAGGAGAGATAGCATGAACATTGGAAAACTGGAAGCGCTACGGACACAACTTGTAGCAGAGACGAAGCGAAAGCTAAAGGCTATGGAGGATATGGATACAGCCGACTCTACGCGCATGAAAGCGGAAGCGGACTATGGCGCGGCATCAGAGGCTATATACAGCATCAGGAACGAAATCATGGACTGTCTGATGGGAGAGCAAGCATGAAACCCGATGACGATGACGAAGATTTAATCTTGAGTTTCTTTTTTACTGCGTTCGCCATCTTAATTTTGGCGTTTGTGGTGGTTGGTGTGGGTATAACTATTTGGGGATTGCTATGACACCTGAAGAACGGGAAAAAGCTATTAAGCGCAAGCCGTGGAAGTTCTGCCGCAAGTGCAAGTGCGACATCAAGTCGCCTACGCAATACTGCTATGACTGCTACAAGGGTCATAACTTTACCGCCAGCCCATACGGGCTAATCAACGCAAACAAAGCGTTTAAGTTTGTACCTTCGGAGCAAAGATGATGACAGTATCTCTATATAACTGTGGACACTGCGGCAAACCACAAGTTGTGGGTAGCCCTTGCCCGTGTTGGGTGCTAGCTGATGAACTGACTTCTATTGAGAAACTTGGCATTGCGGTCAGTGACTTTATTGGCAAACACAACCTGATGTGGTCAGACGAACTCGTGTTGGCGTGGCAGGAAGCCGAAGCCGACTATGTAGACGAAATCAACAGAGCGCTTAACCAAGGAAAACAAAATGAAAACTGAAGAAGACGAAGCGTTTGACGAATTAGCAAAGCGGCAGGGTGATTGGGGCGGTGGCTATCAAGCTAAGAAGGCTATGGCTGCGGACAAACTATGGGACAGGCCCAGCGTTGCGTTTAATGAATGGTGGAACGGTGACAATGATGAAAGCACCAATCCATTTAGGTTAGAAAGCGGCGCGTATTGGGCATGGTCAGGTTGGAAAGCAGCCCTAGCACAGCCAGCGCAGGAGCGCCCGTGGGTGGGGCTGACGAACGATGAAGTCAACCACTTTGCTGCGGGATGCCATCTTGGTAATTCTGTGCAAGGCGCTATTTACAAAGCCGAAGCCAAACTCAAGGAGAAGAACAATGGATAAAGATGAAGCATTGAAGCTGGCGCTTGAGGCGTTGGAAAGCGGAGTAAAAACTACAGCCAATCGAATATCGTGGACTGAATACGACACCTGCCTGATGAATGAAGCCATCACCGCCATCAAAGCAGCTTTAGCACAGCCAGCGCAGGAGCCACCATCAGAATGGGCGGGCATCAAAGCAGTACTGGATGAGTACGGCTTGCAAGCGATTGACTTTGTGGCTGACTTCAAAGCAGCCTTGGCACAGCCAGCGCAGGAGCCTGTGGCGTGGATGACGATTAACGCATACGGAGAGGAGGATGACATCCACTACGAAAACCCAGAAGGCCATTTGCTTGAGGGTTGGACATACAAGCCCCTTTATACCCACCCGCCGAGTGTGCAGCCGCAGCCTGTAAGCCTGCGCCGTGGTGACATTTTACGGTGCATTGAGACTGATGAACTTTGCACAGTGTGGGCAACATCTACAACGGGTAAAACTCTTATTAAGTGGAGCGCCAACAACTTTGGAAGTTACACAGCAGAGCAAATTGGCGAACTGTTTTGGCTGGAGCCAGCGCAGAAGACAAAGCGCGAATGGGTAGGGCTGACGGATGAGGAGATTAAAGAAATCATTGGGACGTGGGGCGACACGCCCGTCAAGGGTTATACCCGCAAACTTTTTGACCAAATTGAAGCCAAGTTAAGGAGTAAGAACAATGGATGACGAAGACGATGACACACAGGTTTACAAGAAGCCGTGGGTAAACCTCACTGATGCCGATGCTGATGACCTATTTGTTGAAACGCAACGGCACATGATTGGCGCTGGCAGTAGGGAGTTCACCCGAATCTTTACACGCCTGATAAACGCTAAGTTGAAGGAGCAGAACAATGGATGACGTTCACTCATGCAGCTACTACTGCCACTACCCTGAGTGCATCAGGGCACAGCGGGACGAACTGCGGGACATGCTGAAGTCGAAGGGGGCAGAACACCTTAACGCTTTCACTGATGGATGGAACTCGGCACTCAATATGGCGGCTATGCGTATCAACGACATAGAAGCTTTCGGCACAACGACTCGGGACAGTTTTGCCGTGTACATAAAGTCCCTGAAGAAGGAGTAAACATGTTAAGTATTGAGCATCAGCAGATGCTAGTGTGGGCAGCGCGTCCTAACCGCGAAGACTTCAACGTGGACAACAAGGAACTAGATGCAGTCATTGCGGCTATCCGTAGGGCAGCACCGGAAAAGTTCATTAAGGGTAGCGTGATGGGTGTACGGAGGTTTTACGACGAGCCAAGAGACGAAGCAGCTACCCCACACAACGGCTACGTGCGTTCACGTAGGTCGAGCACTTATTAGGAAAAAATATGACCACCGGAATTGAACACCTGAAACCAATACCAAAGCGCAAAGGACGTGGCCCTAGTAAGAAGCCATCGTTGTTTGCTACGAGCTTGCGTTTACCAAGGCATGTACTGGACTACTTCAGTGCACACCACCCGTACACAAAGCAAGCCAAGATTAGAGAAATTCTTACCGAGTATGTAACCAACCAACAAGGAGTTAGTAATGGCGATATTTAAGAACAGCATGGCACACAAGGTTCGCGCCTTTTTGAAGACCAACCCTAAAGCAAAACCAGCAGAGATAGCTAAGGAGCTAGGTATATCAGCCCATGTGGTGCACAGCACAATGTGGCGGGACAAGAAACTAGGTGCACCCAAGCGTAGGTACACAAAGAAAGCTACGGCAGGAGCGTGGACACCGATAGCTATGGTTTCAAGCAACACCCCGTTTGAGTCTAGAGTAATGGAGATGCCCATCACGATGGAAGAGCCCAAGGTAGATGTAGTCAACCACCCACCCCACTACAAGGTAGGCGGTATCGAGGTCATCGACTTCATCAAGGCTAAGCTGACACCCGAGGAGTTCCGTGGCTATTTGAAAGGCAACGTGCTAAAGTACACGAGCCGAGCAGGTCACAAGGACGATGCGGGGCAGGACATCGGCAAGCTGGTGTGGTACGCAACCAAGTTACAGGAAGCCCAAACGACCTAGCATTACTAGGGAAAACCCCAACCGCCTTCGGGCGGTTTTTTGTATCTATTGTTGACAAAGTCCAATAGTGTGCTACAGTGGGGGCCTGAAAACTACTGGAGTGTTAGATGGCATCAACGCCTGAATCCAAGGTCAAGGCCAAAATCAAGGCCATCCTCAAAGCGCATGGGGTCTACTACGCGATGCCGATTGGCACGGGGTATGGCAATGCAGGAGTACCCGACTTCCTGTGCTGCGTCGATGGTAGGTTTTTGGCTATTGAAGCCAAAGCCAATGGTGGCAAGCCCACCGCACTCCAAGAAAAAAACCTCCGCGACATTGAATCCGCTGGGGGCATCACTTGCGTACTCAACGAAGACAACGTATCCGCCCTTGGGGGCTATCTTAACCTTATGACGGAGAAAAAATGAGCGAACTATCAGCAGGTGTACGTGCACTACTAGGCCGTATGGAATCCAACCCCGAAGAGTTCTACGGGGACGCCAGCAAATGGGCTTTCATGTTTGCCCCTAACTTCCGCGATGTGATGACCGAGCCCGAGAAGGGCGCATTGCACGAGGCATTGAAAGAGGCGCGGCGCAAAGAGTTTGACGAGCTTGTCATGCGCAGGATACTGCGGGACACCGAGGAAGAAACGGTGAAACAGGCGCGGTCTAGCGGGATTATGAGCAGGGGGCAGGTGACCACGGCGATAGGCAACAGTCTCAATGAGGCGTTTGGTCAAGCGCAGATAACTACAGCGAACCATCAAATTGCCTACGACAGCCAACAACATCGAGATGCCCACAACAAAGCATACAACGCCTTATCCAACGCCGCTACCAACTACAACCCCGCACTCAACAGCGTGAACCCGTACAAATGAACATCATCACGGTGGATTTTGAGACGTACTACTCAGCGGAATACGGACTGAAGAAGTTCACCACTGAGGAGTACATACGGCACGCACAGTTTGAGGTTATCGGTGTTGCAGTACAGGTAAACGATGGTGAGCCCGAGTGGTTCACCGGAAGCATGGTGGAGACCGCGAAGTTTTTGTCGGGTTATGACTGGAGTAACTCACTTGCACTGGCCCATAACGCTGTGTTCGATGGGTTCATCTTGTCCGAGCAGTTCGGCATCAAACCCAAGGGATGGCTGGACACGCTAAGCATGGGCCGTGCGTTACATGGAACGGAGGTAGGCGGTAGCTTGGCTGTGCTCTCAAACCACTATGGCCTTGGCGTTAAGGGTACTGAGGTAGTCAATGCCTTGGGGCTACGCCGTGAAGCGTTCCCTGCCGACCAGCTTGCACGATACGGTGACTACTGCAAGAACGATGTGACTCTGACATGGAAGTTGTTCAATGCCATGAGCGGAGACTTCCCGCCGACTGAGTTGCGACTCATTGACCTAACCATCAAGATGTTCACCGAGCCAGTGTTGCAGTTGGATAGGGTGATATTGGAAGAGCACTTGGGTAGGGTTAAAGCCACTAAAACCCAGTTGCTGGGTGCACTCGACAAAGACGACCTGATGAGCAACCCGAAGTTTGCCGAGTTGCTGCGGGAGCATAGTGTAGTCCCGCCGATGAAGAAGAGCCCCACCACAGGCAAGCAGACGTATGCGTTCTCCAAGACCGACGAGGAGTTCAAGGCATTGCTTGAGCACCCGAACAATTACGTACAAACACTTGTGGCTGCGCGGCTAGGTACAAAGTCCACCATCGAAGAGACCCGCACCGAGCGGTTCATTGGGATTGCTAACCGAGGCGCATTGCCTGTACCCCTACGCTACTACGCAGCACACACGGGGCGTTGGGGCGGCGATGACAAGGTGAACCTACAGAACCTACCACGCGCATCAACATTGAAGTACGCCATGATTGCCCCTGCGGGTTACGTGATACTGGACTCAGACTCTTCGCAGATTGAGGCACGGACGTTGGCATGGCTGGCTGGGCAGAACGACCTAGTGCAAGCGTTTGATGACGGTGAGGATGTGTACAAAATAATGGCCTCGGCCATCTACAACAAGCCCGTTGAGGAGATTCTCAAAGAAGAGCGGTTCGTGGGTAAGACGACCATTCTTGGTGCAGGGTACGGCATGGGCGCGGCTAAGTTCCAAGCCCAACTCAAAACTTATGGCGTTGAAATTTCCGTGGACGAGGCCAAGCGCATCATCGACACATACCGCCTGACATACCCGCAGATTGTGGAGCTATGGAAAGCAGCGGGGGTTGCGCTCAAGGCCATACTACAGAAGCAGCAAACGTCTCTTGGACGCGGTGGTCTTCTACCCGTTCAGGGTGCAGATGGCATCATCCTGCCGAATGGCTTGCGCTTGAAGTATCCGAACCTGCGCCTATACGAGAACGAGGAAGGTAAGGCCGAAATCGTCTACGACACCAAGAAGGGCAAGGCCACTATCCCCAACCGAATCTACGGCGGCAAGGTGATTGAGAACGTGTGCCAAGCCCTAGCCCGTATCATCATCGGAGAACAGATGCTGATGATTGCCAAGAAGTACCGTGTGGTGATGACCGTCCATGACGCCATTGCCATTATCGTGCCTAAAGCCGAGGCTGAAGTTGCTAAAGAGTACGTTGAACTATGTATGCGCCTACGTCCCCAGTGGGCACTTGAATTACCTTTGAACTGTGAGGCTGGATATGGAGCAAGCTATGGCGACTGCTGATATTATTGATTACGCGAAACCCTGCATGGATGCAGAGAAGGCATTGAAGGACGCACACGATGCTGTGCTGGACAGAAAATTTGATGAGGCCATGACCAAGACTATGGATGCGCTAGTAAGTGTGAGGCTGATGTACGGTGCACTGCGGCACATGAAGGAACAGAATGAAAAAACCGTATGAGCACAAAGCCCCGCTCATTCGCAAATTGCTAAGAGCAAACATAGACGGGTTGACAGCGCAGACCATAAGCCTGCGTTTGGAAGCGGATGAACGCCATATCTACAGGGTGCTGAACAAAATGCCTGACGCATACATTGCGAGTTGGATTGAAGGTAAGTACGTAACTGCAAAGTGGTGTGTGGCGTATGTCCCTCCCCACTGCCCAGCCCCACTAAAGAAAGACAAAACAAAGCGAGTACGAGCAAAATGAAACCCATAGTCTGGTCATTCAGCAGCTTAAAGACGTTTCAGCAATGCCCGAGGAAGTACTACCACACCAAGATAGCCAAGGACATAGTTGAGCCCGACACGCAAGCTACGCTGTATGGCAAGACCGCCCACACGGTGGCTGAGGAATACATTCGCGATGATGTGCCAGTTCCCCCTGCGTTTGAGTACATGCAACCTACATTGGACGCGCTCAAAAACATCGAAGGAGAAAAGCTATGCGAGGTGAAGCTGGGGCTGACCAAAGAACTAAAGGCATGCGACTTCAGTGCGCCGAATGTATGGTGGCATGGGATAGCCGACTTGGTGGTTATCAATCGGAGCAAGGGGATAGCTCACTCGGTGGACTACAAGACAAGCAAGAGTGCGAGATATGCGGACGTGAAGCAACTGGACATTGTTGCCTGTGGCTTGTTTGCCAAGTTCCCGGAGATACAGAGGGTGAAGTCGGGCCTGATTTTTGTGGTGAGCAAGGAGTTTGTGCGGGCTGAGCACCACAAAGAGATGATGGTCAAGTACCTAGAGAAGCCATCACAAGACGTTGCCCGTATCGAGGCAGCGGTAAAGAACGGGGTGTGGAACCCCATAAGCGGCCCGCTGTGCAAGTTTTGTGCGGTAAAGTCATGTGAGTACAACAGGAGTTAATCATGCCCTACGTAAACAAACCCCGGCCCTATAAAAAGGAATACCAGCAACAGCTTGACCGAGGCGAAGAAAAGCCCCGCCTTGAGCGTCAACGTGCCCGCACCGAGATGGACAAGAAGGGTGTTGACCGAGCCGGTAAGGACATCGACCATGCAATCCCTCTGTCCAAAGGAGGCACAAACGCTGCGGGTAACCTGAAGCTGAAAAGCCCAAGTGCCAACCGTTCTTTCTCCCGCAACTCAGACCACACGGTCAAAATTAACAAACCGAAAAAATGAACCTATCAGAGTATGAGTGGCCCCGTCCACACGGGTTCACCCCGTTCGCACATCAGAAGTTAACAGCCGAGTTCTTATTAGCAAACCCCAAAGCATTCTGCTTCAACGAGCAGGGTACAGGTAAGACAGCATCAGTGATTTGGGCCGTGGACTACCTCATGCAGGTTGGTCTGGTGAAACGAGTATTAGTGGTGTGCCCCCTATCCATTATGAAGTCGGCGTGGCAAGGTGACCTATTTAAGTTTGCCATCCACCGCACGGTTGCGATAGCTTATGGCAGCGCAGAGAAGCGCAAGGAAATCATCAACGGCATGGCTGAGTTTGTCATCATCAACTTTGATGGGGTTGGCATCGTCAAGAAGGAAATCCTTGCCGGTGGGTTCGACCTGATTGTGGTTGATGAAGCGTCTGCCTACAAGAACGCACAGACAGTTCGATGGAAAATAATGCGTGACCTGAACAAGGCCATCAAGGGTCTGTGGATGCTGACGGGTACACCTGCTGCGCAGTCACCTGTGGATGCTTACGGACTAGCTAAGCTAGTTAACCCCAAGGCTGTGTCGCCGTTCTTCGGGCAGTTCAAGGACACGGTGATGACCAAGGTGAGCATGTACCGCTGGGTTCCTAAACCCAACTCCAGCCAGCTTGTAGCCAACATCCTCCAGCCCGCTATCCGGTTTGAGAAGAAGCAGTGTCTTGACCTACCTCCGGTGACGTTCGTTGAACGCGAAGCCATCATGTCTCCGCAGCAGCACAAGTACTACAACGTATTACGCAAGCAGATGCTGATTGAGGCCGACGGGGAAGAAGTGAGCGCGGTCAATGCTGCGGTACAAATTAACAAGCTGCTGCAAATAGCGGGCGGTGCGGTGTACACCGACAAGGGTGAAGTCATCGAGTTCGATGTGAGCAATCGGCTGAACGTGGTACAAGAAGTCATTGAGGAGTCGAGTCACAAGGTGCTGGTGTTTATCCCGTTCACGCACACCATAGAACTGCTGGAGAAGCACCTGACCAAGAACGGCATAACATGTGAAATCATCAACGGAAGCGTCAGTGTTAACAACCGCTCCGACATTGTTAAGCGGTTCCAAGAGCAAGACACAACCAAGGTGCTGCTCATCCAACCCAAGGCTGCATCACACGGGTTAACCCTGACTGCGGCGAACACAATCATCTGGTACGCTCCCTGTACTAGCGTGGAAACCTACCTCCAAGCTAACGCACGAATTGACCGCCCCGGTCAGGTCAACAACATGACCATCGTGCACATCACGGGCAGTCCGGTTGAAGCGAAGATGTACTCTTTGTTGCAGGGCAACATAAGAAATCACAGCAAAATCATAGACTTATACCGACAAGAAATTTCTTCGTAAACACGTTGACAATGTCAAAAGTTGTGTTATAGTTCTCCTCCCACTAACCACTGGAGCAAACAATGGACGAAGCAGTTCAGGAGGGAACATCCTCCGTTGACATGGACAAGCTAGCCGCCGTGTACATCAAGATACGCGACAAGCGGGCGATAGCTAAGAAAGAGTTCGAGGAGAGAGACAAGGGCCTCGAAGAGCAGATGCAGATAGTCGCAGATGAAATGCTTGAAGCATGCAAGCGCATCGGAGCCGACAGCATCAAAACCCCACACGGCACAATCATTCGCT
>Ga0209191_1001028_pt1 | contig 19221 bp, 19 predicted proteins | sample S_130626_EF_Meta_FD_187320 | JGI IMG/M metagenome (GOLD analysis project Ga0209191, IMG submission 187320) | Freshwater microbial communities from Lake Simoncouche, Canada to study carbon cycling - S_130626_EF_MetaG (SPAdes) (version 2) | ecosystem: Environmental > Aquatic > Freshwater > Lake ...
ACAACATAGCGACAACGCCTCTAAACAAAATTCCAAATACCAAGCAGATTTGACGAATTTACAAACCCGAATGGACGCTTTATTGGTGCGTTACCAAAAGCAGTTCTCAGCCATGGACTCCATCGTTGGCAAGATTACTGGCCAAAAGACTAGCCTTAAGTCTTCATTTGAAGGCTTGATGTCTATGTACACCAATAAATAATGCATTATTTGGCATTAAATAAACTTTATTGCTAAAGTTTTCGGCGGCTAAGCCGATATCAGTTCACCACATAACTTAGTTGACGCAGTGTCAGCTTTGAGGGAGGTGAACCATGGTTTCTTCTGTCACAAATTCAAATGCATCACAGCCAGTGATGCCTCAACCTAGCCCCGCCAGGGCGCAGGCGCAAACGCCTGTTCAATCGCAAATACCAGACGCTGCGGCACATACGGTTGCTATCAAACAAGCTGCACAAAACTTGTTTTCTACCAAAAACGAAGTTAGCTCAGACATGCAGCGTATTGATAACTCGATTGAGGAGTCTATTAATAAGCTCAGTCAAATGCTCAAAGACAGTGGCCGCAGACTCAATATTGGGGTAGATAAAGCATTGGGCGTTGGCTCAGCAGTTATTACTGTACGTAGTGCTGAGTCAGGCGAAGTGATACGGGTGATACCTAATGAAGTTGTGGTGAAGCTTGCGCACAGCATCGAGGCCTTCAAAGGCTGGTTAAAAGATGTGCGTGTGTAAACCAAACATAACAATTTTCAAATTAACCCTAAAGTAATTTGTAACTATGACGATTCATCAACTATCAAGAATTCAAAAAATTGCTTTCTTGTATAGGTGATGCAAACGGGCTCCGAGCGCTGCTAGTCACCAGACAGCAGCGGTGAGGCGAAAGCCAATCTGTATTTCAATCTGTAATCTACCTTTTTGGAGAGAATCATGACAGTTATCAACACAAACGTGAAATCACTGGTTGCCCAGGATGCCATCAGCAAAAACAACGTCGCTTTGTCTACAGCAATGCAACGCTTGTCAACTGGTAGCCGTATTAACTCAGCAAAAGACGACGCAGCTGGCTTAGCTATCAGCACACGTATGACATCGCAAGTGCGTGGCTTGAATATGGCTGTGCGCAATGCAAACGACGGTATCTCTTTGATGCAAACGTCTGAAGGTGCTATGGACGAAGTGACCAGCATCCTGCAGCGCATGCGTGAATTGGCTGTTCAGTCAGTTAACGGTACAAATAACAACTCTGATCGCACTGCTTTAAATGACGAAGTTACACAGTTGAAGTCTGAGATTGACCGTATTGCTAAAACTACACAATTCAACAACCAAGCAGTTTTGGATGGTTCGTTCACTGGCAAGAAATTGCAGATCGGTGATAAGGCTGGACAGACTATGTCTGTGGATATTGCTTCTATTCAGACTAAAGATCTAGGTATGGCTGGAGCTTCATTTGATGGCAAGACGCTTGTTAGCGGTCGTTTGAATTTGGGTTCAGGTGGTATTGCAGCAGGGGACATAATGATTAACAATCAAGGCCTCGGTGCAATAACTTCTGCACAAGATATTGGAGATGTTGTTGCCAATATTAATTTAAACGTGGACAACGTTAAAGCAAGTGCTTTTAACACTGTAGTCGCTAAACAAATTGGTAATGGCATCACTACAGACGGACAATTACAGATTAAAGTTCAAAATATTGGTAACACTACAACATCTGGTGCTAGCACAACATACAACATTAAAGCATCTGCTAACTTGGCTGAATTGGTAAATAACATCAATTCACAAGCTAGCGGTCAAGTACAAGCCAGTATTAATTCGGATGGAAAATTGGTTATTTCTAACACTACTGGTGCGACCATTCAAGTTTCTGACTCGACAGGAACTAATGGTAGTTTTGAAACCTCATCAGGTTTCAAAAGTGCAACCGCAGGCACATACACGGCTTACGCTGGTTTTTTGAAGTTGGATTCACAAAATGGAAGCCCAATTCGAATTGACACAGGAAACCTTGGTAATGTCACCCCTGGTAGTACTACTGAGCTCGCGCAATTAGGATTTAGAGCTACGACTTCAAACTATTCCAAAGGAGTTGATGCTTACACTCTTTCTGGTGTGGCACTGACTTCTGCTGGCGCAGCATTAGCATGGGATGCTAATGCAATGAAAATTAATGGAGTTACTATTTATAATAGCAGTATCAGTTCTGCCTCCTTCCAAGGTAAGTTGGATACTATTAACAATTTCTCCAATCAAACTGGTGTAATCGCATATGCTAATATTGACACAACCATTACAGCAACGCCAATAGCATCTGGTGCTTCGGCTGGGACTACCATGTCGTTTAATGGAACAACAGTATTCACAGCTACTACTTCTTATACTGTTGCTGACATAGCAACTGCAATCAATACAAAAACTGGAACTACTGGAATAACTGCTTCTGTTTCAGGAGCAAATATCAGATTGACAGGAACTAACATACAGAATCTGCAGATCGCAACCAACTACTCAACCGGGACAGCTGTATCGGCGTTTGGAATGACTCCTACTGCTGGTAGCTTATCCGTTACGGCTGGTATCAGACTTGATTCCGTTGCGAACTCTCCAATTAGTATTTCTTTGGGTGATTGGAACGACTCCGCTACTACTAATGCGGACTCGCTTGGATTCCTGGAGCAAAACGTTGGCGCAGCCGATTATCAAGTTAATTCTGCTACGTTGGGAGTTGGAAGCGGAAGTAGTCTATCCGGTTTAAATGTAAGTTCTCTTGAGTCTGCTACTGCTGCTATCTCAACAATTGATAACGCAATAGAAAAGGTAAGCAGTGCCCGCAGTAAGTTAGGTGCTATGGAAAATCGTTTAAACAACGTTGTAAACAACTTGACAAACATTTCTACCAATACTTCTGCATCAAGAAGCCGTATTCAAGACACGGATTACGCCACTGAAACCACTGCACTTGCTAAGTCTCAGATCATTTCTCAGGCAGCTACTGCTATGTTGGCGCAGGCAAACCAACAACCACAGACTGTATTGTCTTTGCTTAAGTAAACTGAGTAGCTTTATTTAACTAACGCCCAACTTATAGAGTTGGGCGTTTTTCTGCTAGATCAACAAGATCAGTTTCTAAGGCTTTTAATATTGAATTAAGCGGTTGGTTTCGTGATTCTGGACTGTAAAAAACCACATTCTCGTTCCAAGGCCAATTTTTTTCACCTAGCATTCCCCAGTGTTTATATCCAAATATTTTGGTTGGGATGCCTAAAGCCGGAGCAAAATCTGCTACGAATGTAGTGGGTGCAATAACAGCATCTAAGTTACTTAAAAGCGCGGCCACACTTTCCAGATCATTTTTCAGATCCAAGTCATTCCAGTTTAATATATCAATATTGAAATAATTTTTTACATTTTCAATTTCTTCTGAACAATCTCCGTATTGGAGATTAATAAATTGAATTCGGCTTATATTTAAAATTCTTTCAAATTCTGATATAGGGATATAGTTGATATTGCGGTCATTATTTAAATTGCCGCTTCTCCAAGAAATACCCACGAGATATTTGTGATTGTAAGGCGCCAATCTTTTTTTGAATCTCTCTATTAACTCTGGGCTAGCCCTTAGGTACTTTTTTGTTTTTTTTATATTATTAACTTCAGTCATGAATAGCTGACTTAATGAGCCGACAGGTATTTGAAAGTCGAAATCTTCGTCGGTACTTATGAGTGAATTGTGGTCAAATCGCTCCTCTCTTACCTTGCATTTAGGGAAAGAGCGTTGTATTAGTGTTATCAATCTAGCACTGCATTCAATGATCACATTGTCACAAAGAGGATAAATTTTTTCTATAAGTGATAGAAACCAAACTTCATCACCTATTCCTTGCTCCCTCCATACTAATAACTTCTTCCCATTTATATTTTCACCTTTCCATTTAGGTTTTGAAAATTTTCTATTGGGAGATCTACCAAGGTTTTTTACTGAAAACCCGTTTTCATAATACTTCCAGCCTAAATCAAGTTTACCTGTGGCTAACAATGGGAATGACATGCGATATTGATAGTCATTTTCTTCTTGAGAGCCATTATCAACAAGTTTGAGCGCTAATTTAAAATATTCGATACTTTCTTCAAAATCCCCAATTTTGTCTGCAAGAGTCGCAATATTTGAAATTGCAATTGCATTATTTGGCTCTAGTTCTAAGGATGTCTTGAAGCAAATTAAGGAATCTTGATAGCGGTGTAAAGCAATGAGGGCTGAACCCATATTGTTAAATGCTTGGGGATTTTTTGGATCAAGTGACAATGCTTGAGTTGCATAGTATATGGAGTCGTCATATTTTTGTAGCCTAGCGCTGCAAAATGTAAGATTCATCCAAGTTTCAATGTCCTCACTGTTTTTGGCAACTAACCTTTGTAAAAAGCGAATTGCAATCTCATATTGACCAAGATTGATGTAAGTTATTGCACAATTCTTAACTATTAATAAATCGTCCGTAAATCTTTCGTGTAGTAATTGAAAAATCTTAGCCGCCTTAAGAAATTCTTTTGAGGTAAAGTAGCAGGCGCCTAGGTTAATTTCAATCAAATATTGCTTAGGATGTTTAATATTTAAGTTTTTATAAATCGCAATAGCTTCGCTAAAACGCCCTTTATTTTGAAAATCTAGAGCCTTGTTATAAAAAGCTAAACTAGATTTTGGCAGAGAGCCTCTTGAATTCATGATAGCTATACTTATAAATTAAGCGGGTTGGAAATTAGGATTTAAATGCAATTTGATTAGACCTCTAATTTGGTCAACACTTAAGAAATCTGGATTGTTACCTGACTCGTAGGCAAAACCAGCAGAAACCAACCTTGCATTTAATGACTTAATGTACTCATCCCTTCGAGATTGAAGTCCAGCACCTAAAATAGCGAAATAGCTACCTAGATCGACTGTGTTGGGACTGTCGCTGCTAGTAATCATTTCTTCGTGTAATTTTTCGCCAGGTCGAATTCCAACTATTTCTTTTTTGCAGTTGGGTCCAATTGCTTCAGCTACGTCACAAATGCGATAGGAGGGAATCTTTGGGATCAAGATCTCTCCTCCAAGAGCGTTTTCTAAAGCCCAAAAAACCATTTCTACACCTTCATCTAGTGGGATGTTAAAACGAGTCATTTCCATATCTGTAATCGGTAGAACTCCTGTTTGAGCCTTCTCCATGAAAAATGGGATTACCGATCCGCGTGATCCCATCACATTACCGTAGCGAACGACAGAAAGTCGAAGGTCGCGTTCCCCTTTGAAATTGTTTGCGGCAATAAAAAGTTTGTCACTACACAATTTTGTAGCCCCGTATAAATTAATTGGAGCAGCTGCTTTGTCGGTTGATAAGGCAACTACTCTTTTAACACCTTTGTCAAGGCATGCTTCAATTACATTTTGAGCCCCCATAATGTTCGTTTTTATGAATTCAAAAGGGTTATATTCTGCTGCTGGAACTTGTTTCAGGGCTGCAGCGTGTACAACTGTATCAATGCCCTCCATTGCTCGAGATAAACGTCCAAGGTCACGTACATCTCCAATGAAGAACCGTAAAGCTGGATATTTGTCCTGAGAGAACTCTTGTTGCATCTCAAACTGCTTAAGTTCATCCCTACTAAATACAACAAGCCTTTTAATTCTTGGACAATGCTCCAATACGGACTTAACAAAGGCCTTACCAAATGAACCAGTACCTCCTGTAATTAGAATCGACTGATCACAAATATTTGCAGATTGCTTCATTTTTAAAACGTCGGAAATTTGACGCCTGATTTAAAAGATAACTGTGTTAAGCATTAATCGCGCCACCCCGGGCGCTTAAATTTGGTCTTAACAGATTTCAATAAAAAAAAGTGACTGTCCCTGCTAGATCAAGGAAAGAGTTGTTACTGAATAGTTATGAATAAATGTAAAAGCGGACCATTCAATAAGGCTTCACTATTTGGCAGAATTCTAATTATGGAAAATAAAGAAAACGCTGGCTTGAAAAATGCTTGTAAAAAAAGGAGTAAAAAAATTAACATGCATAAATTTGAATTAACTCTTTAGATGAAAAAGAAGAAAATATTATTACTGGGTAAATCTGGAATGTTGGCGCAAGCATTGATGAGAGTTGCACGACAAGAAAATTACGAAGTAATACCCATATCAAAGTCCACTGGTTTTGATTTAACTCAAGTTAAGTCCAGTCAGGAGTTTGGGGAAATATTTGACAGATTTGAAACAGATTTAGTCTTTAATGCAACAGGAATAACTAATTTATTGCATTGTGAAAAATATCCGGAACAGGCATGGATGCTACATGCTAGGTTGCCCGCATTAATTGCAAATTGGTCGAATAGATCGCAAGCACCATGGATCCACGTTTCAACTGACCACTATTTCAATAATATCGAAAATATAACTCATTCTGAGTCTGATAAATTACTCCCACAAAATGAGTATGCCGCTAGCAAATTAGCTGGGGAATATTTGGCACTTACGAGTGCCAAGGCGCTAGTCCTTAGGACAAACATAATCGGAATTCGGGGTTGGAGTGGGCAACTCAATTTTGCAGAATGGGCTATGGAGCGCTTATCAAACCCAGATTTATTTGAAGGTTTTATTGACACGTGGGCATCAAGTATTGAAGTTGGACAATTCGCACAATTAGCATTGAAAATGATTGAAACTGGGGCAACAGGGCTAATGAATTTAGGTTGTTCTGAGTCATTATCAAAAGCAGAATGGATTGAGAAAATAGCAATAAAAGCGGGGAAAAGTAGCTGTCACATGAAAAAAATAAAAACACCAACATCACCATACGACTCGTTGAAAAGAGCAAATGCTATGGGACTTGACTGTGCAAAATCTGAAAACCATTTGAGTTCATTGGGATTACGTTTACCTAACTCAGACGAAGTAGTTGATGCTTTAATTCAATCATTTAGGGGTAATGTATGACCACGTATTTCGATATTAAATTAGGAAGTAGATTTATTGGTTTAGCACATCCATCGTATTTCATTGCAGATATTGGTGCGAATCATGAAGGCGATCTTGAGAGGGCAAACGAATTAATTTACTTAGCAAAAGAAGCAGGGGCAGATTGCGCAAAATTTCAGCATTTCAAAGCGGCGCAGATAGTGAGTGATAAGGGCTTTAAAGATCTAGGTAGGCAGACAAGTCATCAGGCATCTTGGGAGAAAAGCGTATATGAAGTATACGAACAGTATGAGTTGAATCGCGAATGGAATGAGGAGCTGGCTAAAACAGCTAACAGCGTAGGCATAGATTTCATGACTACGCCTTACGATATAGACGCTGTTGATTCTGTCGGTCCATTTGTTTTAGCTTGGAAAGTCGGCTCCGGAGATATTACTTACATCCCGTTTATTGAGTATGTTGCCAGAACGAACAAGCCTATCATGATTGCAACAGGAGCTAGCTGCATCAAAGATGTTTCGCGAGCAATGAATGCAATTCGACCAATAAATAATTCTATTGTATTAATGCAGTGTAATACGAATTACACAGGATCAATTGAAAATTTTAGATACATAAATTTAAATGTATTGAAAAAATATAAAGAAAAATATCCAGATGTCATTTTGGGGTTGAGTGATCATTCTCCTGGGCACGCCACAGTTTTAGGTGCGGTTGCTCTAGGCGCGAGAGTCATAGAGAAGCATTTTACTGACAACACAAACAGAATTGGCCCCGATCATGCATTTGCAATGAACCCTATCACATGGAGGGATATGGTTCTAAGAACAAGAGAACTAGAGGCCGCACTGGGTGACGGTATCAAAAAGATTGAAGAAAATGAAATAGAAACTGCTATCTTGCAACAGCGTTGTTTACGAGCGAAGAAAAATCTTAGCGCCGGTCATGTATTGACCTCTGACGATATTGATGCATTAAGACCAGCCCCCCTTGATGCTTTTAAGCCATACCAATTGAGTCAAGTACTTGGCAAAAAAATTAAAAATGATATGAATTTAGGTGAGCCATTAATGATAAAAAATATATATAAGTAATAAGGCGAACTATGCTCCAAGGTCAACATATATCGCTTCGTGCTATTGAGGAGAAGGACCTTTCTCAACTTTTGGCATGGCGTAACGATCCTAACTTTCGAAGGTACTTCAGAGAGTACCGCGAATTAAACTTGGTACAACAAATGCAGTGGTTTGTTAATAAAGTAAATAATGATATTTCAACCAGAATGTTTTCAATAGTTGATAAGCAGAATGATTTATTAGGCGCAGCAGGCCTTTGCTATGTTGATTGGATTAACAGAACTGCTGATTTTTCCATTTATATTGGAAGAGGTGGTTTGTACATAGACGAACATTTTGCTATAGATGCTGCAAAAGTATTGATCAAATATGGATTTGAAGAACTGGGATTGAATAGAATTTGGAGTGAAATTTACTGTTTTGATTCCGCCAAAGTTAATTTTTTTAATGCTTTAGGGTTTCAGATTGATGGCAGACATCGGCAATCGCATTGGGCAGATAATAAATGGCACGACTCATTATTTTTTAGTCTTTTAGCTTCAGACCCTAAGCCTTACGGATATTAATCATGAAAATTGCAGTAATTCCCGCAAGAGGTGGTAGTAAACGAATTCCCCGCAAAAACATCAAAGAATTTGATGGGTTACCAATGATCGGATATGCAATTAATGCTGCGATACAAACAGGATTGTTTGATGAAGTGATTGTGAGTACTGATGATGTGGAAATTGCACAGGTTGCAAGGTCTTTTGGCGCAACTGTCCCTTTTACGAGACCTTTGGATTTGTCGGATGATCTAACCGTGACAGTTCCAGTAATTGGTCATGCTGTTAAGTGGATTAATGAGCAAGGTAAGAAGGTTGAAGCAGCATGTTGTATATACCCATGCGTACCATTTTTAGATGCCAAAGATCTTATTGGTGCTTATGAGCTTTATAAAGAAAAAGATGCCCAGTACGTTTATCCAGTAGTGGCGTTTCACTCATCTCCATGGCGAGCCATGACATTAACTCTGAATGAACCTATGCAATTTATTTTTCCTCAGTATGAGTTAACCCGTACCCAAGATTTACCAATTTGTTACCACGATGCAGGAATGTTTTATTGGGGTAAAGCTTCGGCATGGGTTAGTAATTTAAATATGCATAGTAATGGTCACGGCTATGTCATGGATGGAAAAAAAATTGTAGACATAGACACTGAAGATGACTGGGCTCGAGCAGAGCGAATTACTAAATATAAGTAAATTACTATTACTATTATGAGTATGAGATATAAGGTGTTGATCATCGGTTGCGGTAATATTGCTGGCGGATATGACATGTGTCAGCCAGAAGAAGCATTACCTTTATCGCATGCCAAGGCTTTTATGCGGCATGGCGGGTTCGAAATATCTGCCTGCATTGACCCAAATGTACAAAAGCGCGAAATTTTTCAAAAACGCTGGAAAGTGCAGCATGGCTTTGCCAGTTTGAATGAATTGGGCCAGCAATCAGGTTCCTTTGATGTTATCAGCATATGCTCGCCCACTCAGTTTCATGCATCAGATATTCAAGCAGCCTTAACGTTACATCCCAAACTCATTTTTTGTGAAAAACCACTCACCTTAAGTGTCGCTGAAACCAGCAGGGCAATCAATGACTGTTCCTCGCAATCGGTACTTTTGGCTATCAACTATAGCCGTCGCTGGTCGCCACAGGTTATCCGATTGAAACGAGAATTAAAGCAAGGACAGTGGGGCTCTGTTCGCTCCATTTCTGCGATTTATAACAAAGGACTTTTGAATAACGGAAGTCACATGATTGATTTATTTTTCAATTTGTTTGGTCCTGTGCTCCTGACCCATGTTGGCATGACTGTATTCGACCATTTTCAATACGACCCCAGTGTGGAAGTTTGCCTAAAAACCTTAGATGGTGTTCCAATTCAATTAAATGTTGGCCACGCGCAAGACTATGCATTATTTGAAATGCATATTGTCACTGAAAGAGGTGTTATTTCCATGGAAGATGGTGGTAGTCGTTGGCGTTTGCGCAGATCAGGCCCTAGTAAGCAATTTCCTGGATATAGCTTTTTAAATTGTGGGGATTGGATGGAACCTCATGGCACGAATGCGCTAACTGTTGCAGTGGCCAATTTACATAACGCCCTTACAAATGTTGAAGAACTGGCTTGTACGGGTATTCATGCCATGCAAGCGCAAGACATCTGCGAAAAAATTCAGTATCGGGTGATGGCAAAGATGCCAATTTCTCAATAAAGACGAGCATTAATATGAATTCAAAACTGGCACTTTTGGGCGGGGAAACTACTATCACCCAAAATTTTAAGTCCTACAACCCGATAGGAATTGAAGAGGTTCAGGCTGCTAAGGCGGTGATTGAAAGCGGCGTGTTGTCGCAGTTCATTGGCGCTTGGCATCCTGATTTTTTAGGCGGCCCAAAAGTCAAGGAGTTTGAAGCCTCTTGTGCAGATTACTTTGGAGTTAAGCACGCTATTTCAGTGAACTCGTGGACAAGCGGTTTGATTGCTGCGGTTGGAGCTATTGGTATTCAGCCTGGTGACGAAGTTATTGTGCCCCCTTGGACGATGTGCGCTAGTGCAACCGCCATCTTGCATTGGAATGCAATTCCAGTATTCGCTGATATTGACCCTAAAACTTTTTGCATTAGTCCTGCATCAATTGAGGCAAATATTACGCCTTATACCAAGGCAATCATGTCAGTTGACATTTTTGGTCAATCCGCAGACATGGATTCCATCATGGCTATTGCCAATCGGTATGGCTTGAAGGTCATCTCTGATACAGCGCAATCCCCTGGGGCGATTTACAAAGGTAAATACGCAGGAACAATATCTGATGTTGGTGGGTTTAGCCTCAACTATCACAAGCATATTCATACGGGTGAAGGGGGTATCTTGGTAACCAATGATGATCAAATAGCTCAGCGATTACAACTCATTCGCAATCACGCAGAAGCCGTTGTTGGCGGCATGGACTTTACCGACTTGACCAATATGGTGGGATATAACTTCAGACTTGGAGAAATTGAGTGTGCCATGGGTATCAGTCAACTCCTTAAATTAGAAAAATTTGTAAATCGTCGACAGCATTTAACCCATCGCTTGAACAAAGCCTTATCACATTTGCGCGGGTTGACAACTCCTTACGTTATTCCTGATTGCACTCACGTTTATTACATGTACCCCATGGTAGTAGACACAACCTTACTTGGTGTTAAACGCGAATTATTGATTAAAGCTTTGCAGGCTGAAGGATTAACTGGAATTGGTGGTGGCTATCAAAACGTGCATCAACTGCCTATGTTCCAACATAAGATTGCCTATGGCTCCAAAGGATTTCCGTGGACCTCAGATATTTGCCATCGAGATGTGAGTTATCTGAAAGGAATTTGCCCAGTGGCAGAACAACTTCATGACGAAACTTATATGGGCTTTTCTATGTGCCTGCATGACCTGAGCGACTCAGATGTGGACTTGATTGGGCAAGCATTTCATAAAGTTTGGCAAAACCTATCAGTGCTTCAAACTCTGGCGAAAAATTGATCTTTTTTTAAATTATCCTAGAAAAATAGATATACCAATGCTAGTAATAATTAATCCGTCGATTTTTATAAGAGACAGATTTTTAACCCATAATTTCAGTATGGTCAATCGATAAATTGGAAAGTTACGAACAAACTCGATGATTAGTAGCTATAAACCTGCACACTGGATGCCGTTAACCTTAACATCTCCCGTTTCATTAGTATGTCATGATGCAGGGGCCGCTAATTTAATTTTTGCTTGGCTTAGTGATTGGGCAAAAACTGGTCTTCTACAACAATTTGAATTTAATATTATGTTGCAAGGCCCTGCAGAAAAAATTTGGCACCTTAATCCAGTTTCGTTGCATAAGAAGCAGTTCCACAAAGAACTTCGAAGTACTTTAAGAGGCAGTAAAAGCCTACTCACTGGGACTGGTTGGGCCAGTACTTTGGAGCATGATGCTAGACGATTAGCTGCTTCATTAGATATTACATCTATCGCAGTGATAGATCACTGGGTTAACTATTCTCAACGTTTTGAGCGGAATGGTGTTGTGTCCATGCCAAACCAGATTTGGGTGTCAGATAGCTATGCGGCTTCAATGGCAACCAGTATATTCAATGATATTACAGTTATTCAATTACAGAATATATATTTGAAGAACTTAGTTAATGACATCTCATCAGTTTCTAAAGGTAATAAGAACTTGCTATACGTTCTTGAACCAATTCGCAATGAGTGGGGCAGAGATAGTCCAGGGGAATTTCAGTGCTTAGATTTCTTTGCTAAAAATATTAGTCACTTTATAGAAGAAGAGTCAATTCGCTTTTTACTTCGGCCGCACCCATCTGACTATCCTGGAAAATACGATGCATGGATGAAGAACAACGCGTACCTTAATCCTGAGTTAGATAAGAACTGCAGTTTGAGTGAGGCTATATCAAATGCACGTTGGGTAGCTGGAGCAGAAACCTTTGCAATGGTTGTTGCTGTAAGTGCAGGGCGAAAGACGTTTTCTACACTACCGCCTTGGGCTGAAAAATGCCGTTTACCCCATCCGGAGATTATTCATTTAAGAGATTACGTTTAAGTTTGCCTGTTTTCTTTAAAAAAGCTAACGAACTCTTATCAACCTCCACCCGTTATCAATCTTTCTAAAAGTAAACCTCCACCCAAGATTACGAGTTTTCAAAAAGTAATAAGAAAGCACGCGCATGCTTTGCGCTTCTTTGTGCTCAGCAAAGAAAAGGCTATCGCCAATTTGCAATGTGTTTAAGACCGCAACTCGACTGTCTGGTTGCAGCCTGGTTAGATCAAATCTTTCAACGAGCATCCATACACTCCTACTTAGTCGGAGTGATCGGTGCAGCCGCTTATAACTTTAGAGTCAAAACAATATTTCTTTTTAAATACCCTAAAGGTTTCAGAATACCTGTCGATAACAGATATGCGCAACCTTTAATCAATTAATAAATTGCTGTAAAAGAGTTTTGACTAAATCTTTATTCATCTGCGTTGACTGCGCCAACATCGCACTAGCGCTACTTTGACGAATTTGGGCGGCAGCCAAATTCGCGGTTTCTGCGGCAATGTCTGCGTTGGTGAGTGCCGCATAGGTGATGTTGTTGGCGGTTGAAATGCCGGTGTTGTAGCTAGATTGGCTAGCCATAACGTTTTGCGTTGCGCCAACAGCTGTTTGATAGCCAGATATTGTGGTGATGGCTTTGTCTATCTGAGTAATGGCCAAGTTGGCATTTGCTGCAGAAGAAATGCTTTGTGTACTCAGGCGAGAACCAACATCTCCTAAATTGCTAGTTGCCGTGTTGTACAAATTAACCGTTATGGTATTGCCCACGTCAACGCCAGCTTGAACGCTAACGGTGCCTGCTGCACCAGCTAAGCCAGATGTGCTGTTCAATAAAGAAATGCCATTCCATTTAGCCAAAGAGGACAGGTTGTCCATCTGCGTCATATAAGTGGAGAAACTGGTTTGGTTGGTGGCTTGTGTGTCTGCAGAGGCGGTAACTGAAGAGACAGCCAAGGCGCGCATCTTGGATAGCAGGTCTGTAACCGAGGTAAGCGTGCTATTCATAGACTGAAGCATGCCGTTTGCACTGGTGATGTTGTCATTAGCCTTAGACCAAGAGGCAATTTTTGATTTGATTGAGTTAATCATGATCATGGAGCCAGGATCATCTGCAGCTGAGTTAACCCGCAAAGAAGAGCCAATCCGTTCACTAGCGCGTGCTGCTTGTTGGGTGGCTAAATTGATAGCGTTGGCCGCAACCAAGGCTTGGACGTTTGTATTGACTTGCATATCTAGTTCCTTCAAGTAGGTAGATGTTTATCAGTGCGCCTAGAAAAAGGCGCATGAATGCAAGCTTACGCAGTCGAAACCCGAACTCGGAAAACTTTAGCGAGTTTTACAGTATTTACACTTTTTTACATGGAAGGCTACTCGCTCAAGAAAGTTTTGAATGCAACTTAAATTTTTATGAATTCTTTAGTACAAAATTTTTGTTCTTAAAATTTAATATATTGACAGGGCTATCGTCTTGCGATACTATCCATAATGACAATCCAGTCTTTTAAATGCTCCGACACTCAGGCTCTTTTTGACGGAAATCGAGTCGCACGTTTTCGCAACATTGAGACAGTTGCCATGCGGAAACTTGCGATGCTGAACCGAATTGTTCGGGTAGATGAGTTGAAAATTCCACCTAACAACAGACTTGAAGCACTCAAAGGTAGTCGGCGAGGGCAGTGGAGTATTCGAATCAACGACCAGTGGCGAGTTTGTTTTTGCTTCGAGAATGCAAGGGCATTAAACGTTGAAATAGTTGACTATCATTAAAAGGTAACAAATATGCGCAAAGTACCTTATCCAAAACCAGGCGAAATTTTGCTTGAGGAATTTCTTAAGCCCATGGGCATTTCAGCCTACCGATTGGCAAAAGATATCGGTGTGACGCAAATGCGAATCAGCGAAATTCTTTCTGGCAAACGTGCCATCACGGTAGACACAGGGTTACGCCTATCTCGTTATTTCAGTCTAAATGATGGCTTTTGGACTGGGTTACAACTAGATCATGACGCTGCGCAAGCTAAGAAATCTCTTGCGAAGGTTTTGTCAAATATCAAGCCTTTAGAAATTGCTTAAAGCGCTAACTTAGCAGACACCAACCGATTAATGCTCACACCTTGTTCGGCGGCTTTGGTTGCAAGGATTCGGTGAGCTTACCTGCCCCCATTTGCCACCCCACCACTTGGCAGTTTTCGCGCTCATAGCTTGTCGCACCCCCATAAATGATCTGGGTTTGTCGTTTGCTGACACCAGCGATGGACTGCCACTTGTTGAGTCCTTTGATCCAGTCCGGCGCAAAAGTACTACCTGATTTGATTTCGATCGCTTGAAGCCCATCGGAGGTCTCGAACACCACGTCCACCTCGTTGCCGGTGCTATCCCGCCAAAAATACAAGTCGGACGCTTCGCCCTGATTGAACCTGTGCTTGACCAGTTCACTCACGACAAATGTTTCAAACAACGCGCCTCTTGATGCATGGGTGTCCAAGGTGTTGGTATCCCGTATGCCTAGAAGCCACGCCATCAAGCCCACATCTAAAAAGTAAAGCTTTGGACTTTTGACCAATCGTTTGCCAAAATTTTCATGATGCGGTTGCAGGCGCATGACCAAGTAGCTGGCCTCCAAAACAGACAGCCACTCGCGTGCTGTGGTAGCGGATAAACCGCAGTCAGCCCCCAGTGCTGTGAGGTTTAACAACTGGCCCGATCTGGCTGCACACATCTTGACGAAGCGTTGAAACTGCGACAAGTCGCGTATGGCGATGAGTTGTCGGACATCTCGTTCAATGTATGTGGCGATGTAGTTGCCAAACCAATCTTGAGGGCTGATGTCACGGTCATACAGGCTTGGGTAGCCGCCCTGCAACAAAACTGTGTTGAGTTCGCTGGGCAGTTTTCCAGATGCGCTCAATTCATTGACTGAGAGCGGTAGCAGCTCGACGCGTCCGACACGCCCAGCCAACGATTGGGTAATACCCGCGATCAATTCAAACTGAGAGGAGCCGGTCAGCACAAAGTCACCCATGACGGCACGTTCATCGACCAGAGTTTGTAGCCACGACAGCAAAGCAGGGCAACGTTGTACTTCGTCCAAGATCGCGCCATTATCAAAACGTGCCAAAAATCGACGCGGGTCGCTATTTGCAAATTCCAATTCTTCTGGGTTTTCCAACGAAACATAGGTTTTGCTTGGAAAGACATGCCTTGCCAATGTCGTTTTTCCAGATTGGCGTGGCCCTGTGATGGCCACGATTGGAAAACCTTTTGCAAGGCGTTGAAGCGTTGTGGTGGCTTGACGAGGAATCATTTTTGCAAATCCAAGTTTAAAGTTCGGATTTGCAAATAATAACCTATGGGATGCGTTTTTCAGCCTAGGCCTTCACCAGATAGGGCTTTGTAGAGACTTTCACGCCCAAGTCCCGTAGGTTCAAGTGATATTGGAAGCGAAAAGAGAATGATTTAAATACGCTGCTGTAACCGCTGCAAATTTTTCCAGATCAAAGCTTTCGGCGTCTCTATATCCATAGCCAAAATACATCTATCAAGCCAATCATTGCGCGTGGTGAGCTTTTCAATGGCCTTGTCTAGATCGCGAACGATGGCATTGCCATAAGCGAGTTCCGCCTTAGAAATGGCGGCGTTCAATAGCTCTATAGGAGGCGACATCATGGCCAAATCGATGACATCACGACTAAAAACCGAGGCATCAGCCCATCGATCAGCATTCGCTAAAAGTTTGCTAGTGGCCATATCTAAACGATTCAAAGTAGAAATGCCGCAGAGCTGATCTGACTTGCCTGGTACTTCTAGTGATATTCGTCCTTCAAGAATAATTTCAAATTTAATTGGATGGTTATCAACCAATAAAGTTGTCCGCAGTCCATACTGATCAGCACGAATCTCTTTTTGCTGCTTCAAGGCAATAGCTTCTGACTTGCGGATGGCATTGATACCTTCTGGTCCTGTGAGAAGTTGCCTTAGGTTTCTATAGCTACCTAAATCAGATACCAAGAAATCTATATCTACAGATTGTCTGAACTCGCCATATATAAGCGTTATCGCCGTCCCACCACCAAAGTAACAATGGTTTTCAAAAAGAAGCTGGTTGTTCAGTGCCTCTAAAACAATGGCAATGCGCTGGTGGTGCTGTCTTTTAAACATCTATAACTCTCCAGCAGCATCTGCACGCTTTAGGGCATCGATCAAAGCTTTTTCATGATCTGCCAAGATCGTTTGATCCAAGTGGCGCCAATTACGATCGTAAATTCCAAAAGCTTCAATAGGTGTGAGCGCGTCTAGGCCATGGATATGCCAGGACAGTTGTTTTAACTGTGGATAGTCAGCTAGCCTGATGTCAGAAGGAATGATTGAGTTCTCAGATGCATTAGGTGATTCATCATCAGAACCCGCTTTTGTCTTGGCTTGAATTTGTAAACCCAAAGCGTCCAAGACTGTGAAATAAGCCCCCATAGTGACTGATGGCTCGCCTTTTTCTATGCGGTGCAAAGTGACCCGTGAGATGTGAGCGCACTCAGCAGTTGTTGCTGCGCTTACGTGCAAGCTTTTCCGATGCGCGCGGATAGACCGGCCAAGGGTTTGGAGCTTTTCTGAGACTGCAGGGCTTGTATGGGTAAGTTTGGCTGGCATATGTTTCTCATTATATGCTAAATATCTCAAAACATACAAATTAATGCCATCTGCCTATAAACAAAAAGCAGAACTTACGATCTATAAAGCGCAAGAAAAAAACTATAAAAAGGAAATTAATCTATAGCCTTAATCACCGCATTTGTAATTTCAATATCAGAAATCCGATCTTTACAAGGCGGTGAGTATGGGTCACCCATCGAGCAAATAACGCCGGTTATGGGCGGTGGCAGCCTAGATTGACATCCATAACAAGGCAGGTCGGGCGCAATTGGAAAGAACTTGGCGTCTTCTTTCCTACCAAGAGGTTCACGAAATTTGTGGTGTGCACTTGTAAAAACGGAAACGATGGGTGTTTGGGTGCTGGCTGCTACATGCAAGGTTCCAGAGTCAATGCCTACATAACATTTTGCGTTTTCTATCAAGACTTTTAACTCTGTCAGGCTCAATTTGCTCAGGCAGTTGATCAATTTAGGACTATGGTCGAAAGATATTTCATGCGCAGAGCCAACTTGGACAATGTGCAAATCAGTGGTTTCTAGCAAGCCATCAACGATTGCCAGCCAAGTGGCTTCCGGCAAATTCCTACTGGGCCACGTATCGCGACGCATATGGATAACCAAATAATCTTTAGCAATTGTGAGATTGATAAATTGCAAGATATTGTTGGTATCGGTTTGGCTAGGAAAAATGCCAATCTGTTTGTCTAAAATTTTTTCAATCGACCCATGTGAATATTTTGCATATGCATCGAGTATGTGCATATCAGGATGGCTCTCGTAAGCAAGATCAAGGTTGATCGTCTTATGGTAATTTTTGCGATTCTCTAGATACTGAGCAGGAGAAATGATTTCAGTTACATAGGGATTATTGACAAATGCCTCGGGCTTCATCGTCAGAACGTCGATTTCGCAATCTCCTGCATGGTCTACATAAATTTGTTTCAGTATGGGTGTTATGAGCAGAACATCGCCTAAGGCTAATTGACGAATAAGCAATATCTTTGGTTTGAAACTCATATAGGAAAGTTCCATTTATTTGCGATAGAAGGGTAGAAATCTTTGGTACTTGCAAGTTCAGACAAGGCTTTTATCTTGGCCTTGTAATCGCTGTTTGAATTCGCTATCAGTTCCACAGACCTATTTGTGGCTTGCAGTATCGATCCCCCCATCCTAGACACCAATGTCCTCCCACTCATAGTCACAATCGGCACGCCAGCCTGCACCACATCATTGGTAGTAGACCCACAGTTATAGGGAAACGTGTCTAAAAACACATCCGCCAACCGCAACTTGGCCTTGTATTCAATATGCGTAGTTCGTGGCGTAAATTGAATGCGGTTCAAGTCTGCATTGGCGGCAACTGCATGCGCTTTAAGGTTGGCCTTAGTGGTGGGGTTGTCGTCAATGATCCACAACACCGAACGGGGTATTTCTTTTAGTAAGTCCATCCAAGTAGCAAACATCTCAGGCGTAATTTTGTAAACATTACCAAATGCAGCCATTACAAAAGCCTCTTCGCTCAAGCTGAATTCGCTACGCAATGCCTCACGAATCGGTGTCTCATCACGCGTCAAGGGAATAAAACTGCCCTCAACATACAAAGGCTTTTCAGTGAAGTACTGGGCAAGTCCTTGTGGAAATGCATATTTATCTGCAATCACAAAATCAAACCAAGGCATCCCAGTAGTCCCAATAAATCCAAGATAAGTCCCTTGCCTGGGCGCTGGATGCAAAGCAAAAATACCTGGTCTTGCTCCAGAGCTCAAGCCATGTAGGTCTATCAAAACATCAATTTCATCTTCCAAGACCTGTTCGGCAACTTGCCTATCGGTCAAAGTATGAATAGACCGTAAATGGTCAAACGCATTTTTAAGCCGCGCTCTATGCGCAGTTCCGTCCTCGGGGC
>Ga0209191_1001029_pt1 | contig 19218 bp, 36 predicted proteins | sample S_130626_EF_Meta_FD_187320 | JGI IMG/M metagenome (GOLD analysis project Ga0209191, IMG submission 187320) | Freshwater microbial communities from Lake Simoncouche, Canada to study carbon cycling - S_130626_EF_MetaG (SPAdes) (version 2) | ecosystem: Environmental > Aquatic > Freshwater > Lake ...
CCACGCCCACGCTATGACGTAGTCTGGGCTGGCGTTGGCTAGGTCTTTCTTGACCGCCGGGTCTGCCAGCAATTCAACGAGGTCGGTCATGGGCCGAACTGGGCGAAGGCTCTATCCCGGCGGCGCTTGTCACGTTCACTGGCATATGTGTCTTCCAGCCACTCTCGGTTCACTAGAGCCAGCCCGCGATTCAACACATAGCTGTCAATGACATCCCACTTGCTGACCGACCAAATGATGCGGGGCTTCATGTGCAGGCGCAGGCGGAAACGGTATGCGGTGCCCTCATGCCGGTGAAAGTTGTACCACGCCCACCAGACGACAAAGCCACCCGGTGCCTTGCGGTAGTTCAGGCCCAGCCTCATGCTGTTGCCCTCGGGGATGTGGTGAATCATTCCGTGTTGGCGACTTGGCGCTTGAGTTCTGCGTGCTTCAGGAGTTCGGCCAGACTGTTCTCGGCCTCGGTCTTCACCTCAATCTTCAGGGGGTTCTTGGGGTCGCCACCCACCTGCATCTTGGTGCCGTACTTGGCAGGTGACCAGCAGGCCAGCAACTTTAGTCGGGTCTCGATACGGTTGCGCTGCCAAGCGATGTAGGCGCTGCTCAGGTCGATGCGGATGATTTCGCCAGTCTTGGCGTCAATGATGGGGTTTAACTCTGGCCGCTCGTCAGCAATGACCAGCGTCTCCTCCGCCATCGCCTCGTGACCAGCCTCGCGTGCGTGCGCGACCCGTGCGGAAAGGTCTTCGTCTTTTGCCAACCAATCGTAAACCGTGCGCCACTCAGGCATATGCTCATCCCTGCATATCTTGCGTAGTGGCTCCCCTGTGCTAAGGCGTTGGGCAATCTCTTCTGCTATGGCTGGGGTGTACTTGGATGGCCTGCCTGTCTTCTTGACGGCTATGGGAGCTTCTGGGGGTGTGGTGGTAGCTACCCCTTGTGTTGGGGCTGTTTTGGTCTTGGCGGGCCGTTTGGGCGGCTTGGCGGTAGTTTCTGGCATGGTGAATCCTTATTCCTATTCGGCCAGTGTAACTGGTTGCGGGGGCTGGACTCGCACCAGCGGTCTTCTGGTTATGAGCCAGACGGATTACTGCTTTCCTACCCCGCGACAAAAGTTGTTGGTGGCTACTCTCCGATTTCTTCAAGGGGCGGCGCTAGTCTAGCCCTCGGTACCCATAGCGGGGTAATCAGTTTCACCAACACGGCTGGAGGCTGGCCTTGTACAAGCGGCTCCGTCTATCACGGCAACATGCCGAAACCAACCCCCATGCGTGTAGGTTGTTGGTACTTGTTATGCCGCAGGGCCATTGATACCATCACAAGTTGCGACATTCACTTTCCCAACACGGCTGGGTACTGGCTATCTAGCCCGCCTCATTCAAAAGTAGCCTAGGACTTCTGACTATCAGTTGGCGGGCCTACTAAGTCTTGCGGACTCAGGCTCCAATACCCATGCGTGATGGTGTTGGCACAGGGAGCTTCAGTAAAGATGTTTCGTGACAGAAAGCAGCCCGTCCGATTACTGTGCGCCAACGCTTGTATTCTAACATAAAGTTAGCCCCTTGCGGGGGCCAGTCGGTCAAATCGCAGTGGGTAAGGTGCCCACTACTTTGACTGACGCGGTTAAGAGGGGAGATTCAAAAAAAACCCTCGGTGCCCACTCACGCCTTACAGCAAACTGACTAAGCCAAGGATGATGGCAGTGATACCAAGAACAAAAAACACAAAGATGACAAACCCAAAGATGGTGTACAAGATGTCGAAAAGGTACTCGTAGTCATCTTCATCGTCGTTCATTCGGTGCCTCTTGCTCTGATTGCAGCGGCGCATTCATTTGCATCACCCTGAAATTCAGCCACCTCGTAACATTCCCTGATGCACTCTTCGCGCTCATGTGCGGCTACCAAGGCGGCAAAGCGTGTAAGTTCTTCAACCCAATATCCATGCTCAATCCGAATGCCATCATTGTTTGACTCTGTCAACCCGGATTTTTTTGCAAGCTCTTTGATGTTCATTCCGCATCCCTCCATGTCCAGCCCAGCAGCTTGGTGGTGAACCAGCGTTGTATCCATGATGGCTTGTAGAGCATCGTGAACCGAATGTCCGCAGGGCCTTCTGCGTACAGTATCCAATAGCCCACGGGCTTGGGTGGCGCTGAAATTTTGTAGGTGTTCATTTCGCCCTCGCTTTCAGCATTGCGTCTGCATATTCGTATGCAAATGTTGCCGCGTCTTCAGCAAAATAATCTTGCGCTGCATTCTGCATAAACAACCCTGCAAAGTGGTCACGCAGGGTCATGTCGCGGGCATAGCCGCCTGTTCGTTCCATCCATGTTGGGTCGACGGGTGTGGTGTCTTCTTTCATGCTTGCTCCTCAATTGCTGCGGCCAACTTGGCCCGGTTTTGCTCATAGATGGTGTCGAACACAATCAACGCACCCGCTCTGCTGATGGTGCCGTCTGCCATCCTTGTGATGATTGCGGCCAAGTACGCTGGCGGCATCAGGGCGCTCATAACCTGCCACTTTTGGTCTTCGGTCATGCTTGCTCCACACGCTCGTAGGTCATCTCAAAGATGTCAGGCTTGCAAGGGTAGTGTTCGCCCTTCACGCCAGTGATGATGTAGTAGCCCGGAGGAACAAACAATTCTCCTTCAGGCGTTCTGATGGTTGGGACGGAGTTGTGGTTATAAATCACAGCAGGGTGGTCTCCCATCTTGAACCACTGAGTGGCCTCAACGACCACTGGCTTTTTGCGGTATTTCATTTGCACTCCTTGGTGAACAGCGCCCGCACGGTGAAGCACTCAGGGACGTACTGGTAATAGTAGTAAGCGTACCCGGCCACCATCAGGGTCGCCACGAAGCCTATTGCAGTGCAGGCAAGGGCACAGAGGGTGAAGACGGCTCTCATTCTTTCTCCATCGTCTCGTTGATAGCTTGCAGCACCTCGTAGATGCGCTCGACCTCTTCGGCCATGAGTCGCCAGCGTGGCACAGATTGACCGACAATGGTGTAGTCGTTCTTGTTGCTGAACTGCATAACCTCGTCATCAGGTCGCAGCCCCCTAATCTCGCAGAGCTTGTAGGCGGCTTTCTTGCGGTCAAACGGAGTCATCCGCCTACCCCAATCTGGCCCGTCATGCTCAGGTAGTTGTTTTGGCGCTGGACTTGCAGCCACTCGATGCGGCGGGCTTCCGCCTCCTGCTCTTCCCAACGCTTGGCACCCTGCTCAATGAGGCGCTGGGCGTCTTGGGCTACTTGCTTGTCAAATTCTGCTTGTGTCATGGTCTTTTCCTTAGTTGGCGGGGGACTAAGCCCCCTGTTGGTTTAGAAGCTGGGGTCAACGTAGTGGTCGCGCTTGCCCAAAATAAGGCCACCGTTGGATTTCTGGAATCGCCCCGTGTCTTTGTTGATGTAGCCGCGAACCCATGCGCCCGTCTTACGGTCACTACGGTACAGGTCGGCATAGCCATCGGCGTTAGGCACTGTGGCGAATTCTGCGCTGCCGTCGTGGGTGCTGCCGCTCACCACCATGATAGTGTCTTCGACAACGCTGATTTGGTACGCCCAGACCTTGCTGGTCAGTTCGGTAACCTCGGTCACGGTAGCCGCGTGGCGGTCAGTCCACGACAGGGTTGTTGCGGCCATGCCAACCACCGGGGCTGGTGCGCCTACGGTCATGCGGCTGTACAGGTGGTTCACGAGGCTGTTGGTTTGTGTTCCGAGGTTCATGGTGTTTTCCTTAGTTGCCTGCGTATTGCAGTGAGGTTATTGTAACAAGAAATTAGACCTTTTGGGCGTTTTGTAAAAAAAATTCTAGGTAGTTTCCCTAGTGCTTGAGGTAGTCCAGCAAACGCTCTAGGATGTCCGTGTGCTGGTCGTAAGGGGGTAGGCTCATCTGCTGCTCAAAGGCGTGCAGGATGAACCCTACGCCCGCCTCAAAGCCCTGCTCGTACTCAGTGGGCGGCGGGGATGCCTCAGTGGGTGCCTTGCAGTTCCGGTGGGCGGCACCAAACATATCTATGTGCGCCAACAGCTTGTTGATGGGCACGGGCATCTTGGGCGGTGACTGGGTAGCACCGCAGTGCTGGCACTCGTACTGGCCCGTCTCGACGTTGATAACGATGTGGTCGTTCATGTGTAATCCCTCAGTTTGTAGCCAAGCGAGGCCATTTGTTCAATAATTTCATTAAGACTTTTACGCCCTAAATGTGGGGTTCTTAACAACTTTCCTTCAGTGCAACTTTGCAATTGCTGTAGCGTAAAAACGCCCTCGGCCTTCAAGCACCGCACCGTCCTAGCTGTAAGATTTAATTCTTCAATGCTGCGCTGCACAACGTCTTCAGCCAGCGCCCATTGATGCAATATTTTTTGTCGGCGCTCAACCATTTGCTCGGCAATAATAAATGCTTCCCCAGCCAAGTTGTATGCGTTCATTAACCCACTGGCCCGAGAAACAAGCGCCTTCATAGCCTCCATTGCAAAAAAATCAAGCAACTCTTCATTGGTTTTTTGTGTCATGCTGTGTACTCCAATGCTTGCAGGTTGCTGATGCGGGCGTTGATTTCGGTGATGGTTTTTTGAAAGTCGGCCATCACTTTTTGCTTGTGCTTTTCCAGCGCGGCAATTTGCTGTGGACGTGGGTCATAGTCTTCGGGAACATCAACCTCAACTTCGCGTGGGCCAATGTAGGTTCTGCCATCAGAGTCGCCCAGACTGACGGCAAAAAGCTCAAACGTCCCCTTCTCGTCAAAGTCATATTTTCTGTAGTGCAAGTGCGCGGTGATAGTGGTTTTCATGATGAGTTCTTTCTGGGGGACAAAGCCCCCGTGGTTGGTTAGTTCTGCGAGAAATCGTATTCGAGGCGTTCGGAAAAAGATGAGGTGTCCATGTTTTCGTTCATCTCTTCTTTAATCCAACGCGCCACCCATTGCTGGGCGGTAAGGCCGTTATGGCCTGACCCTTCGCTTTGATTTGCGTCAGCGGCTATTTCAGCGGCTTCCACCTGAGTCAGGTTGATGTCATGACGCTTGTAGATTTGCTGGGTTTCGATTGCTGTAATCATGATGGTTCTTTCTGGGGCCGAAGCCCCGTTGGTTGATTATTTATTGGGAGTGACGCGAATGTCTGCGCGACCAGCTTTACGGTAGGTCTTGAGAATCTCTTCGGTGATGCCGTAAGCTGCGCACAGCTTGGCGTAATCAACGGTGCCAGCCACGGGAATCAATTGAACGGTGACGCTGTGCATTTCGCCTTGGAAAGGGATTGCAACGCCTTTGGCGTCCTTGGCAGACTCACCGTACTTGTTGGCAATGGCGTCCTTCATTTCCTTGACTTGCAAGGCCAGTGCTTTGGCTTGCTGGTCAAGAACGTACAGTGCGTCAATGTCGCTGGTCAGGGATGCAACGACTGCGGAGATTTCGGTTTGAGAGACTTGCATGGTGTTTTCCTTAGTTGCCTGCCTTGCACTATTGCTTGGTCAGTGCCTGTAGTGTAACTGCAAATTACACTAAAAACCATCTCTCTCAAAAATATTTCACAATTTTTTCTATCGAATCCTCAAACCGATTAGTTTTTTTAATTCTGCTCTGGTGTCCTCCAGAAGCTCCGCCTCTCCGTAGCCGTAATGCTTAGGGAATCCCTTCGTGCCCAGCCCGTGGACGCCCGTCTTGCCCCGGTGATGCTCAGGGCACAGGGGTATCACATCCATGTGGCTGGCGCGTCTCCCAGCCCCCGTCCCGGCCCTTGGGTGGTGGAGTTCTGCCGGGGTGCCCTCGTAGCCCATCCTGCGGCATACGGCGCAGCCAAGCTCCGCTACCAGCGACATATGGCGTTGTTCGTCCTTAGTGGTCATTTCTTCCTCGTTGGGCGGGGGCAGTTTTCCGGGACGCTCACAACGCACCAGATGGCCTCTGGCGGGCGTTGGTGAGCGCCCAGTATCCACCTGTCAATATAGGCGTCCGCCATCTTCTTGAGGCACGTTCGGGTAACCCGCATGTCAACGCCCGTTCTCAGGCAGATGTCGGACACGCTCAAGCCATCAGAGTGTTCCAGCAGCAGCGCACGGATTGTGGGTGATTTAGGTTTGCGGTACTCATTCATTGCCTTAAACAATCGTGGTTCTGCGGTTCGTTGACTTCGGAAAGAACACCAACGAGAAGACGGGGAAGTCCATCGGCTCGTCTGGTGTCACCGTCTCACCGTTGATAAGTACAGCACCTTGGGCCATGTGCCTGCGCAACTCCCCATTGCTCATAGGGGTGCAAGGCCGCTCGGCGGACATTGGTATAGCTGGCCGTAGGTTATTCAAGTATTGCATTACGTTCATATCTTGCTCCATACCCAAATGCCCAAAATTACAAGCAATACCCAATACTGAGTTTCAGTCATGCTTTCTTCTCCAAAACGATGCTTTCAAGCAACTCCATTGCGCTGCCAACATCTTCCAATAAATAGTCGGGGAGCCTTCTGTCGGGTTGGCTAAATGCCCACGATTCCATTGCGCTCAACAACTTGAGGATGCGCAGTGCTTCTGCTTTAGTCATGTGTTCTTCTCCTTGAGGATTCTGTTAGCCCACATTGCTACCACTTTGTCGCTTGCATTCATGCCTTTGCAGTCTTCATCCGTCAGCCCTACCCACGGGCGCTGTGGTGGGGGAGTACGTTTGTTCATCATGTGCGTCAGCAACGGGCTATGCCTCCCGTTTGATTGCACGCTATGCACAGGCTCCTGCGCTGGCTGTGGTGCATTGCATATTTCGCATTGCTCTCCACGCAACCATCCATGACCACACCGCCAATTGTTTTTGCGCCATTCATCTTCGTTCCACGGCTGCGCTGCGCCGCAATCACACTCACCCGCAGGATAAGCTGGCCCGTTATGCACCGCACAATCAGACCAATGCACAGATTCCGAAACCATTTGGCGTTTTGAATTAAATCCGGTCATAGCATTCCATTCTTTAGTGTGATGCAAGTGCCCTCAAGCTGAGTGACCATTTGGTTGCCCTTGAGCGCCATCTTGCGCAGGTTGTCTTTCTGCTCATCCACGCTGGCACGGCACTCAGCCTCGCGGGTGAAATACTTCATGGCCTGCATGAACTCGCAGTGGCTGTTCATACACACAAACAGCACGGGGATGTAGATGACTTGAATCATAGGTACTTGTTCGCGCAGATTACGTCGATGACAACCTCGGTGTAGCGGCCATTGACCAGCTTGCGGGCGTAGATGATGCGTGGTCGAAAGTCAGCGCCACGGCACTCGTGCATGGCCTCAATCTGCTCACCACGGGTCAGTGGATGAACGTCTCGCTCCACAACCAAGCTCTGCCCCATTGGCTGCGATGCACAACCCACCAGCACCAGTGGTGCCAAAACAAACAGCTTTTTCATAGTGTTGCCTTTCCTTCTGCGCGGTCATTCGCGCATTGTGTTCGCCATATTTCCACTCGGGCTTGTGCGCCAATCAAGTCCCAGCGGAGCTTCTCTTCAACTTCCACAGCTTCCCTTAACCCGTCCAGTAGCTGCGTGTACTCGGGGTGCGCGTAGGCGTCCCGCTCTTGCGCCGCAATCACCTTCTCGCCACTGCGTTTCATCAGGATGGCCTTCAGGCTCTTGCGGTACTCTTCTATGTAGGTGCGCTCTGCTCGTGCTTTGGCAAAGCGCTTGCCGTGTACGAGGATGTAGTCCACCGCCTCATGTGGGTCAACTTCTCTCATTCCATCTCCTCGATAGTTATTTTCAACATGCCACCAATGTCGGGTGCCCAGTAGATGCGCAGGTCGTGTATCTGCGAGTCATCCTCGTACACCCCGGCATGGGCCAGAGAGTCCAGCGTGGCCTTCAGAAGGTTGTCCAAGTCGCGCCTGCGGTTGTCCGGGCGGTAAGCCTCCACCGTAAGGTTCAAAGGCCCGTCAAAGTGCTTCTGGGCGCGTTGGATGAGCATCTGGTCGGCCACAGCCTTGCGGTAGGAGCGTCCCTCGGCAGAGATGAGCATCCGCCCGTTGACGGTGCGCCAGTAGCTGTTGACCGATGGAGGCCACGGCAGCGTTACATGTAATGGCATCACTGGCGCTGCTCCGGTATGCGGTTGCGGATGGCGTCACCAAGCTCTTCGATGTTCACGCACTCGTCGGCCATTTTTGCGCAGGCTTCGCGTTCGAGCATGATTGCCATCATGGTGGCCTGCATGGCGTAGGCCATGATTTCCTTCTTCACATCCTCAAGCGCTTCGTTGAACTCCTGCTGGGTGAACAGGGTCTGCCCCTGACTGAACACGTTTTTCCTGAACGGATTTTCTTGCATTGAATTGCTCCTGCTTCATTTGTTTTACCAACTCGTCAACGGCTGGCTTGCCCCTTGACTTCTCCATTCTTTCCTTCAAGTCGTACCACCAAGCCTGCGTTTGGAGGAGACCAATCTCGCTCACCTTTTTGTTAAATCTTGCTATCCATTCGCGGGCTTCGCACTCCTTCATGTGCTGGATGACAGCCGGGTCTTGCTGTATCCGCACATGGTCTTTCTCCACCCAGATGGAGGTTGACTTCTTAGCGCGGGGCTTTCTCACGCACGCACCTTCGCAATCAACTCAGCAATGCGCCGCTTGTTCTTCGCCATCTGCTCGGCGGTGAGTTTGTTCTCCAGCCGCAGGGGAGATGGCTCGACATAGGAGCGGCGCAACAGGGACAAGAACTGCGGCAGGGTCGGTGGCTCCTCGGGCAACTGCTCCAACGCACGCTTGATGGTCTCCGCGCTGGTGCCAGCCATCTTTTCGCTCCAATGATTCATGGCGTTGACCACGCCAGCGTCCGTACCGTCGGCCAGCGTCTGACCCGTCTTCCACATGTTCAGGAAGCGAGTCCCGTAATGGCCCTGCATCGTGGCAAAGACCCTCTGAATCCAGCCTTCAGGTAAGCGCTGCATATGCACCTCGCTCGTCTCCGAAGATGGCCCGTGCTGCGCTCAATTGCGCTGGCTGGTACTTGGTCTGGTCATTGTTCATCCATTCGGCTTTGAAGCCTGTCCAGCCACGTTGGCAGCATGTCTCAAGGGCTTCCTGTAGGCTGATGCCAGCCTTCTTTGCCTCACGCTCAATACCGCTCAAGGCAGTCTGGGACATAGGGCTTTTCTTTGCAATGCGCAGCTTGACAAAATCACGCCACACCTCGTATGAGACGCCGTCAGGCGTTGTATTCTTTGGTTCATTTACAGGTTGTACTTCCTGTTTTGTAGCCAGCTTCTGGCCCACCCCCCGGTCAACTTCTGACCTACCCTCCGTCAGATTCTGACCCACCCCGTTGAGGTGGTACTGGTTGGGTAGGGACACGCCCTCCATTGTCTTGTGGATGATGGTCAAGTAGCCAGCACCTTGTAGGTCGAGGAGATGGCCCTTCAAGGTTGAGACGCCCATCGCGCATTCTTTGGCTAGGAGCTTGTGCGAGGGGTTGCACTGGCCTGTGTGGCCGTTGGAGTGGTTTGCCAGCATCAGCAGCACCAGTTTCTGTCCTGCGCTGGTGCAGGGCTGCTCTATTGCCCATGTCATTGCTTGGAAGCTCATTTTTCACCTTACGTTGTTGGCCGTTACTGGGAGGAGACAAGGCAGGACGGTAACGAAACGTCTTTTCGGGAGCTAACCTAGCCATGTCATCGTTAGTGTAACATCAAAATAAATCAGGACGCAACTCTTTCTTTTTAACTGCCTTGCGGGTGTACTGTTCGATTTGCACAGCAAGGGCTGCGCTGGGCCTGCGGGTGCCAGCTATCAGCAAGGCAATCCATGTCTTGGTCACGCCTAGCTCCTTTGCCATTGCAGACTTGGCTCCACGGGGGAGGGGTTGGAAATACTCGACGAGTGTCATTGGTGGAATCCTTTTTTTAACACCCCATCATACCATATAAAAAATATTTTTCTGAAAATGTCCAACCCCAAGTTAAACATGCTATAGTGCAGTCCTGTTTAACTTTCTGGAGCGTGTTGTGAGTGAATACGAGGAGCTTGTTTCAGAGAGAGAACAGATGCTTGAGGAGGCCATTGACCGGGCCGAGGTAGGCAAAGCAACGTGGGATGACTGGAGCCTTATCCGGGCAGAGCTTGGATTGCCACGAAGCCCATTTACCAACTTGAACAGGAGTGAAACATGATAGCGACAGACAGCGGCGGCGGCGACTTCAAACCAGTGCCATCCGGGATGCACCTTGCACGGTGCTACCGAATCATCGACCTCGGAACGCAGAAGACGGAGTTCCAAGGGCAGTCAAAGATGCAGCGCAAAATTATCATGCAGTTTGAAGTGCATGGCGAGGATGACAGTGGCGCACCCATACAAATGGATGACGGCAAGCCCATGAGCATCAGCAAGAACTACACGCTCTCGTTGGCTGAAAAGGCCACACTGCGTGCTGACCTGCAATCGTGGCGTGGGCGTGACTTCCGTCCAGACGAACTGCGTGGGTTCGAACTCAAGAACGTGTTGGGTGCATGGGCCATGATTTCCGTGGTGCAGGCAATGGGCAACAACGGCAAGGAGTACACCAACATCGTGACGGTCAACTCGGTGCCCTCCAGCATCAAAAAGGCTGGCTTGCCACAAGGGCACAACCCTCTGTTGCTGTGGTCACTGGAAGACCCAGACATGAAGGTGTTTGAGACCTTCAGCAACAACATCAAGACCAAGATTCAGGCGTCTCCTGAGTACAAGGCTCGGATGCAGATTCCGCAATCTCCTCCGCAACGAACTGCCCCAGCGGCTCAGAGCGGGTTTGAAGACATGGATGACGATATTCCGTTCTGAGGTGTGCCATGCGCGACAAAAGAGACACTCACACACTGGACTTGTTCACACGCACGCCGCAGCCCAAGAAGCGGAAGTATGTGCGCAAGACTGAGCCACGGGCAATGGTTCGTAGAACCGACCCTGACACCAGCCGTGCGGCTGCGAACACGATTGACGCCACTGCACTAGAGCAGCGCGTGTACGAGGTCATCTGCTCGTTCCCTAACGGGTGCATATCGGATGACATCGTCAGGCTCATTCCAGAGCATGGTGTCCAGACCGTATCACCGCGTTACGCAAAGCTCATTCAAAAGGGCTTCATCGTAGACACGGGGGAGCGCAGGCAGGGTGCCGCTGGTCGAGGCCAGCGTGTGATGCGTAAGGCAGATTGATTTACGGGGGAAAGCGGATGCTGTGGACGAAAGAACGAAAGTTTGCTACCACAGACGCAGCGAGTACCCCACCTATTTTTAAGGAAACATCATGTTTGGAGTTTTGACGCGAAAAGAATTGCAAGAGTACATCGCAAAAGAGTTAAAGCAAATGGAAGAAGAGCGGTGGCTTGTGGAGAACAACCAAGACAAGCTCTTTGCCAAGCTCAAAGATTTGGAGCGGCGTGTTGAGATGCTGGAAGGCACGCGACCAAGCAACATGCTGACCCCGGCAGAGGTCGAGGCAGAAATCAAGAGGCGCGTTGAGATGAACCGCGCCGCACGCATACAGTACCGCAAACGAAAGGCAGAAAATGCAAGCAACAGAACCCCGAGCATCTGAGTCCCAGCACTGGTACACCCGTGATGGGGTGCCCCGGTACACCGTCATCGGCAAGAACGGCAAGGAGCGCAATACAACGCTCAGGGACGCTCGAACCGAGAATCTGGTGCCATCGGTCACCACCATCCTGAACGTGGCTGCAAAGCCCGCCCTGACGGCTTGGCTGATGAATCAGGTGCTGATGGCTGCACTGACACTGCCAAAACTGCCAGAAGAGTCGGATGACGATTACTGCAAGCGTGTCATGCAGGACTCCAAGGAGCAGGGCAAGGCTGCTGCCAACGAGGGCACAGACATCCACGCGGCAATTCAGGGCTACTACGAGGGTCAAGTAGTCCGCGCCCACGAACAGAGCGTACAGGGCTGTGTGGATAGGCTCCAGAGCCATTTTGGAAATAAGCCTTGGATTGCAGAACGCTCCTTCGGCCACGAGCTTGGCTTTGGTGGCAAGTGCGACCTGTTCACAAACGTCGGTGACGGCATCGTGGTCGATGTGAAGAGCAAGGAGTTCAACGACCCGTCCAAGGTGGACGCCTACGACGAACACCTGATGCAGCTTGCGGCCTACCGCGTTGGGCTGGGTGTGCCCAAGGCACGCTGTGCTAACGTCTTCGTCTCCCGCTCGGTGCCCGGTCTAGCCGTGGTCAAGGAGTGGGACGCGGCAGACATTGACCGTGGGTGGATGATGTTCGTCCACCTTCTGACCTTCTGGCAACTCAAAAACCAACACGCATGAAATACCTGACCGAAGAAACCATCAAGCAGATTTTTTTTCAATCTGACCGCCCACGCCGTGACGCCATACTGGCCGACGAGGTGGACATTGTTCAGTTTGCAAATAACCTGATTGCATATGCCCACCCGCATCTTGCCAAAGCAGAGCATGAGCGCTGCGTGGAGATTGTGCGGGGGATGAACCCCGAGGTGGCTGCGGCGCTGGAGAACCAGCGGCCTTAGCGCATGGGTTGACCAACCATTCGCCGTCTAGCTCGGTCTGCCGCCTCTTGTTGGGATTCTCGATAGGCTTGGATGGCGGATGCGCCAAGCGACAGCGGAACTCCCACGACTGCTGCGGGCGGGAACATGGACAGACCGCCGCCGACAATGCTTGCGCCTTTGAGCGCCATCTTGGCGTAGTCGCGCTGGTCTTCTGGCTTCTCGTACTCATGGAACATCTCGGCTGCATCCAGCCCTGCTGAAAGCCCAGCAAGGGGAGGCAAGGCGTACTTGCCAACGGTTTTCATGGCACCAGCCGCTGGCTGCATCATGCCCCTGAACAGGTCAGTAACGTAATCCAACCCAGCGGTTGCCCTTGTCATTGTTCTTGCGCCAAGGCTTGGAGGCGGTGGAGGTGGTGGCCGCGTGTAGCCAATTTGGCCTTCTGGGCCTCTTGGGCCTAGCGTTGTAGGCGTGTCAGACCTTGGCAGCAAAATTCCAGAGGGCGATGATGTCAGGCCGGGTTGTTTTGCAAATAAAGCCGGGGCGTCATCTGCTACAGCGCCACTGCGCTGAAGCTCTTCAAGCAAGCGATTCATTTCTTTTTGACGCGCAGATACTTGAGCCGTTTCAGTGTTGAAGCCAGTTGTTCGAGCGCGTCCAGTAGTTCCCTCGTCGCCAAGCGTCCCTTGCAAAATTCTTGTTGTTTGGGAGTTAGAGGGCTGCCCGCCACTCAAGGGGCCAGCTTGGACTGGTGGCGTTACGCCAGCGCTTCTTTGCGCAGCAATTCTGGCCGCTTCTTCAAGACCCGCAAGCCTGACGGCATTGGCTGTCTTTTGAGAACCGTATGCTTGGGCACCAGCGGCCAAAGTGCCAACACCAGCGCCAACAGCGCCAGTGAGGAACCTCTCACCACTGCTTGCGTTTGACTTGTCGCTGGCAGGAAGAGGGTCTGCTGATGCAAGCGGCGCTGGAACAACTACCATATCGCCTTCTGAGCCATCCACTGTTGCAGGTTTTGCCGTTGGCGTGAACGGCAACTGCTGGTCTTCCGGGATTGCGTTCAGAGCGCCTGTCAAAGACTTCTCATATTCTTCCTGCGGCACGCTGACATCAAAGTACGAGCCTTTTGTGCCAGACTGCAAACCACGAGTGAACGCGCCAACGTCAGGGCCAGTGTTTACAGCCTTGGGGAAGTTTTGCTTAATCATGTTGGCGTAGTACATGCCGAAGACTTCGGGGTCTTCAAACTTAACGTACTTGTCCTTAGAGCCAGTCTGGTTGTCAACGGCCTCAAAACCTTTGCCACTGAAATCCTTGACGCCACCTAAGTTGTGGTACTTCTTAGCCATCTCGGTCTGGCCCCAGCGGCTCTCCATGCCCCATTGACCAAGCAGCACATTGGGGTCTACGTTAATTTCTTTGCTGACCTGCTGGGCAACGGGGCCGTAGGTAGCGACAAAATTGTTGACGTTTTTGTTTGCCATGTTATTCACCTGCTCTTTTCCTGCGAACAACTCCGGTTTCCGAATCTACTATGTAGCCGGGGCTTGGCTCGGCTCTGCCCGCTGCACTTGCCTTTGGAGGAGCAACAAGAATCTTGCCACCAGATGCAAGCTCTGCAAGGTCTTGATTGTATTTGTCGCGCATCTGACTGTACTCGTCCGAATCAAGATAATCTTCAGCGGTCATTTTTGAGTTCTTGAACGCTTTAGCTGCACGACGGTCAAACTGCGCACGGCGACTCAACAAGTCAGCTTTCATGCGAATAGTTTCTGGCGTATCACTCGCAGTAATGCCAGCATTAGCCATCAATCGCTGCTCAAAATCAGACACAGCGCCCTTCAGGTACTTGGACTGCTGCAACTGCATCTGCGTTGCATACATTAAAAATGTGCGGTACTTGGCTTGGTCGGCTGCATTTAACCCAGCATTGCGCATGATGTCTTCGATGGATTTGGTGCCCACGGTAAAACCGGGCAATCCAATGCCGTCTCGTATAAGCGTGGCAATGCCAGATGAAATTTTGTCGTTGTTGAGAATGCCAAACATGTCTTTGGCTTTTGGGTCTTTTGAAAATTCACGAAAAATGTTGGCGATTGTGATGGTCTCGTCCGCGTCTTTGCGTCGCGTAATAAAATCTTTGCGGCTCTCAACTTCAGCAGCAACTTCAGCCGCATCAAGAGCTTCTGTCTTTTTTTGCGCAGTGTCTAGTGGACGGTCTCGGTCTTTTGCGGCGGTTCCGTACTGAAGTTTCCACGCTTCCAGCGCTGCGTCGTTTTTCTTGTCAATAGCCTTCTTTTGGCTCTCGTGTTCCGCTATTTGCTGAGTTGAAAGTACCCCGCTTGGCAATGCGGGGTAAGGTATTGGAACAGGTGGAGGTGGCAACGCAGCGGCAGCAGGAGCAGCAGCGGCTGATGGAGCAGTCGCAACCTTGGCAGCAGGGGCTTTTGCCGCAACAGGGGCTGGAGGAGCGGCAGCAGCAACTGGAACAGCAGCGGCCACAGGAACGGCAGGCGCTGGGGCAACAGCTTTAGGCGCAGCAACAGCGGCAGGAGCAGCTTCGGCGACAGGCTTACCGCCAACAGCTTCTATGGCTACGTTCATGCCAGTCAAGTCAACTGGCTTGTATTGCGCCATCAGCTTGGTCGTTACATCAGAAACTTTCTTGTCAAAATCGCTTAATTTTTCTACGTTGCCTTGAGCCGTTGTGATGCGGTTGAGGGAGCCAAGAATTTTAATTTCAGTAGGGCTGAGCTTAACCTTCTTGAGGTCTTCAATCGTTTTGACGGAATTCAATTTCCCCGACAACGTCAACAACGAAACGTCCAACTGGCCTTCTGCATCCTTTGGCTTAATTAGCTCAGTGTTGTACGACTTTTCTGCCCAAGGAGGCGCAACGCCAGTTGTCTTGAAGACCTCCATGAATTTTTTGGCTTCTTCTGCGCCGCCTACAGATGCAACGTGGCTGTACAAAATTCGGTTGCGTGAATCCATTGGCACGGTGCCAGCAGCGGTAGGAGTGTCTTTGATGTCTGCGCCAGCTTCTGGCAAACCAGCGGGCATAACGCGGGTTGCAATTCCTGTTCTTGTGTTAAAAAGAATGCCATCCTTGTATTGAAAAGCAGCGTCTTGAAGCGTCAACAACTTAATTGCCTGCTCAGTTTCTGGGCCTGCCCCATATCTGCTGATGTAATCTGCAATGCCTTCTGCTGTTGGCCCTTTGCGTTTACCAGAGGTAGCGCCAGATGTTTTCATCATCTGCATTACAACTTCTGGGTCAGCACCTTGAGAAACCATGAACTTAAAAGCATCTGGGTCAACAACCATTTCGTCTGCTGCGCCATCGCCACCGCTTTCTCTGCCAAAAAGGCCAGCTTGAGCTTCTGTCTTTCTGCGCATGAGCGCTTGGTCACGGCGTGACTGTGCAAGCTGAAGGTTTGCAGCGGAAGTGTCTATCTCTTCTTGACGCAACTTGTCCTGCATGTCTTGGTAATTCTTTGAAGCCATGCCCACGGCTTCACCAAAGTTGCCACGGGAGGACAGAAGCCCTTGACCGATTGCCATGAGGCTTGGGTCGTAGTTGCGTTGCTGACGCGCTGAGTAGGCGTCCATGACCCGACGCATTGCTTCGTCAACGTCATCGTCCTCATCAATCGCTTCACCATACATTGGCTTCACTTTCAATGCGGACAAGGCTCCTGCTTGTTGCTTTGCCATGATTTATCCCTTATTCGTAGAAATAACCATCGTAGTTGTAATTTGGCGCATCAGCAAAATCCAAACCTTCAGTGCTGCTTGAATTGAGCAAAGAATTGTCATATTGCGATTGGTAATACTCTGGCGATGTGTAATAGTCGTAAGACGGAAGTCCAGTCATGCCCGTGCTTCCGGGGTCGCTGGTGTCTGGCGCAACATCAGCACCAAGGTAATTACCACTTTGGTCGTAAATGTTGCCCGCTGAGTCCGTGATGGTTCCATCAGCGTTGTACCTAACGCCGCTGCTGGTGTCCATTGAGGGGCTATTGTCAACAGTGCCTGTTTGTCCGGGATTTGTTCCTCCTGTGTAAGGATTTGTTCCGCCAGAAGAACTGCCCGGAGAACCACCCGAAGAACTGGTTCCACTGCCACCAAAACCTTTGAAGAAGTTAGAGATGCTGCTGCCACCAGCAGATGCCAAGCCACTGATGCCAGAGCTATTCAGCAGACCTTGCAGGGTGTTGGGCCTTGTCATTACTTGGCCCGTCACTGGGTCGCGCTGGACTCTTCCATATGCATCCAACATAGGACTGTCGCCAAACATGCTGGCAAGCGAAGCGCCAACACCAAGCGTTTGAGCCAATGGTGAGCCTGCGTAGTAGTCTTTGGACAGCGGGCCTTTGTCTTCTGTAACAGTGGTTCCCGGCACGGTGTACCCACGCATCAATTGAGATACATTTGTTGCGGTCTTCAGCGGTGCATCAATCAGCGACTGCTCGTATGCTTGCTGCTCCGTACCTGCTTTGGTCAATGCACCCGCGCCAGTCAACCCAAGAGACTGCTCTTGACCCGCAAGCTCACCCTGCGTTCTTGCCGCTTGGTTTTGATTTTGCACATTGTTTATCGCAGCGGTCACGGAATCACTGTAGCCCTTGTTCAATGCACCATACTGCTGACCAGTCAAGTTGGACTGAAGGTCAGCCATTGTTTGACCTAATGCATCAGCGTAACGCTTGCTACCCAAGCCGCCCGTGCTGACAAAACCAGCCTTGAGTTGAGGCATCAGGTTGCGTTGGATGTTCTGCTGTTGAAGGCGTGCCATCTCGTCCACCACATTGCTGGTGTACGGACTCATAAAATCTTGTATCTGCGGCGCTGCGCCAGCGGCTGCTGTGCCTGCGGTAGCCTCTGCTGCCGTCAGGCCGGGTCTGTAGGCTGTAGCGGCACCGGGGGTGGCGGCAAAGCCTTGCTGCTGCATCTCCGTCAAGGGCGCAACCTTGTTGGGGGCTGCAAGCGCCGTCTGCCCCGCTTGGGACAGGCCACTCAGATAGTTGGTGTAGTAGCTGGGCGCTTGTTGAGTTTGGGTTTTTGTCTGCGTAACGTCTGGATTCGCCCGCGTGTCAAAAATGGTATCAGCCATGTTTAGCTCCTTGCCGCTTGGTGTTCTTCAAAAAGTCCAACGGTGACTTGATTTCGGGCGGCAAATCTTTGGGTTTTGCTGACCGCACATGGGCACGAATGCCGTGCATCATGTCGTATAGTTTATCCGACCCCGCCTTTGTGGAGCCATTACCAATCGCTGCAACCACGTCTGCTGGGAATACAAATTCGCCGTCCGCCAGCATGGCCGGGATGTCATCCGACTGGCCGTCTCCAGCGCCTGTTACGGCGTCACCGCTGCGGAAGTCCACTCGCATCTTTCCGCCCGCTGCCATGAGGGGTGTGCTGAGTCCACCACGGGCATATTTTCCGTACCTAGTGCCAGTCATCGCGCCACCAGATGCAGCTTGAATTCCCGTCTTCATGTACTCAGGCACTCCGTCTGGCGAATAACCAGTGTCTTGCATGGCAACGTCTTGCGGGTTCAAGATGTCTCCGATAGGGCGGTCAACGCCGTAGGTGTAGGGGTTCATGTCGGTTCCTTGCGGGGCTTGGTCACTCAATGCGTATTGGACAGCATTGGGGTCTTCTGATTGCTGAAGCTGTTGAAACTCATCCAAAGCACCCTGAAACTTGGGCTGGTTTGGAATGACCTTGGTCTGAAAGCTGGAGGCCAAGCTGAGTGGCGCAACAGAAGACAATGATGCCGTGTTGCCAGTTGAACCAGTCGATGCAGTGGAGCCAGAAGAATAGCCAGAAGAATAGCCAGAAGAGCCAGAGGAAGAGCCAAGCCCAAGCGCACCTGACAAACCAAACGCGGCAGCGCCAAGAGCGTCAAGAGATGATGACGAAGTCTTGCCACTCGCTGGTGCTTTAGCTGGCGCAGTTGGCGCGGTGGGAGCGGCTGGTGAAGGCGTTGCAGCGGGGGCATTGGAAGACCCTCCACCATCACCGCCGCTGATGTAGTGGTCTATCGCCTCTTGCGTGCTAAACCCGGTATTGATGGATTGCCCTGTAGCGCCATTTTGACCGCCTGTGCCAGTTGTGATACCTATGCCTTGCAAGGCGCTGTTAAATCCATTGGCAATGCTTTTTGTGGTGCCCCAGTTTTGATTCAACCCACTGAAAGCAGAATTGATTGCGCCGTAAGCACCAGTTGATTGCCCAAGAATTCCAGCAAGCGCGGGGTTAACGCCAAGCTCTTTTGCTAAAGCGGGATTAAGCTGGCCTATCATTGTGGAGGCAATTGCACTTCCAAAGTCGCCGTTAATCATTGCCTTGGCTGTTGCGGCAGAAATGCCAAATTGCTTGGCAAGCAGACCCAATGCAAAATTAGACGCAATGTCCCCTACAGTAATTTTTCCTTCGTTAAAGTCCTTGATGGTCATTGCCAGACTCATGCCGGGAATCATCATTGAAGCCGCTTTGGCTATTGGCCCAACAACATTGGTGAAGTCTGTTGCAGCAACAATGCTATCCACGGTCTGGCCGGGGTCGTTGGTGAAGAGACCTTCTACGCCCTGCACAGGGACATTGGTGGCGGTCATGTTATTTGGATTGACGCCCGTCATGTTCCCATAACCAGCCGCTTGAAGCGCTTTAGCTTCTGCGTATGAAGGAGGCGCACCAAAAATACTTGCCCAACCATTTTCAGGGG